>TARA_R110001583_G_scaffold195387_1_pt1 | contig 152791 bp, 155 predicted proteins | sample TARA_R110001583 | Tara Oceans TARA_R110001583 (sample SAMEA4398432) | marine metagenome | biome: Polar Biome; feature: [MES] marine water layer (ENVO:01000295) within the mesopelagic zone...; material: water (ENVO:00002006), including particulate matter (ENVO:01000060) such...
TTCCAGGTCGCCGACTTCGGCCTCGTCGCAGATTTGTTCCAAGCCCTGCCCGAATTGACCGGGAAGCTCTAAAAGGATTGAGCCATGACCTATCACGCCCCCTTGCGCGAAATTAACTTTATCCTTGAAGATCTGTGTAACCTGTCCGGGCTTTCTGCACTGGACGGGTTTGAGGATTTCACGCCCGAAACCATTGAGGCCATTTTGGTTGAGGCCGGAAAATTCGCCAATGACGTTCTGGCACCTTTGAACCATCAGGGCGATGTCGAAGGTCTTGGCTTCAAAGATGGCAAGGTCACCATGCCACGCGGGTGGAAAGAGGCCTACACCAGCTTGGTGGAGGCCGGGTGGAACAGCCCCGCCGCAGAACCTGAGTTCGGTGGCATGGGACTGCCGGTGTTGGTCAACACCTGTATCCAAGAGCTGTTCAACGGCGCGAATATCTCGTTCCAACTCTGCCCTTTGCTGACCCAAGGCGCCATCGAAGCACTGGCCGCCTACGCCGATCCTGCGCTTCAGGCGATCTATCTTGAAAAGATGGTGTCGGGCGAATGGGCGGGGACAATGAACCTGACCGAACCTCAGGCCGGGTCCGATCTGTCTCAGGTGCGTTCTAAAGCGGTGCCTAAGGACGACCATTATCTGATCAGCGGTCAGAAGATTTTCATCACCTACGGTGAGCACGATATGGTCGACAACATTGTCCATCTCGTCTTGGCGCGTTTGCCCGATGCGCCGGAAGGGACCAAAGGCATTTCCCTGTTCGTGGTGCCAAAATTCTTGCCGGATGCCGAGGGTCAGCCGGGGGTCGCCAATGACCTGCGTTGCGTGTCGATCGAACATAAACTGGGCATTCACGCCAGCCCAACCTGTACCATGGCCTATGGCGACAATGAGGGTGCGATCGGCTATTTGGTTGGTGAGCCGAACCGTGGTTTGCAGTATATGTTCGCGATGATGAACAACGCGCGGCTGAACGTCGGGCTTCAGGGCATCGGCCTCGCTGAACACGCGTTTCAAACCGCAGCAACGTACGCCTCCGAACGCAAACAGGGCGCGGTCACAAATGGCACCTCGCCTGCGCCGATCATCCAGCACCCGGATGTCAAACGCATGCTGGGCGTGATGAAAGCGCAAACGGAAGGCGCGCGGATTCTGGCCCTGCGCGCCGCTTTGTCCATTGACATGGCCGAACGCGCCTCTGACGCGGACATCCGTGCCCGTCATCAACGCCGGGTGGATTTGCTCATCCCGGTGGTCAAAGCCTGGTCGACCGAAATGGCTGTTACCGTGGCCTCTCAGGCGGTGCAGGTGCATGGCGGCATGGGCTATGTCGAGGAAACCGGCGTGGCGCAGTTTTACCGCGATGCCAAAATCACCACGATCTACGAAGGCACGACCGGCATTCAGGCGATGGACCTTGTTGGGCGTAAAATTTTGCGAGACCAAGGGCTTGCGGTGAGTGAAATCATATCCGACATCCGCGCCAGTGCGAACGCTCTCTCTGGTGAGGGCGAGGGTGCGCTGGACGTCAACCTGATGCGTCGCAGCGCCCATGAGGCCGCTGATCTGATTGAAAAATCCTGTGAATGGCTGCTTGCGGCTCAGGTTACGGATGCCGCTTTGCCGCTGGCCGCCGCGCAAAGTGTGATGGATGTGTTCGGCATGAGCCTTTCGGCGTGGTGTTTGATTGACAGTGCAGCGGCGGCGTCCCGCCATCTTGTAGCGGGCGAAGGTGACGCTGCGTTTTGGCGCTATCGGATATCCTTGGCCGAATGTTTCATTCATCATATTTTTCCAATGGCACAGGCGCGGCTGACCACCATGCGCAATGGGTCGCTGGGCGTGATCGGGCTTGAGCCTGACATGTTGGCACAGGCAAGCTGATCGAATATTGGCCCCGCCGCAGCGAGGGTGCGGGGCCTTTCACATAAGGATTGAGAGATGACGGATATTGTAATTTTAGGCGGAGCCCGGACCGCGATTGGCACCTTTGGCGGCGCTCTTTCAGGGATGTCCCCGATTGCACTTGCGACCCATGTGGCCAAGGCCGCTTTGGAGCGCTCGGGCACGACGCCGGACCAGATCGGCACCGTGGCCTTTGGTCATGTGTTGAACACTGAGCCGCAGGACATGTACCTCAGCCGTGCCGCCGCGATTGAGGCCGGGATGGCGGTTGAGACCCCGGCGATGAACGTGAACCGGCTCTGTGGTTCGGGCATTCAGGCCATCGTGTCCGTGGTGCAATCCCTGATGCTTTGCGATGCCGAGTTTGGTCTTGCCGGTGGCGCGGAATGTATGAGCCGCGCGCCCTATATTGTCCCTGCGATCCGTTGGGGACAAAAGATGGGGGATACGGGGGCGACCGACATGATGCTCGGCGCGCTGACCTGTCCATTTGGCACGGGGCATATGGGGGTCACTGCCGAAAATGTTGCGGCGGAACACGGTATCACCCGCGAGGCACAGGATGCCTTTGCGCTTGAAAGTCAAAACCGCGCCGCACGGGCGATTGCCGAGGGGCGGTTTGCAAGCCAAATCACCCCGCTCGAGATCAAGACCCGCAAGGGCGTCACTGTGTTTGACACTGATGAGCACCCCAAGCCAAGTTCCATTGAGGCGTTGGCCGGTCTGCGCACCGCGTTCCAAAAAGACGGGACCGTGACGGCGGGCAATGCCTCGGGCCTCAATGATGGGGCAGGGGCGATTGTTCTGGCGCGTCGTGATGCCGCCGAAGCGGCGGGTCTGACCCCGACATTCCGCATCGTCGGCTATGGTCACGCCGGTGTGCGCCCCGAGGTGATGGGGATCGGTCCGATCCCGGCTGTGCGCAATTTGATGCAGAAAACCGGCCTGACGGCGGGTGATTTTGATGTGATTGAATCAAACGAGGCCTTTGCCTCTCAGGCAATTGCGGTCAGCACCGAGTTGGGGTTTGATCCCGCGCGGGTGAACCCCAATGGCGGGGCGATCGCGCTTGGTCACCCGATTGGGGCCACGGGCGCGATCATCACGTTGAAACTGATGTATGAGCTTGAGCGCATTGGTGGCCGCTATGGTTTGGCGACGATGTGCATCGGTGGCGGACAGGGCATCGCCCTTGCCATTGAGCGCCTGTAAAACACACGGGGCCGGAGATCAAACTCCGGCCCGGCTTTGAGCGATCCCTTCGAAAGACCTATAAAGATGACCCAAGCAGAGCCCATTGCCGTCGAACAACGCATCGCTTTTGGCGACTGCGATATTGTCGGCATCGTCTACACCGGGCGCCTGCTCAACTATGGCGTTGAGGCGATTGACGAGTTTTACAAACAGGTGGTTGGGCGCGGGTGGTTCGAATTTTGCACGGATCACAAGCTTGCGACGCCATTTGTCAATGTGACCGTGGACTTTCGCAAACCGGCCACGCCGCGTGACAAGCTGATCTGTCATGTTGCGCCAACCCGTCTTGGACGCACCTCGATTGTCTTTTCCGTGACCGGCAAACAAAACGATGCGATCTGTTTTGAGGGCAGCTACACCTGTGTGTTCACCTCAATGGACACGCTGGAAAAACAAGCGCCGCCTGATTGGCTCGCCAAGGCGATTGCTCCGTGGGTTGGCTAAGCGCCTCAGCCATTTGAGAAGATCTCAAATGCATTGAGACTGAGCTTTTAGGATGCCCCCGTCACTCTGATCGCAATCTTGTCACACACCCCTTTGGGTCGCCCCGCGATTTGACGTTTCATCGGGCCGCAACGGCACGCCAAAATCTGTGCGAGAGTCAAAGGTGATTGAGGTTTCGTAGGCTGAAATATCTTCCGTATCGCTGAACGCGGCACGGGCGACCTCTTTGAGGTGGTTCATATTTTTGGCGATCATGTAGACGATCAGATCGAACTGCCCTGTCACCAGATGCACCTGTTGAATTTCGGGCAGGGCAATCAACCGATCCATCAAAGCATCAATGTTGATTTGGCCATGCTTGGAGATTTTTGCCATCACCACAATGGAGAGCTCATACCCAAGCATACTGGGCTCAACGATGGTCTTGGTCTCCTTTAAAACGCCCGCCGCCCACAATCGTTTGATCCGCTCGTGGCAAGATGACGCAGCCAATCCCACTTCGGCAGCGATTTGTTTGTTCATCAAACGAGCATCATTCTGCAAAAGGTCCATAATCTGGTAGTCTGTACGGTCTAATTCCATAACCTTCGCCCAATCATCGAAATTCATTCGGTTGCGACGAATTATGTATCAATGCAACATTTGAGTCCAGAGAATTGCCGAAGTTTGCACAGACATCTCCTGACTTCGCCGAACCAAAAACGAGATCATAGCACAATGAACGATATCATGGACGCTCCACGCCTCGACATTTCGAAACCAGGTTTCTCCATGCGGTCGCAGGAAGTGGCCGATGCGCGTGCCAAAAGTTGGTTTGCCTACACGCCTTACGGCATTGCCGCCCTGCGCTATGATGCCGTTAAGGAATTGGTGATGAGCCCATCTTTGCGGCAGGGGTCCTATAAGTGGCCAGATCACAACGACACCCACGGTGTCTGGGCGCAGTGGTGGAAGCGGATTATGCTCAACAAGGAAGGCGAGGATCACACGCGTCTTCGCCGTCTCGGTCAGCCCGCCTTTGCGCCCAAACTGGTAAAATCCTTATTGCCCAGCTTCCAAGCCTTGGCGGACGAATTGATCTCAAAGTTTGAGGCGCGCGGAGAATGCGAATTTATGGCCGATTTCGCGGAGCCATATGCGACTCGCGTGATCTGTCAACTGGTCGGCCTCTCCGATGAAAATTGGCGAGAATTCGCGGATTTGGCCGTGGAGATGGGGTATGCGCTGGGGGTGAATTACAAACGTGACGAAGCCCGCGTGGATGCTGCGGCCACCAAGTTGATAAATTATGCGAAGGCGTTGGTTGAGGAGCGCCGCGCGGCGCCGCGTGATGATTTTGTTGGCAATTTGATTGCTGCAAGTGGCGTCGGCGGGCAACTCTCAGAACAAGAGCTGTATGATATGATCGTTTTGACGATCTTTGGCGGTGTTGACACCACGCGCAACCAGATCGGTTTGGCGATGAGCAGCTTTTTGGAGCACCCGGATCAATGGGCGCTTTTGGGTCAAAACCCCGATTTGGGCCGCGCGGCGGTCGAAGAGGTGATGCGCACCCGCCCCACGACGACATGGGTGACACGCGAAGCGGCCGAAGATTTCGAGTATCGGGGCTTGCGGATCGAAAAGGGGACGACTGTGCATTTGTTCTCTGCCGCCGCAAGCACGGACCCCGAGCATTTCGAAGACGGGTTCGACATTACCAAAACGCGCAAGCCGCATTTCGGATTTGGCGGAGGCAAGCACCATTGCATTGGTTCTCCCATTGCGCGCGGTGACATGACCGAGGCGCTGAAACTGCTGTCACAACGGCTGTTAAATCCGCGACTGAATGGGGCTGCCGAATGGTTGCCCGACAGTGGCAATACCGGCCCGCTGAGCCTGCCAATCGCGTTCGACAAGGCGCTTTGACATGCGTGATCTCTCAGCATTGAAAGCCAAGTTGGACGAACATCAGGCCGAGGTTGTCCATGTTGGGCAATTCGACACCGCCTCGATTTTCCGCGAACGTCGCCTGCGCAAGGATCAGTTTTTGGAGTGGGCCGAAGATCCGCGGTTTTCCAATACATTGGCCTATTGGGACAGCGGCGATGATCTGTTTGCCGGAACGACCTTTGGCACGGTCCCACAGGCCATCGACCTCTCAAGTCTGCGCCCTTACCCCGCCGAACCCGGTGCGGTTGCGATCATCGCGGAGATGGAAGGGGAGGCAAAGGAGCTGATGCCGCGTCAGGTTTTGCGCCGTCAGTTGGAGCGGGCCGAAGCCATGGGATATTTGGTCAAAGGGGCTTTTGAATTCGAAGTGATCCTACTGGATGAAACGGATCTTTCGGTGCGAGACAGCGGGTTTCGACATCTCAAACCATTTGCCCCGGACAACAAATGCTGGTCGGGCACAACGGCGGCGACCCATGCAGCTCTGATTGCTGAAATGGAGGCCGAAATCTTGGGCTATGGCGTCAATCTGTTTGGCCTTGGGGTCGAGTTGGGCCCAGGGTGTTTGGAAACGACATTGGGGGCAGAGTTCGGATTAAAAGCGGCCGATGATGCAGCGTTTCTGCGTCTGGCAGTGCGGTCGTTTGCGCGTCGCAAGGGTTTGACGGCCAGTTTTATGCCCTTTTTGGGAGCGGGCTACCCGGGTTTGGGCGGGCATCTTTCGGTGTCGTTGCATGACAAGATAAGTGGAGAAAACAAATTCTCTGCCCCTGACGGGACAACCAGCCCGTTGGCACAGACATTTATTGCCGGAATGATGGAAGTCGTGCCTGAGTGCTATGCGCTCTGTACCAGTTCGGTCAATGCATACCGACGGTTGGCCCCCGGAAGTTGGGCCCCCAAAGCGGTGACTTGGCAGGACTATACGTTCACCACATCCGTCCGGTCGGTTCCATCGGCTGGGGAGCATGCCCGGCTTGAATTCCGGTCTCCTCCGGCGGATTGCAACACCTATCTGACCATGGCCCTGATGTTGGCCGCAGGTCTTGATGGGATTGAGCGCGATCTCCCCCATCGCCCTGCCACTCAGGCGGGTGGTCCAGACGATGTGCCTGCGGGATGCGCTCGCTTCCCACGCGATCTGTACGAGGCGGCAAGTCGGCTTGAGCACAGTGAAAACGGTCGCCGTTTGTTTGGCGACGCTTTCGTGGACAATTTCGCGTTGGCTTGTAAGGCTGAAGATTCAGCTCTTCGAAAATCTGTACCGGATGAGGAACGGCGCCGATATCTTGAGGCCTGATACGTTGGGCCAAAGTTGAAATCAAAATCAAAAAATCAAAAAAACAGGGAACTTACCATGGTTGGTACACAAACGGACTATCACCGGGATGTCGCTGACGCACAGCGCGATGAATTGGTCAAACGGGTGCGCAAGAAAATCGACGACCTTGGGGTGGACTACATCTACTACCAATATATTTCGATCACAGGGCGTGTCATGGGCAAGGCCGCCCCGGCGCGTCATTGGGAAACGCAAGCGCGAAAAGGGGTGCAAACTTGGATGGGTGGGGTTGCTGATGTGACCCCGAATTTCAAGGGAGATTTGATTGGCTTTGATGCCAATGCGATGGAATGTATCGCCTTGCCGGACCCCGACACATTCGTGCAACTGCCATGGGACAAACGCATCGCTCGGGTGTTTTGCACGCTGTATTACAGCCTTGAGGATCTGGAAAAACCGGGCTGCTATTACGAATATGACACGCGCGGCAACCTGAAGCGGTTCCAAAAGGAATTTCAAGAAAAGAACAACGGCTTGACCCTGCGTGTTGGGTTGGAACCGGAGATGCTTTGGTTGAAACCAAAGGAGGGCGAGGTGCAACCCTATGAGGGGATCACCAAGGCCTATGCCTATCACATCGGTCAATTCGAAATTGCCCGCGATATCTGGAAACAGGTCTCGGATTACGCCTTGGCGATGGGCTTGGATATGATTCAAGGCGATTGTGAAGATGCGCCCGGTCAGGTCGAGTTGAACTATCAATTTGATGATGCGCTGGCCACCTGTGATCGGATGACGACCTATCGTCAGATTTGTGCCGAGGTGGCGCGTCAACACGGGTTGATCGCATGTTTTATGGCCAAACCTTTCATGGGCTATGCGGCAAATGGGTGCCACCACAACTGTTCGGTTTGGACCGGCAGCACACGCGAAGTTCAGCATCTTGTCGACGGCGAATTGCCCGGCATGGAAGAGAACTGGATGTACTCCAAGGGCGGAGTGAACGAGTTCGAAAACACTGACGGTGGCTGGTTGCCGACCGAACTGGGGCATCATCTTTTGGGCGGCGCGCTCAAGCATATTGATGCGCTGACCGCCATCGGGGCGTCCACGGTGAACTCGTATCGCCGGTTCAACGATTTCGGTCTTTGGGCACCGATCGGGGCCAATTGGGGATTACAAAACCGCAGTTGCACCATTCGTATTTCGTCGCCGGATCGGTTTGAATTCCGTGCCGTGGACAGCATGGTCAACCCGCATTTGTTCTGCTGCGCTTTGCTGAAAGCGATGCAGGACGGGATTGATCATAAAATCGACCCGGGTCAACCGGAGAGCCGCAACGTGACCACGGTCTGGCAAGACGGCGGCGACGTGAAACTGATCCCGCTGAATTTGCATGATGCCTTGGAAGCCCTGAAGGCGGATGAGGTTGTCAAAAGCGCGATGCCGGGCGGGCTTTACGACCTGTATGATGAATACAAACGCGATGAATGGACCCGTTTCCTGCGCGAGGTCACCAATTGGGATGTGGAACGTTACCTGCATTGCGTTCCCTAAGTCTTCCAAAGCGGCAGGGACCAAAACCGGTGCGACCTGCCGCGCCTCCTCCCCAGATTGCGCATCGAAAAAAACCAACAGGGAAGTAAAAAATGAAGATTAAGCACATGATGACCGCTGTCTTGATAGCGGCGACCCCGGTGGCCACCTTGGCGGGTGAAGTGAATGTCCTGACATGGGAAGGCTATGCCGATGACAGTTTCATCAAGGATTTCGAAGCCACCAGCAGTTGTAAAGTGAATGCAACCTATGTTGGGTCAAATGACGATTTTGCGCCCAAACTGGCGGCGGGGGGCGGTATTTATGACCTGATCACCCCCTCTATCGACACAACCTCTTTGATGATTGATGCGGGGTTCGTTGACCCTCTCGATACAAGCAAAATCACCGAATGGGCCAATATCTACGAAAAATTCCTTAAGCTGGACGGCATTCAACGCGATGGCGCCTATTACGGGATGCCTTACACGTGGGGGTCGATCCCGTTCATGTATCGCACCGACAAATTTGACACGCCGCCCATGTCGCTGCGCGATGTGTTTGCAGCGGATTTGTCGGGCAAAATTTCGCTCTGGGATGATAAATCTTCGCTCTATGTCGCGGCGCGTATGAATGGCGACATGGACATCTACAATCTTTCCGACGCTCAGTTGGCCGAGGCCGTAGAGCTTTTGGTCGAATTGAAGCCCCTTGTCCGCAAATATTGGGCCACAGCGGGCGAGTTGGTCGATTTGTATGCCGGGGGTGAAGTGTGGGTGTCAAACACATGGGGCGGTTATCAATCCAACCTCTTGGCGGAACAGGACGTCCAGGTGACAGAGTTTATTCCCACCGAAGGGGCGGAAGGCTGGATGGACAGCTGGATGTTGGTGAAAGACACGCCCAATACGGACTGCGCTTACAAGCTGTTGAATATGTTGCTGTCAGAAGACGGGCAATGTGGCGTGGCCAATGTGAATGGATATTCCGTGTCAAACCCGGTTGCGGCCAAAGCATGTATGCCGCCCGAGCAATACGCAATGTTGCACCAAGATGACCCGGATTACTTGGATAGCCTTTTGCTTTGGGCTCCGCTCGGTGAGCGTCTCGAAGCGTACACGAACGCCTGGAACTCTGTGAAGTCGCAGTGACAAATGAAACATTGATCCTCGCACCCTGTGTTGGTGCGAGGTCTCATAACTCCTGCGAGCGAAAAAGATGCCACCAGTTATAGAACTCAGCAATATCAGCAAGCACTACGGGACGGTGGTCGGTGTTGACCACGTTGACCTTAAAGTTCAGGACGGGGAGTTTCTCACATTGTTGGGCCCGTCCGGGTGTGGGAAATCGACACTGTTGCGTATGATTGGCGGGTTTGAAACGCCGACCTCGGGTCTGATCAAACTCTCGGGTCAGGACGTCACTTACATGCCGCCGCAAAAGCGCGACGTGAACATGATGTTCCAAGATTACGCCCTGTTTCCGCACATGTCCGTGGGTCAGAACATCATGTATGGCCTAAAGATGAAAGGCATTGGCAAAGCCGACGCGCGCCGGATGGCGTTGGAGGCTTTGGATCTTGTTGGGCTGCCGGATAAAATTGATCAACGCCCCAATCAACTCTCTGGCGGGCAACAACAACGTATCGCTTTGGCACGGGCGATTGTGCGCCACCCCAAAGTGCTTTTGCTCGACGAACCCCTGTCGGCTTTGGACGCCAATCTGCGCGAACAGATGCAAGTTGAGTTGAAACATCTGCACGACAAAATTGGCATCACTTTCATCATGGTGACACACGATCAAACCGAAGCCTTGGTGATGTCTGATCGCGTTGTGGTGATGCAGAAAGGTGTGGTTGCTCAGGACGGCACACCACAGGATTTGTATGAAAATCCAATGTCCTCCTATGTGGCGAATTTTATCGGGACGACCAATTTCCTGCCCGCCAAACTGGTCTCTCAGTCTGACGGACAGGCGGTGGTCGAGGCCTCTGGTCAAACGTTGACTGTCGCAAAGTTTGACGCGGCATTGCTGGCCCGGCCCATACAAATCGGGCTGCGCCCCGAAAAGCTGCGGTTCTTGTTCAACAGCGACAGCGGTGCGGGCAATGTTTTGACCGGGACTGTGGCGGAGCACATCTATTACGGGCTTGGGTTGCGCAGTCTTGTGCGTCTGGACGGTGGTCAGGAGGTTTTGGTGGATGCGCTTCTGCCCAGTGGGATGGCGCGCTCCACGACACCTGCGCTCGGCGCAACGGTCCGCCTTGGGATCGACGCCGAAGCCATCTCTGTCTTTGAAAAGGAAAGCTGACCATGGCACCACGCAGCCTTACCCGGATGTCGGGGCACTTGGTGCTTGGCATTCCAATCCTATGGATCATTCTGTTCATGTTGATCCCCTATACGGGGCTTCTCACCTACAGTTTTTGGATCAAAAAATACCCTCTGTTTGAACCGGCGTTTCAGTTTGGCAATTATTTGACCCTGATTGAAGATCCGCAATATATCCGGGTGCTGTTGCGCACGTTGAAAATTGCGGCGCTGACCTCCTTGGCCTCTCTTCTTTTGGCCTATCCTTTCGCCTATTTTTTGGTGTTCCGACTGTACAATCATACTTGGCGCACGGTCCTGTTTTTGGGCGTCATTGCGCCGCTTTGGGTGTCTTATTTGCTGCGTGCCTATGTTTGGAAAACCATTTTGGGCACGGAGGGCATTCTGAATTCATTTCTGATCAACACAGGGATGATTGCAGAGCCGCTGTCCTTCCTGCTCTATAGCCAATCGGCAATGGTGGTGACGCTGACCTATATTTTCATCCCCTTTATGGTGATGCCGATCTACACCGCGCTGGAGAAGATCCCGCACAACCTGACCGAAGCGTCGGCCGATCTTGGTATGGGCGCTTGGGCCACCTTTTTCAGGGTGACGTTCCCCCTGTCTTTGCCGGGGGTCGTGGCGGGGTTCACCATGACCTTTTGCCTGAGCTTCGGGGATTTTATCGCACCGTTTCTTGTGGGCGGACCTGACGGACAGATGGTGGCGAATGTCATCGCATCACAGTTTGGCGCGGCCCTGAATTGGCCCCTTGGATCGGCCTTGGCCGTGGTGATGCTGTTCATCGTTTTGACAATCATCTCGCTGGGCGACTGGGTCGAGCAAAAAGGCAAGGTGGAGGCCTGAACATGCGCGCGACACATTCAAAAACAGCCCTGAGGGTGAAACGCTTGGCGGCCGACAGTGCCTTTATGACATTCGTCTGTCTGCTGATGGCCTTTCTCTATATCCCAATTTGGGTGCTGATTATTTTCAGTTTCAACGACTCGCGATCTTTGACGTGGCCACTTAGCGGTTTCACGACCCATTGGTACGAAACCTTGTTTGCCAACGAGGCGCTTTTGGCCGCATTGGGCAACAGTGTTTATGTGGCGTTTTGCTCGACTGTTCTGACACTTGTGGTTGGGATACCTGCGGCGCTGGCCCTGCATAAATATAGCTTTCCGGGCAAAACGATTTTCCGGCGCTTGCTGTTGTTGCCGATCGCCTTGCCGGGCATTGTCACCGGGATTTCGATGTTGAACGCCTTTCGTTTGTTTGGCTTTCACCTCAGTCTTGAGACCGTTATTTTGGGCCATGCAACGGCGCTTTTGGCCGTCGTCGTGACCCAAATTTTTGCCCGCTTACAGCGAGTCCCAAAATCTCTCAGTGAGGCCTCTTCAGATCTGGGGGCGGGGGCCTTTCAGACCTTTATCTACGTCACGCTTCCCAACATCAAAACGGCCATCATCGGGGCTGGCACCCTCTCTTTCGTGCTGTCCTTTGATGAAATTCCTGTCACCTTTTTCCTAACCGGGCGCGACAACACGTTGCCGATGTACATCTACTCGACCATGCGGCGCGGGGTGACGCCTGAAATCAACGCGATCGGCTCATTGATCGTTCTCATGTCGCTCATTCTGATTATTGCCTCTGCGGTCATCACCCTGCGCGACACGACGGCGCGTCGCAAATAGGACCTTCCCATGTTTCACATCGCTAAGATTTTCTGCCGGACACAAAGAGCCGGGGTGCACAGATGGGCGGCACGCCAGTTTGGCGGTTTGACCTTATGAAGCTCTGTATTCTTGAACTCGACAGCCCGTCTGACCCACATGTTTCTGACTTTGGGGATTATGGGGATATGTTCGAAAACTGGCTGTCTCCAACGCTCCCAGAGGCCCAATTTTCGCGGATCAAGTTGGATCAAACGGGGCGTCTTCCGGGCCTGACGGACTATGATGGCTATCTGCTGTCGGGGTGCCGGTACGGTGTTTATGACGCGATTGCGTGGAAGGAAGATTTGCAACATTTCCTGCGTCAAGCACGCGACATCGGTCTGCCGTTCGGTGGCGTTTGCTTTGGTCATCAAATCATAGCCGACACGTTTGGCGCAACTGTTCGAAAATCTGATCAGGGCTGGGTTGTTGGCAAAGAGACCTATGCGGGCAAATCCGCCTTTGCCGTCCATCAAGACCAAGTTTTGACCGCGCCAGACAGCGCCAAATCGGTGTCTGGCAGTGCACGTTGTCCGATTGGGCGCATCGACTATGCGTTTCCTGCTCTCTCGGTTCAATACCACCCTGAATTCACCGCCCCGTATTTCGACGCCTTTCTGACCGCGTGGCGGGGCAATCCGGTGCCAGCATCTCTTGTGGATGCCGCACTGCCCGATCTCACAGCGGATCTGAACTGTGATGGCATTGCCGCAGATTTTGCGCGGGTCTTTCGGACACGAGGTCCCTCGTGATCCCCATCCAATACCAAGTCAAAGGAACCACCAAATGGCGCTTATTCATGTGAAAGATCGCGACGGCCACATGCATCACCTCGATGCATCGTCTGGCCTGTCGATCATGGAAATCATCCGCGATGCCGGGCTTGCGATCGAAGCCCAATGTGGGGGCGCGGCCTCCTGTGCGACATGCCATGTCTATGTCGAAGAAACATGGCTGTCTCATCTGAAAGCGCAAAGTGACACGGAGGTGGATATGCTCGATTTGACCGACGGATTGCGCGACAATTCCCGGTTGTCCTGTCAGATCCCCTTTAACGACGAGCTTGACGGGCTGACGGTTGAACTGGCACCGGAATAAGCACTCACAGATCCGTCAGGGATTGCCCCGTCCCCTTCCGCAAAAGGATAAAACCTTGCGAGAGGGGGCGGGTCTTTATTGGGTCAATTCCCTTATCGCAGTGCACAACAGCCGTAGACGGTCCGCATGTCCCAGGCCTCATCGGGTGCGCTGAGCAGGATGGACCACGGGCACGGGCTCGCCGTTGGGGCCGATGTTTTGGTCGGACCCCGGAGTGTGATCGCCATTTGTCGCGCTCAAATAGGCGGCACTGACCCAGCCGATGTTATCGCCAAAGGCGATCATCGCCCATGTGCCACTGGGATCATAGCCAAGCTCGGCACCCTCGCATGTGGGGTCAAATCGCCCATGTCGGCATAGGAAGCACCGGGACCGGAGCGGACATTTAATATGTCCCCCTCCGACAGGCCGACAACTTCCATATAGGGGGACTGCGCCAGTGCGGGTCCGGTTGCAATAAATCCTGCAATAAATAGGTATTTCAATGCGTTGAGTTTCATACTGCTCTCCTCTGAGGAAAGCCTTGGGAATTCTGCGCTGTTGTCCAATAGGGGTGACCTAAAGAGGCCTGCGGCAGTTTCGCAGTGTCTCTATTTTTTCGCTATTTTTGCTGTGCGAGATAGGCCTCAAACGCCGCCAAAGTGCCGTCTGAGACGTGGTGCTCGATTCCTTCGGCGTCCAGTTCCGCGGTGTCTTCGGGCACACCTACGGCGATGAGCAAGGCCACAACCGTCCGGTGACGCGCCCGAACTCGATCGGCCAAAGCCGCGCCATCATCGGTCAAAAACACCCCGCGATAGGGGCGTGACGTTGCCAACCCTTCGCGTTTGAGCCGGGCAATGGCTTTGGTCGCGGTGGGTTGCGCCACGCCCATCCGTTCGGCGATATCGGCTACGCGGGCTTCGCCATGCTCTGCGATCAAATCGCCGATCATCTCAACATAATCTTCCAACAGCGCCACGGCCTGAACCTCGCGGGCGCGGGTGAACCGATCCGCTTGTGTGGTGTTTGGGTGTTCCGGGGGGGGAGCGGGCGAAAGCGATGGGGCCATGACGGCTCTCCTGTTCTGTTGGGAATGCTGTATAGCCTAGGGGTGACTTTTTCACCAGCGTTTTAGACCAGGGGGCGCCAACGACATGGGTTCGGGGGACTGGGCTGTCGTTCAGGTCAGTTTTACTGTTGCAATAAGTATAGCGTCGGCTATAAATCTGCTTGAAACCTATTTGTAAGGCGTTTTCATGCCCTCCCTGACCGATCGCACAAAACAAGGTATTTCCTCTGTTCTCGCCGGAGAGCGCGGTGGCTGGCGCGCACGTTTGTTGTTTGCCGGACCCGCCATCATCGCCTCCGTCGCCTATATGGATCCGGGCAATTACGCGACCAACATCCAAGCCGGTGCGGGCTATGGCTATACGCTCCTGTGGATTGTGCTTCTGGCCAATCTGATTGCGATGCTGTTTCAGGCGCTCTCGGCGCGGTTGGGCATTGTGACGGGCAAAAATCTGGCCGAACTGTCGCGGGACAATTTCCCCCGCCCGGTGGTGTGGATCATGTGGGCGATCAGCGAAGTTGCGGCCATGGCGACCGATTTGGCCGAGTTTTTGGGCGGTGCCATTGGGCTTGCCCTGCTGTTTGACCTGCCTTTGATGGTCGGGATGATCATCACCGCCATCATCACCTATGCGATCCTGATTTTTGAGGGCAAAGGCTTTCGCCCGATGGAATTGATCATTGGTGCGCTCGTGGGCGTCATCGGCCTGTGTTATCTGGCCGAAATCATCATCGCGCCAATTGATTGGGGCGCGGCGGGCATGGGGATGATCACGCCGGAGCTGCCCGATGCGGCGGCCCTGACCATCGCGGTTGGCATCATCGGGGCCACTGTAATGCCCCATGCGATTTACCTGCATTCGGGGCTGACGCAATCGCGCGCCAATGTGCGTAACGCAGCCGAGCGGCGCAAAGTGTTGAAATTCTCCAACACCGAAGTCGTGGTCGCGCTTGCGTTGGCAGGCATGGTCAATATGGCGATGGTGATGATGGCGGCCTCCGCCTTTCACTTGGGGCATTCTGAGGTGGCCGAAATTGAAACGGCCTATCATACGCTAACGCCGCTTTTGGGCGCGGCTGCTGCAGGGATGTTCTTGGCCTCTTTGATTGCCTCGGGTATTTCCAGTTCGGTGGTCGGCACCATGGCGGGGCAGATGATCATGCAGGGCTTCTTGCATTTCCGCGTGCCGATTTGGATTCGCCGTTTGGTGACGATGGTTCCGGCCTTTGCGGTTGTCGCCGCAGGTGTGAATGCCACCGATGCTTTGGTGATGTCTCAGGTTGTGCTCTCTATCGCTCTGCCCGTGCCGATGATCGCGCTGATCATATTCGTATCGCGCCGTGAGATTATGGGCGAGTTTGTGATCCATCCGGGGTTGCGCATCTTGGCTGGGGTAGGGGCCGTTGTTGTGCTGGGCTTGAATTTCGTGCTTTTGGCAGAGTTCTTTGGCCTCAGCATGCCGTTTCTCGCGGGATAGCACCGCACCCGCTGTTTGCTAAAAAAATGATCGTTTGCCCTATTTTTCCCCGCCAAATCTCGACCTAAGGCGTTTTGCCCGTGAAGACGCGGGCAAGCGCTTATAGTCTGATAGGGATCGAGCATTCGGGCAAAGGGCGAACAGACCATGGCGATTTACGCATCCATCCATCACGTCACCCATTATAAATATGACCGCAATGTCGAGCTGGGTCCGCAAATCATCCGCCTGCGTCCGGCACCGCATTCGCGTACGCGGGTGATTTCGCATTCGCTCAAAGTTTCGCCCGCCAACCATTTCGTCAATCGCCAACAAGATCCCTATGGCAATTGGCAAACCCGGTTTGTTTTCCCCGAACCCGTGCGGGAATTCAAAATCGAGGTCGATCTTGTCGCCGATATGACCGTCTATAACCCGTTCGATTTCTTCATCGAAGAAGAGGCCGAAGAATGGCCGTTTGAATATCCTGCGGACCTGAAAGACGATCTTGTGATCTACCGCACGCCGGACCCCGAAGGCCCGCTTTTGGCGCAATTTATCGGCACGCTGGATCTTAAAAAGATGCGGACCGTGGATTTTTTGGTTGGTCTCAATGCCCAGATCGCCAATTTCGTGAACTACACCATTCGGATGGAAGCGGGGGTGCAGACCCCCGAGGAGACGCTTGAAAAACGCTCCGGTTCGTGTCGCGATTCCAGTTGGTTGTTGGTGCAGGTGTTGCGCCATTTGGGTTTGGCGGCGCGCTTTGTCTCCGGCTATCTTATTCAGCTCAAACCCGATGTTGAGGCGTTGGATGGTCCGTCTGGCACCGATCATGATTTTACCGATCTTCATGCCTGGTGCGAGGTGTTTATCCCTGGCGCGGGCTGGATTGGGCTCGATCCGACCTCCGGTCTTTTGACCGGCGAAAGCCATATCCCGCTGGCCGCTACCCCGCATTACCGCAACGCCGCCCCGATTTCGGGTGGCTATACGTCGGTTGGTGCGCCTGAGGTCAGCTTTGATTTCCAGATGGAGATCAAACGCGTCTCTGAACATCCGCGCATCACCAAGCCCTTTTCCGATGACGCATGGGATCGGCTCAACGCGCTGGGGCATAAGGTCGACAAAGCGCTGGAGGAGGGCGACGTGCGCCTGACCATGGGCGGCGAGCCGACCTTTGTGTCGATTGATGATTTTGAAAGCGAAGAGTGGAACACCGAGGCCGTGGGGCCACAAAAGCGTGCCCTGGCCGATGAGTTGATCCGGCGGTTGCAAACCCGGTTCGCGCCGGGTGGGTTCCTGCACTATGGTCAGGGCAAATGGTATCCGGGGGAAAGCCTGCCACGTTGGACCTTTTCGCTCTATTGGCGGCGCGATGGCAAACCGGTTTGGAAAAACCCGGACCTGATCGCCAAAGAAGACGTGCCTGTGCCCGCGGGGGCCACTGAGGCCGGGGCGTTTATGAAGAAATTCGCAGAGAACCTCGGGGTCGATCCGGTCAATGCTCAGCCCGCTTTTGAGGACCCGGCGGAGTGGATTTTGAAAGAATCCCTGTTGCCGCCGAACGTGAATCCAGAGAACAGCAAGCTGAAGAATCCCGAAGACCGCGCCCGATACGCGCGGGTGTTTGAACGCGGGTTAACCGAGCCGTCGGGGTACGTCTTGCCGATCCAGAGATGGCAATCAAAAGCCGGGTCGAATTGGATTTCGGAACTGTGGCAAACCCGGCGCGGGCATTTGTTTTTGGTGCCCGGGGATAGTCCTGTGGGCTTCCGCCTGCCGTTGGGGGCTTTGCCGCATATCCCGCCGGCGAACTTTCCCTATTCCTATCCGTCTGACCCGATGATTGATCACGGGCCATTGCCGGATTTCCACGAAAAGCTGTCCGAACGGCGCAAGGGTATTGAGGCGGAAATCGCTCGACTGGCCGCCGAGGAAGAGGCGCGTGCGGCACAGGAAGCCAAGGAAAAAGCTGATCTTTTGCCCGAGGAATCCGCGGGCCACAGCCAACCCGTGAGCCAAGCCAAAGCGTCAGAGGCCGAACGCCAGGCTTTGATCGCGCAGGGCATTGATCCCTCTACAAGCGAAGTGCGCACCGCGATTGCGATTGAGCCGCGCGACGGTCGGTTGTGCCTGTTCATGCCGCCCTGTGAGGCGCTCGAAGATTACCTTGAGCTGTTGGCCGCCGCCGAAGACACCGCCGAGGAGCTTGGCCTGCCGATCCATGTCGAAGGCTATTCCCCGCCCGAAGACCCGCGTCTGAACGTGATCCGGGTTGCTCCCGATCCCGGCGTGATCGAGGTCAACATTCACCCGGCGCACAGTTGGGACGATTGCGTGGCCACCACGGAGGCGATCTATGCAGAGGCGCGTCTGTCGCGTCTGGGCGCGGATAAATTCATGATCGACGGGCGTCATACCGGCACGGGTGGCGGCAACCACGTTGTTGTCGGCGGGGCGACACCTGCGGATTCGCCGTTTCTGCGCCGTCCGGATTTGCTCAAATCGCTGATCCTGATCTGGCAACGTCACCCGGCGCTGTCTTATCTGTTCTCCGGGCTGTTCATCGGCCCAACCTCGCAAGCCCCACGCATGGACGAAGCGCGGCACGACACGCTCTATGAACTTGAAATCGCCCTATCGCAGATCACGCCTCCAACCGAAGGCGCTGTGCCGCCCGCGTGGTTGGTGGATCGTCTCCTGCGCAATATGTTGACCGACGTGACAGGCAATACCCACCGCGCCGAGATTTGCATCGACAAATTGTTCTCCCCCGATGGTCCCACCGGGCGGCTTGGGTTGGTCGAGTTCCGTGGCTTTGAAATGCCGCCGCATCCACGCATGAGCCTTGCCCAACAAGTGTTGTTGCGGGCGATCATTGCGCGCTGTTGGAACGCCCCGGTTGAGGGCAAGCCGGTGCGGTGGGGCACGGTGCTGCATGATCGGTTCATGTTGCCGCATTTCTTGTGGGAAGACCTTTTATCGCTCTTGGCGGATCTCAAACTGCACGGGTTCGAATTGGACCCGGACTGGTATGTTGCACAGGCCGAGTTCCGCTTTCCGTTTTGTGGTCAGATTGAGGCCGAGGGCGTCCACTTGGAAATCCGTCAGGCGCTTGAGCCATGGCATGTGTTGGGCGAAACTGGCGCGATTGGCGGCACCGTGCGCTACACCGACAGTTCGGTCGAGCGGCTTCAGGTCAAAATGACCACGCTGCATCAAGATCGCTACCGCATCATGTGCAATCAACGTCCCGTGCCGATGGCGCGCACCGCCACCTCCGGCACCTCTGTCGGCGGCGTTCGGTTCAAGGCTTGGCAACCGCCGGAGGCGCTGCATCCGGTCTTGCCAGTCAATGCGCCGCTGACCTTTGACATCTATGATGATTGGACGGGTCGGGCGCTTGGCGGCTGTACCTATCACGTTGCCCACCCCGGCGGGCGCAGCTATGACACCTTCCCGGTCAATGGCAACGAGGCCGAAGCGCGGCGTTTGGCGCGGTTTGAACCCTATGGTCATGCGCCGGGCACATACACCCCCGTCACAGAGGTCCCGCATCCCGAATTTCCCTTGACGCTTGACCTCAGGAGGCCCATCGGTCTGCTTTAAGCCTTGTTTAGGGCGTTTTGCGGTAGTCTAATCCCGCAAAACGCCCCAGAGGCAAAGGCAAGGTTAGGATACCCAAGGGACATCATGCCCAATTCAGCTCGGCCCACTGACGTGACGTCGGATTTCTTTTCCGCCTATCTGCAACGCCCGGGCGTGGCAGATGAGTTGTTTGACGCCAAAGGCCAGATGCGCCCGGTGTGGCGGCGGTTTGTGGATCGCTTTGCGCGCCTCACCCCGGCCGAGATTGAGGCGCGGTTTGAGCGCGGTGATCAATATCTGCGCGACGCGGGTGTGTTTTATCGCCAATATTCCAACGACCCTCTGGCCGAACGCGATTGGCCTCTGAGCCACATTCCTGTGATCTTGCACGAAGACGAGTGGTCCACGATTTGTGCCGGGCTGACGCAGCGCGCCGATCTTTTGGAACGGGTCATGGCCGATCTGTATGGTCCGGCGCGTTTGGTGGCGGACAATCACCTCCCGGCGGCTTTGATCGCGCGATCGCCACACTGGCTGCGCCCAATGGTCGGGGTGGAGCCGCGCGGTGGGCATTACCTGCATTTCATTGCGTTCGAGATTGGGCGTTCGCCGGATGGCACATGGTTTGTTCTGGGGGATCGGACACAAGCGCCCTCTGGCGCAGGGTTTGCGCTTGAAAACCGGATGGCGACCGGGCGGATTTTCCCCGAACGCTTTCCGCGCGCGCATATCCACAAACTGTCGGGCTTTTTCGGTACGTTTCGCAACGCGATGGAACGCCTGGCCTCGCCACGAGGGGAGCCGCATCGGGTGAGCGGCATCCTGACGCCGGGGCCGTCCAACGACACCTATTACGAACACACTTACATCGCGCGTTACCTTGGGATGATGTTGCTTGAGGGCGAAGATATCGTGGTCGAAAACGCCCAAGCCATGGTGCGCACGATTGAGGGGTTGCAGCCGCTTGGTATGTTGTGGCGCCGGATTGATGCGGCTTTTGCCGATCCGATTGAGTTCAATCCAAAATCCCAAATTGGTACGCCCGGTCTGATGGAAGCGGTGCGCGGCGGGCACCTTGGCATGGCCAATGCACTGGGATCTGGTGTGCTTGAGATGCGGGCGATGATGGCGTTTTTACCGCGGATGTCAAAGGTGCTCACCGGGCAAGCTTTGGCGTTGCCCAACATCGCAACATGGTGGTGTGGTGGCGCGCGAGAGCGGGCCTATGTTCAAAAAAACGCTCAAAACATGCTGATCAGCCCGGCGGATGCGGTGGATCTTCCGTTTGATCTTGGGGCGACCACGGCGCTGGGCGGCGAGTTTCGCGGCACCGCCATGGGCTCTATTGCGGATTGGTTGGAACGCGAAGGTGATCGGCTTGTTGGGCAAGAGGCAGTGACGCTTTCGACCACGCCCGCATGGCAGGCGGATGGCGCAGGCGGTGGCCAGATTGTGCCGCGCCCGATGACCGTAAGGGTCTTTGCTGCACGGACCTCTGAGGGCTGGCAGTTCATGAAGGGTGGCTATGCCCGTATTGGTCGCAGCGAAGATGTCACCGCCCTCGCGATGCAACGCGGCGGGTCGGTGGCAGACGTTTGGGTGGTCTCCGATCGGCCTTTGCCACACACAAAATCAGTCGCCCCGTCTGATGGTAATTTTCGCCGTGCCGCCCCCAGTATTCTGCCTGCGCGGGCCGCCGACAACCTGTTTTGGCTTGGTCGCTATGTGGAGCGCACCGAAGATGCGGCGCGTTTGATCCGGGCCTATCATTTGCGTTTGGCGGCCACCGACAACCGCAATGATCCGCGTTTGAAAGCGCTGCGCAGCTACATGGCCGGATATGGAATCGATCTGTCGCAAACCGTGCCTGAGGCGTTGATCGCGCGCATTTTCACGGCGCGGACTTGTGCGTTCAATGTGCGCGACCGGTTTTCGACGGATGGGATTTCGGCGCTGAGCGATTTGTTGAAAACCGCCACGCGGATGACCAAAACGGCACAGCCCGGCGATGATTGCGCGCGCGCGATGTCGGTTTTGGTGCGCAAAATTGCCGGGATCACCGGGCTTGTGCACGAAAACATGTACCGCTTTGCCGGTTGGCGGTTTTTGAGCATTGGCCGGGCTTTGGAGCGGGCGGATGCGATGGCCTCGCTTTTGGCGCGTTTCACCGGCGAGGATGCGCCCGAAGGGGCGCTCGATTTGGCGGTTGAAGTGGGGGATTCGATCATCACCCATCAGCGCCGCTACCGGGTCGAAACCAGTCGTGACACCGTGGTGGATCTTTTGGCTTTGGATGCCGACAATCCGCGCGCATTGTTGTTTTTGATCCGCGCCCTGCGTCAACATGCGGAGGCTTTGCCCAACGCACATCTGCACGGTCGTCCCTCCGAGTTGCTGCGCACGATTTTGCCGCTTGAGACCGGGATTGCCTGTGCCATGCCGGTCGAGATGACGCCGGAGCGGTTGAGGGCCATCAGGGCCGATTTGGCGCGGATTTCCGATCTGATCGCCGCGACCTATTTGAGGTGAGCGATGCTGTATGATGTGAGCCTGACGATCGAATATAATTACGCCGCCAGTTCAGATCGGGCACGTAATTTGGTGCGGCTGTTGCCCTCCAATATCACGGGCGTTCAACAGGTTCGGCAACGCCTGCTTCAGGTCACGCCCCGGCCCGATGAGCGCCGCGATGGTGTAGATTTTTTTGGCAATGCAATGAGCATGGTGGCGTGGCATCATCCGATTGATGCGATTTCTCTCAGCCTAACGGCCAAGGTCGAGCGGTTTGACAGAGCCGCGCCGCTTGATTTTTCGCCACGTCTGACGGAGTTCGCACGGGATTTGAGTGCGGTGCATGGGCTTGGTCCGAATGCTCCGCATCACTTTGCCTCGGCCTCGCCGCTGGTGTCACCGTCCCCCGCGATGACCGCCTATGCTCGCGATCTCGTCACGCCAGAGATGACCGCGATGCAGGTCGTCGAAACGCTGGGTCGGGCGCTTCACCGCGATATGGCCTTTGATCCGGAAGCAACCGATGTGAACACGCCGCCTGAGGAGGCCTTTGAGAAACGCCATGGTGTCTGTCAGGATTTCGCTCATGTGATGATCGCGGCCCTGCGAGGGATCGGCATTCCGGCAGGCTATGTTTCGGGGTTTTTGCGCACCTTTGCCCCGCCCGGTCAGCCGCGTCTTGAGGGGGCGGATGCCATGCATGCGTGGGTGCGCGCATGGGTCGGTCAGGAGGCGGGTTGGATCGAATTTGACCCGACCAATGATCAATTTGCCGGAACAGATTACATCACCGTGGGCCACGGGCGCGATTATGGTGATGTTGCCCCGGTGCGTGGGGTGATGCGGACCTCAGGCGGGCAAGAAAGCCGTCAGGCGGTGGATGTGATCCCGCTTGAGGACGCCTAAGCGTGGTCAATAATAGATGAAGCTGCGCATGGACACCGAGGCGATGTCGATGGATGAGTTCATAAACATCAACGCGTCTTTGGCGTCTGAGGCCCCGGCAATCGTCAGCGCCGGAAGGTAGTGATCCAGCGACGGATGGGCCAGTTTTAACAGGGGGCCAAGCCCCTCACGGTCCGAGAGCACCGCATGGTCGCGTGCCATAAGACGTTCGGCAAACAGTCCGTCAAAATCCAGCGCCCAGTCATAGGGTTCGGCCCCATATTTCATCGTGCGCAGATTGTGAACGATGTTGCCAGATCCGAGGATCAGCACACCGCGATGACGCAGCTCAGACAGCGCCTGACCAATCTCAAGGTGATGCGGCAAGTCTTTGGTCATATCAATCGACAGCTGAAACACCGGCACATCCGCCTCCGGGTAAAGCCATTTCAAAACCGACCAAGCGCCGTGATCCAACCCCCAAGTGTCATCGCCCTCCGCGTGGTGGCTGGCGAGGAGTGACACGACTTCTTTGGCCACATCCGGCGCGCCTTGGGCAGGGTAGTGTTGGGCAAACAGTTCCTGTGGGAAGCCGTAAAAATCATGGATGGTTTTCGGCAAGCGCGACACGTCCACGAGTGTTGATCCTCGCGTCATCCAATGCGCTGACACCACCAAAATCGCTTGTGGTCGCGGCAGAGAAGACCCCAATTCGGCCCAACTGCGAGAATAGCTGTTGTCCTCAATCGCGTTCATCGGGCTGCCGTGACCCAAAAACACAACCGGCATCCGGTCCGAAGATTTGAGACGGTCTTTCAGGTTCTGAAGGTCTTGTGAGAGGCTCATCGTGATGTCCTTTGCTGTGCGAATACTGTCTGAAGACTGTGCGAATACTGTTCGGGGACCTTTGCCCCAATGGCTTGAGCCAAAGATGGCGCTTGATATGAGGGAATAAAATGGTGAAGATATGGAATGACTCAGAATAAAATGTTCTTAATGTTCACGCGATGGACCTGATTGACGGTCTCAAAGCCTTTGTCGCGACGGCGCAAACCGGGTCGTTTACTGCGGCGGCGGAACGGCTTGGCATGTCCAATCGACTGACGTCAAAATATGTGGCCGAGTTGGAACAGCGCCTTGGCGTGCGAGTGTTGCAACGCACCACGCGCAAGGTTGGCATCACCTCGGCGGGCGAAGAACTTTTGGCCCGTGCGCCTGCGCTTTTGGACGAACTCGACGCAATGCTCTCGGCGGTGACCGAGGACAGTCGCGGGTTTTCCGGCACATTGCGGGTGTCCGCACCCGTGACTTTTGGCGAGACCTATGTTCAGGGCCTGATGCAACGCTTCGCTGCCCCGCATCCTGACCTCACCATCGACCTAAGGCTCAACGACAGCTATGTCGATTTGGCCGCCGAAGGGGTCGATTTGGCGTTTCGGATCGGCCCGCCGGATCAACCAACCTTGAAGGCGCGCAAGCTGGGCGAAATCCGCAGTGTGCTTGTCGCCTCTCCGGCCTATCTCGCCGAACACCCCGCACCAAAGCGACCCGAAGATTTGGCGCACCACAGATGTATCATTGACACCAACCGCCGACGTCCGGCGCATTGGGTGTTTGTGGAGGGCGCGCAGGAGAATGCGGTCACCGTGCCCAGTCGGTTTATGGTCAACAGCGCACGGGTGGCGCGGGATTTGGCCGTGGCCGGGCAGGGGATTGCCTTTTGCCCTCGCTTTGTTTTGGATGATGATCTTGAGGCCGGGCGTTTGGTGTCGCTGCTGGACGGGTTTGCCGCCCCCGGTCACCCGATCAGCGCGGTTTACCTCGAAGGGCGCACTTTGCCTTTAAAGGTGCGTGCCTTGATTGATTTTGCGCTCAGGGACATGCGCCAGGTTGCCATTGCCTAGCACGGGGGGCGTCAATAATTCTGCTCCGGTTTGACCTGAACCAAGGTCACGCGGTGCGCCGGGGCGTAGCCTCATCCCCAATCGCGCTTTTTGAAATGGGCGTGAAAGGACGATGACCCGGAGGATTACCGCATGAAAACCGTCACCATTTTAGGTCCATCTCAATCAGGCAAATCAACCTTGGCCAAAGCGCTCGCTGGGCTTGAGGCGGGCACATCCCGCTCTTTGAGCTTATTTGGTGAGGCTGCGGTCACGATGTTTCGCTATCTGGATGAGGACTGGGCTGTGCTGGACTGTCCGGGCGGTGCTGAGGGCCTGTCGCTCACCGGATCGGCTTTGGCCGCGAGTGATGTGGCGGTGCTGTGTGTGTCCGCAGATGTGGACGCTGCGGTTTTGGCCGCGCCTTATCTGCGCCTGTTGGAGGCGTCCAATGTGCCGACGCTGATTTTCATCAACAAGCTCGATGTCGCGACCGATCGCACCAGCGATGTGGTTGCCGCCCTTCAGGCCTATTCGGCCCATGGGATTGTGCTGCGCGAAGTGCCGATCCGCGAAAATGGCGAAATCACCGGGGTGGTGGATCTGATTTCTGAACGGGCTTGGGCGTTTCATGACGGCGCGCGGTCTTCGTTGATGGAGGTGCCAAAAGACATGCAGGCGCGCGAACAAGAGGCCCGCGCCGATCTGCTCGAACATCTTGCCGATTTCGATGATGCGCTTTTGGAAGAGTTGATCGAAGACCAAAAGGTGATGAGCGATGAAATCTATGAGGTCTCGACCAAAGTGCTGCAACATCACGACCTGATCCCAACCTTTCTGGGCGCGGCTGCAAAGGGCAATGGCCTAACGCGGTTGATGAAAAGCCTGCGCCATGAGGTGCCGGGGATTGAGGCGCTCTCGGATCGGTTGGGCGCGTCTCCCGTCGCGGTTGGGATTTTTGCCGATCAGGTCAAACACCTTGGCAAAACCGTATTGATCCGCGCCGTGGGCGCAGAGGTTTTGGCGGGGACGCAAGTGGCGGGCGGCAGCATCGGCAGCCTCGTCGATATCGACGCCAAAACACCGGTGAGCCATCTTGCGCCCGGTGCGCTCGCATTGACGGTGAAAACCGATCACCTGTCCCTGCGCACACCGATTTATGGCGCGAGCGAGCCGGTGGATACACCGGTTTGGGCCGTGGCACATGCGCCGAAACACAGATCGCTGATCTCGCCCGTCAATGACCGCGATGACGCGCGCTTGTCCTTGGCTTTGACGAAATTGGCCGAGATTGATCCGGGTCTGAGCATTGAGCAGGACAGCCAAAGCGGCAAGGCGATCCTAGCGACCCAAGACCAACGTCATCAACGCCGCGTTGTGGCAAAACTCGATGAGGTGTTTGGTGTATCGGTCACACTTGAGGCGATCCCCCCTGCGCTGTTCGAAACCATCACGCGCCGGGTTGAGACCCAGCATCGCCACCGCAAACAATCCGGTGGTGCCGGGCAATTTGCCGATGTGGTGATGGAGATCGAACCTTTGCCGCGTGGTGCAGGATTTGTTTTTGCCGAGACCGTCAAAGGCGGGGCAGTGCCGCGCAATTACATGTCGGCGGTTGAGGCCGGTGTGCGCGATGCATTGGTCGAGGGGCCAAACGGTTGGCCTGTGGTGGACATTAAAGTCACACTCAAAGACGGCAAACATCATGCGGTGGACAGCTCCGATCATGCCTTCCGCACCGCTGCCAAAGGTGCCGTGCGCGACGCAATGACCGAGGCGAAACCCATCGTTTTGCAACCGATTCACCGGATCAGCATCCATGTGCCAAGCCCGTTTTCAGGCGGATTGGTGCCTTTGGTGACGGGGCTTAAGGGACAGGTTCTGGGCTTTGAGGCCGAAGGCGATGTGGCCGGATGGGATGTGTTTTCGGCCCTTTTGCCTGCCGCATCTGACGCGGAGTTGTTTCAAGCCTTGGGCAGCGCGTCGCGCGGCACAGCATGGTATGAGGCGGAACTGGATCACTATGAAGAGGCCCATGGCGCGGTCGCAACGATGGCCCCGGCGACCTGATTGAGCGCCCCCGCACAGCAAACCAAAATATGAGCCGCCGAGGTCTCTTCGGCGGCTTTTTTTGAATTTGGCCCCTCAGCGAGATAAGTGCGACGGAAATCCGACGCTCCTGCGTAATACAGGTTCAAACTCTCTGCGCCGCGGCATCTGAAAGGTCCGACATGAAAACCCCCCTTCGCCTCTTGATTGTCATTTTGCTTTGTGGAGCGGGCTATTGGGGGTGGACCCAGTATTCGAACAAGGACGACCAAGCTCCGCCGCAAACGGCGCGTGCTATGCGGGGGGACGTGTCCGAGACTGTGCTGGCCTCAGGTACGATCGAAGCCAAGCAATTGATCAGCGTCGGCGCGCGCACGTCAGGTCAGATCGAAACCATGGCCGTCACTTTGGGACAAGCCGTGTCGGCGGGGGATTTGATCGCACAGATCGACAGTCAGGACCAACACAATGACGTGCTTCAGGCCGAAGCAGAACTGGCCAATATCAACGCGCAGATCGCCGCAAAAAACGCGAGTTTGAAAAAGGCGCAACTGTCTTTGGACCGGTTGAACGAACTGAGCAAACAAAATTACGCCTCACAAGAAGATGTCGAAAGCGCGATTGCTGATCTGGCGGTTTATGAGGCCGAACTTGAGGCGCTGAGGGCGCAAAAATCGAGTGCTGAGGTCAATGTGTCGACCGCGAAAATCGCACTGGACCGCACCACGGTGACCGCGCCGATCAGCGGCACAGTTGTGGCCGTGGTCGTGGACGAAGGACAAACGGTGAATGCCAACACGACCTCGCCGACCTTGGTGAAATTGGCCAATCTCGATAAAATGCTCGTCAAAGCCGAAATTTCCGAGGCCGATGTGGTGCATGTTGCGGCGGGGCAAAAGGTCAGCTTTACCATCCTTGGTGAACCCGACAACGCTTTTGCCGCCACGGTGCGCGACATCGAACCTGCCCCCTCGGAGATCGAGGACAGCGACACGATTTCGACTGATGAGGCGATTTATTACAACGGTATTCTTGAGGTGGATAACCCGGATCATGTGTTGCGGATCGGGATGACGACACAGGTGTCTGTGGTCTTGGATGAGGCGCTGGATGTGTTGACCGTGCCTGCTGCGGCTTTGAATACGGGTGCAGAGGGACAGAGGTTTGTCGTGGTGTATGACGCCACCAGCGGCGCAGAAAAAATGCAGCCGGTTGAGGTGGGTCTGAACGACAAAGTGACGGCGGAAATCCTCTCTGGTGTCAACGAGGGCGATTTGGTTGTGATCGGAGCAGCCGTTGCGGCATCCACAGGCAGTTCTGGCCGCATGGGTCCGGGGATGGGGTTCTGATATGACCGATGCCCCGCGTCCAAACCCGCTTATTTCCGCGCGCGGTTTGACCCGTAGTTTCCCTGCTGGGGACGAGGTCATCACCGTGTTGCGCGAGGTGGATATCGACATTTATCCCGGCGAAATGGTGGCCATTATCGGCACATCTGGCTCGGGTAAATCGACCCTGATGAACATTCTTGGTTGTCTCGATCGGGCCAGTTCCGGGACCTATATGTTTGATGGCAAGGATGTTGAGGATCTTGATCCTGACGAACTGTCGCGGCTGCGGCGTGAACATTTCGGATTTATTTTCCAACGCTATCAATTGCTGTCCGATCTGGATGCGGTTGGCAATGTTGAGGTGCCCGCGATTTATGCCGGGGTCGGGCGGAGTGCGCGGCGAGAACACGCCAAAGAGCTGTTGACCCAATTGGGCTTGGAGGCGCGTTTTGATCATCGCCCCACCGAACTGTCCGGCGGCCAACAACAACGCGTCTCGGTGGCGCGTGCCCTGATGAATGGGGGCGAGGTGATCCTCGCTGATGAGCCGACCGGCGCACTGGACACCAAAAGTGGCGATGATTTGATTGCGCTTTTGCTTGATCTCAACGCCAGGGGCCACACGATCGTCATGGTCACACACGACCCGAATGTCGCCAAACATGCCCATCGGATCATCGAGATCAGCGATGGCCGGATCATTTCGGATCAACGACAAGACGGCAAAGCCCCCGAGAATAAGACCGCCTACAAAGCGCAAATCCCACCTGCCAGTGCCCATATCGGCGCGACATTGCAGCGGTTGGGGGAGGCGTTCAACATTTCGCTCAAGGCGATGTTGGCGCATCGCACCCGCTCTTTTCTGACCATGCTTGGCATCATCATCGGCATCGCCTCTGTGGTGCTGGTGGTGGCGCTTGGCAATGGCACGCAGGAAAAGGTGCTCGAAAGCATCAGCTCTTTGGGCACCAACACGATCTCGGTGCGCGCAGGTTCGGGCTTTGGTGCGCGCGATTCAGGACGGATCGAAACGCTGATGCCCTCAGATGCCGATGCCCTGTCTTTGATGTCCTTTGCTGATAGCGTGTCTCCCGCTGTCTCCACACAGGCCTCGGTGATCTATCGCAACACCGAAGCCTCCGCGACGATCAGCGGGGTGAGCGGCGATTACTTTCAGGTGCATGCCTATGAGACCGTCTCCGGCACCGTGTTCAGTGACAGCGATGTCACGAGTTACACGCAGGTCGCGGTGATTGATGAGGACACCCAAAACACGTTTTTCGACACAGGGGTCGATCCTTTAGGGCAGGTGTTGATCTTGGGCCATGTGCCGGTCCGGGTGATCGGCATTGTGCGTTCGACAGGGGCCACGTTTGGTCCATCGTCGTTGAATGTTTGGGTGCCTTACACCACGGCGATGGCGCGGGTGTCAGGGCAAAACAACCTCGACAGCATTGGCATTCGGGTCATTGACGATTTCGATATGGCCGAGGCCGAAATCCAGATTTCCACGCTTTTGACCGCACGCCACGGCACCGAGGATTTCTTTCTCACCAACACCGACACGATCCGTGCCACCATCACGTCGACGACTGAAACTCTGACCTATCTTGTGGCAATGATCGCGGTGATTTCGTTAATCGTCGGCGGGATTGGCGTGATGAACATCATGTTGGTCTCCGTCACCGAGCGGACCAAAGAGATCGGTGTACGCATCGCCATTGGCGCGCGGCGCTCCGATATCGTCAGCCAGTTTTTGCTGGAGGCGGTGATGGTCTGTCTTGTCGGTGGGGTGCTTGGGATTGCGGGGGCCTTGGTTGGCGGGGTTTTGGTGGAGCGCTTTGTCGACAGCGTGCGGTTGAGTTTTTCGCTCACGGCCATTGTCGTGGCGTTCCTGTCCTCGACCCTGATCGGCGTCACCTTTGGCTTTCTTCCGGCGCGCAATGCCGCGCGTCTTGATCCGGTTGTCGCGTTGAGCCGTGAGTGAGGCGGCGATTTTCGGGACTGGCACCTTGGCGCGCGGCTCGGTAGCATGGCGATCAAAGATGTGAACAGGACACCACGCGAGCATGCCAAACCACCGCGCCGCATTTATCGGGGCCTCCGGGCGGATTGGTGCGCTGTTGCGGGCGGCATCACGGGTGGAGCCCGCGGAGCATGTACAGATCACATGGCAATTTCGCGCGCCTCCGCCTGACCCGCAGATTGGTTTTCACTGGTCTGACCTCACGGACCCTCAGCCCTTGATCAATGAGGCCGCGCGGCGCGGCGGACTGGAGGCGCTTTTGGTCTTTGCTGGCGTGTCCCAAACCGGGCGCAAAGACAATCCGGCGGAGATGAAAGCCAACATCAAGATCGTGGATGCGGCAATCTCTGCGGCGCAGTCTGCGGGGATTTCAAAACTCATCGTCGCGTCCTCTTCTGCGGTTTACGGTGCGGGGGTGGGGCATCCTTTTGTCGAAACCGATGCGCTCCACCCGCTCAACGCCTATGGGGCGGCCAAGGTGGAAATGGAGGCGCTGTGTGCCCGGCGTGCGGATGCCTTAGGGCTTGAAATCTGTTGCCTTCGTATCGGCAATGTCGCGGGCGCGGATATGCTTTTGGGCAACGCTATGGCGCGCGCGGCAAAAGATGTGCCGTTGCGGTTGGATATATTCCCCGATGGCGATGGCCCGCGCCGGTCTTATATCGGACCACTAAGCCTGTTTCGCTTGCTTTGCGGGCTGATTGCCACGGATCAGCCTTTGCCACCTGTTCTCAACCTGGGAGTGCGTCATCCTGTGGCGATGAATGCGCTTTTGGAGGCGGCCGGGGTGCCATGGACGGCTGTGCCCGTACCAGTCTCGGGGTATCAAAACATCACATTGAATTGTGCCGCTCTTTTTGACATCTGCCCGCAGGTCACCCTGGCCGACACAGCGGCAGATATTGTTGCCGAATGGCAGCGGGTGAGAGGCGCGTTATGACAGGGCGAAAGCGGCTTTTTGACATTATATTTGCACTTGTTTTGGCGGCTCTGCTTTGGCCTGTCTTTGTGGCCGTGGCGCTTTTGATCCTGACCCAAGACGGGGCACCGATTTTTTATGCGTCTGAACGGATGAAAACCGCAGACACCGGGTTTCAACTGATCAAATTTCGCACCATGACTGTGGCGCAGAATGACGGCGGAGTATCCGGCGGCGATAAAACCGCGCGCGTGACTAAGACCGGCCGCTTTCTGAGAAAAACCCGGATGGATGAGCTGCCGCAGCTTTGGAACATTCTGCGCGGGGATATGTCCTTTGTCGGTCCGCGGCCGCCGCTGAGAATCTATGTTGAGCGCTTTCCCGATCTCTACGCAAATGTCCTACACAATCGCCCCGGCGTGACGGGGCTGGCGAGTTTGTATTTCCACGCGCATGAGGAAAGCCTTTTGTCCAAATGCGTCAGTGCAGAGCAAACGGACCACGTCTATGCGCGCCAGTGCGTGCCTCGAAAGGCGCGTTTGGATATGATCTATCAAACACACCAGTCTGTGTGTTTTGATATGAAAATCCTTGTGCTGACCTGTGCTTCGGTCCTGCGTCGGCGATAAACTTGGGCGGTTCTTCGCCGCCCAATCTGGGACTTTTTTGCATATAGTTTTGTTTTTGTGGATTTGCGCTCTTTCCCAAGCCTATGCTTTTTGCGAGGTAGACGGGGGAATACACTTTTAAAGCGAGTGAACGCGTGTACAAAAAAGTACTCATTACTGGCCTGACCTCCTTGCCTGTGCGTGTTGTGCGCTCCGTTTTGATGGCAAACGACATCGGGGTTTTATTCGTTGCCCTCACAGCAACACATCTCATGCTCTTTGGGATGGATTTCCCCGTGTCCTATCCTGGCATATTTTGGCTTTACCTCACCGTGGGGCTGTCTGCGCTGATCATGATCATGGCCTTCCGGCTTCAGCGGATCAAACTTGTGATGTTAAGCTCCGGCGACGTGCTTAATATTGCTCGCGCCAACCTCGCGATCATGCTGTGTCTGATGATCGTTTCTTTTGGTCTCGAGGTGCCGCATGCGCTGGCTCTTTCCCTGACTTTTGGGGTGTTTTCCTTTGCCGGGATGGTGGGCGCGCGCGCTGTTGCGGTTTCAGTGTTTGGTCGGCTTCGGGAACATTTACACAAACGCCAAACGGTTGCTGTGTTCGGTGCGGGCCCCGCCGGGATTCAATTGGCTTCGGCGTTGAGCCAGTCGTCTGATATGCGTCCCGTTGCGTTTTTCGATGACAATCCCACGATGCATGGGATGGAAATGGGCGGCATACCTGTTTGCCCGCCGAAAGATTTGATTGCCAATATGTTTCGCCAATCAATTTCGAAGCTGATCATAGCCTTGCCTGAGAGTGCCAAAGCGCGACAGCAAGCGATTGTCGACATGTGTATTCGCGCCGATATTGACGTGCAAATTTTGCCCTCCTTCATTGATTTGTTGGACCGGGGCAATGAAAGATTGCGCACTGTCGATCCTGATGAAATTCTTGGGCGCAATAAAGTTGATCTTGAGACCCCGGAGGTGGCCAAAAGCTACGCCGGACGCGTTGTGATGGTCACTGGGGCGGGGGGGTCTATTGGCTCTGAATTGTGCCGCCAATTGATTGCGTGCCGCCCCGCCAAAATCGTCTTGTTTGAGCAAAGCGAATACAATCTTTACGTGGCCGATCTTGATCTGATCAAACGGACTGAGGTTGGTTCTGTTGAAATATGTTCCCGCCTTGGGTCCGTGACCGACCCGGTGCGGTTGCGCCAAGTGATTGACGCCGAAAAGGTTGAGATCATTCTTCATGCGGCTGCGTACAAACATGTGCCCTTGGTTGAGGGAAATGAGCTTGAGGGCGCGCGTAATAATATTTTGGGGACCAAAATATTGGCTGATGCCGCTGTGGCTGCGGGCATAGAACGGTTTATCCTTGTGTCGACAGACAAGGCTGTCCGCCCGACCAGCGTGATGGGCGCGACAAAGCGTTTGGCGGAATTGATTGTGCAGGATGTTCAAACCAGAGCAGCGGAGACCAAATTTGCGATGGTGCGGTTTGGCAATGTGTTGGGCTCGTCCGGGTCTGTCTTGCCGCTGTTCCAGTCGCAAATCGAGGCGGGTGGTCCCGTGACTGTGACGCATCCAGAGATGAGCCGTTATTTTATGGCGGTGTCTGAGGCGGCGCGTCTTGTGCTTTTGGCCGGGGCCTATGCTGAGGGCGGCGACGTCTTTGTTTTGGATATGGGAAAGCCGCAAAAGATCATCGCTCTCGCACGCAAGTTGATCCACCTTTCAGGTCGCCGTGTCAAAGACCCGGTCACCGGAGAGGGGGATATCGAGATTAAAATCACGGGCCTTCGTCCGGGAGAAAAACTTTATGAGGAGCTATTTGTGGATGCAGATAGCCTTTGTAAAACACCGCATCCGAAAATTTTGCGTGCCGAGGAAGCGCATTTGAGCGAAATTCAGATTGCGGGGATGTTGCGCGAGGTTCAGGCCGCAATCGAGGGGGCGGACCCCGAAAAACTGCGCAAAGTGGCGATGGAACGTGTAGACGGCTATACGTCAACGCAAATGCCGCTCAAAGCGTGATCCTGCGTGTGGTCATGGCAATCACCCGCGTGTGACCGTGTTCCATCAGATCATGCGGATCGCATACGGGCTAGGCCATCGGTTTAATTCTGATATGGTGTGTAAAAAACGGGGCATAAGGTGAGTATCAGGAGCATGCAGGGACGGGAGACGGCCAAAAGCCTGATGGCTAAGGGCGCGCGTTGGGCGACACTCGGTGGCATTGTGACGCTTACTTTGGGCATGCCGACGGTGGCTGAGGATCTGCACACCTCTCGCTTTGGCCTTTATGGCTCCGCAGGCCTTTTGGACATGCCCACGGCAGAGACGGCGCCAGATGGGCAACTGAGCCTGTCGCACACCCGGTTTGGTCCCGTCCGCCGCACCACCTTGGCCTTTCAAATTTTGCCGCGCCTGTCTGGCAGCCTCAGCTACAGCGGCACAGACAATCTGAGCGATGAATTCGACGTCTATTGGGATCGCACCTTTGATCTCAGCTATCAGGTTTTTGACGAGGGCACCTATCGCCCCGCCGTGGCCATCGGTCTGCGCGATCTGATGGGCACAAGTCTTTTGGGCAGCGAGTATATTGTGGCCACCAAATCCGTGGGCGAGCGCTTGCGCGTGACCGGGGGGCTTGGTTGGGGCCGTTTGGCGACGCAAAATGACCTTGGTTTCTCCATCGGCACGCGCGATGGTGACCTCCTGGACACGGGCGGCACACCTAATTTTGATCAATGGTTTCGTGGTCCTGTTGGAGTGTTTGGCGGGTTGAGCTATGATCTCAATGACAAGATGACCGTTTTGGCGGAATATTCTTCCGACGCCTATCTGGCCGAAACGGATCGCGGCATCGTCACGCATCGTTCGCCTTTCAACGTTGGTCTGAGCTACCACATCACCCCCAAAATCACTGCCACCGCCTCTTATCTCTATGGCGACATGTTCGGGTTTGGGATCACCGGGTTTCTCAACCCGAAATTCCCAGGGGTGAAAGGCGGGCTTGAAAGTGCGCCGATCCCGGTGATGCAACGTCCGAGCCGCTCGGCCGATGCGCTTGGGTGGTCGGGGGCATGGATCGAGGATGGTAAAGACGCCCCTGCGATCCGCAAAGCGTTGGCGGAGGCGATGGCCAATGAGGGGCTTGAGCTCGAAGCTATGTCTTTGAGCGCAACGCGCGCCGAGGTTCGATTTAACAACACGCGTTTTGCCGCTCGCGCCGAGGCGCTTGGCCGCCTGTCGCGCCTGATGTCGCGGGCCTTTCCGCCGTCGGTCGAAACCTTTGTGATGACCGAAGTGGTCGAGGGCGTGCCCACACAATCGACCATCGTCCCGCGCACGGGTGTCGAGCGGCTTGAATTTGAACCGGCTGGCGAGATGCTGGCCGTGACACAATTTGCCGATCCCCGTGCTTTGCCTTCCGATCCTCTGGTGCGGCTTGAGGATGTTTATCCCCGCCTGCAGTGGTCTGTGTCACCCTATGTGACGGCCTCCGTTTTTGATCCCGAAAGCCCATTGCGTGCTGACATCGGTCTGCGTGGCAAGGTCAATTATGAGCTGATGCCGGGGCTGTCTTTGCGGGCTTCAACCTCGGTGCGGTTGAGCGGCAATATCGCCGATGAAGATGTTAGTGTTGATGACACCACTTTGCCGCCAGTGCGCTCTGAGGCACCGTATTACTCCAATCAGGTGCAGCTCGAAAATCTGACGGCCAATTGGTATGGTCACCCGGTTGAAAACATCTTTACCCGCGCCTCTGTCGGCTATCTTGAGCGCATGTATGGTGGTGTGTCCGGTGAGGTGCTTTGGAAAAAATCCGCCAGTCGATTGGCTCTGGGTGCCGAGATCAACTATGCGCTCAAACGCGACTTCGATGACCTGTTTGGCTTTGGCGACTACGACATCGTGACGGGTCACGTGTCCGGGTATTACGACATCGGCAATGGCTTCCACGGTCAGGTGGATATGGGCCGTTATCTGGCTGGCGATTGGGGGGCGACTTTTTCCCTTGATCGAGAATTCAACAATGGCTGGCGGGTTGGGGCCTATGCGACTTTGACCGATGTGCCCTTTGATGACTTTGGCGAAGGCTCTTTTGACAAGGGCATTCGGATTTCTATGCCCTCTGATTGGTTTCTCGGGACACCAACCACCGAACACAATGATTTCCTGTTGCAATCGCTCACCCGCGATGGCGGCGCGCGCCTGAATGTGCAGGGGCGGCTCTATGATCGTATCCGCGGCACCCAACAGCCAGAGATCGAAGACCGTTGGGGGCGGTACTGGAGATGACACAGCGCAAGAGGATACGTCTCACGGCGGCATTGGCCGCGCTCGGGGTGTCGTTTGCTCTGATGGGCTGTGGCAATGACCAGTCTGCCAAACGGGCCAGCGCAACGATCAAAGATCTCTCGTCCATGGCTGTGGGGAAGCTGGGCGGCAAGGGTAAAGCTGCGCCCCCGGTTGATCCGCGCGTGTCGATTGAGACCACCATGAAGGAAATCCCAGGGGTTCCGCTGCAATTTGTGATGCAAGAAAAAACCAGCGCCTATGCGGTGACTTCGATCTACGGGCAAAACGGCTCTGTGGTCACTTGGGTTGGGGCGGATCGCAAAACCACGAGCCTTGATCGTGGCATGCTGACGGCCACCCGTGGATTTGGCAATGATTTGATGTCTGTGGAGGACGGCGGGGCTGTGCGGCTGATCCGTACGAAACAGGCCGGGACCGTAACAAAAACTTACCGCTTTCTGGACGGGTTGGAGCGCACGACGCGTTTGACAATGACATGCGCGATCATTCCGGGGGAAACCCAATCCGTGACGTCGGGCGATATTTCGACCTCTGCCCGCGTTGTGCGCGAGACGTGTCAGACCGCGACGGGCGGATTTTCTTTTGCCAACACCTATTGGATTGATGCAGGCGGCCGCATGGTGCAATCGGTGCAATGGGCCAGTGTCGAGATCGGCCAGTTGGTGTTTCGTCGCCTGAGATGAGCGCGCCATCGCCGCTCATGCTCCGCTTAGAGTAGGTCGCTCACAGTTGAATTTAACAGCAAAACGGCGGCCAATTGGCCGCCGTTTCAAAATTCAAAAATTTTATGGACTTAGGAGTCGAGAGCAACTGCGAGCGCAGCAGCACCGAGCAGAAGCAAAAGGGCGCTACCACCCATGGAACCAGCGGAAGAGCTGGAGCCTTGGTCAACAACCACGGTAGGGGTCATTTCAGGCTGTTCGTAACCACCAGCTACAGAAGCAGATGCGGTTGCAATCACGAGCGCAGAGGCGAGGACAACATTTTTCATAATACGTATCTCCGTTACGATATATTACTCGGGTTCTTAGCCAAGTTCAGTTTAAATTTCGCATAGTCTCTTGGTTCGGGAAACCCTAAATCTTGAGATAGGATAGGTTTAGCAACAAAAAGGCTAAGATCGTGTTGATTTCAGCTCACTTGTTGGGGGCGGAAAAAAATTTTAGGACATACAGATCCCTTTCATGGGCTGGCTAAGCCGAATCCCGTTGGATTGGCGTAAGAATCTTTTGGGAGGGGATGATGGTCAAAGGCATTTTTTGGCTCGTGTTGGCCTACGGGCTCAGTCAATTTTACCGGGCTTGTCTTGCGGTGTTTGGGCCCGTCTTAAAGCTCGAAATTGGACTGGGTGCGGATGACACGTCGACGGCTTTGGGCCTGTGGTTTCTCACTTTTGCGGCAATGCAAATTCCCGTGGGGTGGTTGTTGGACCATCGCTCCCCCAAAGCCACGGCGATGACGCTTTTGGCGTTTGGCGGCGGCTTAGGGGCGATTGTGTTTGCGATGGCACAGGGGCCGTTGGGGGTCAGCGTGGCGATGATGTTGATCGGTGTCGGGTGTTCGCCTGTGTTGATGACTTCGCTCTACATCATTGCTCGCACTGCGCCGCCTGCGCGCTTTGGGACCTTGGCGGGCCTCGTGCTTGGAATCGGCTCTTTGGGGAATGTTGCGGCGGCAACGCCTTTGACATGGTCGATGGAGCTGCTGGGGTGGCGCGGGACGTTGCTGGCTTTGGCCGCTTTGACGCTGCTGATTGCTGGCGCACTTTATCGCTTTGTCCAAGATCCGCCTCGCCTTGAGCACACCAGTGAGGGCCCGCGCAAAGGAATGCGCGATTTGTTGAAATTGCGCGCGCTTTACCCGATCTTGTTGATTGCGATGGTCGCCTACGCTCCCGGCGGCGGGTTACGTGGCAGTTGGATTGGCGGCTATTTGTCCGATGTGCATGGGTTGAGCCCGGCACAGGTTGGCACGGGGACGCTCGTCATGGCGCTCGCGATGATCATTGGCAGCCTTGCTTTTGGCCCGATGGATCGGCTGATCAAAAGCCACAAATGGATCGTCGGCGGCAGCGCCGCGCTGACGCTTGTGCCCTTGGTGATGCTGTGGTGGGGCTTTGGTGATGCCACGGTGACAGTGGCCATTGTCTTGTTCGCGCTTGTCGGGTTTTTCTCCTCCAATTATCCGCAAATCATGAACCATGGTCGCACGCTGTTGCCACCGGAACTGGTCGGGCGCGGGGTGACATTGATCAACCTGTTCTCGATTGGCGGGGTTGGCCTGTCACAGATCGCTTCGGCCCGGCTGTTTGCCGCGCAGATGGGGGATGAGGGCGCTATGACGACGTCCTATAGCATTGTCTTTGGGTTCTTCGCCGTTACGCTGGTGATGGGCATTGCGGTCTATGTCTTTGGCGCGCGCGATCCCCGATAGCCGCCTTGTGACGGGGGGGCGGCTGTCCTAAGACAGTGGTGCCCCTGTGGCACCGAGGCTTGATCTGGAGGCATCCCCGCGATGATCGCATATCTCAAAGGTTGGTCGACCAAAAAGGACAGCTTCTTTGCCTCTGTCGCCAAGGCGGCGGGGGGTGGCATGGCTTTGCCATTGATCCCGCTGTCGTTTCAAGGCTTTCCCGAAAGTGACGCGCGCGCCAAGGCGGCGATGGCCGTGGCCAAACGTCAGCCCAAAAGCGGGCTGGTGCGGATGTTGAAATTTCGCCTGATCTGGGCGCAATACAATGGCGCGCGACGTTATTTCACCCGCCACCCAGACAGGATTGCGATGTGTTGGAATGGCATCACCGGCTCTCGCCGGGTGTTCATGGAGGGCGCGCGCGATGCGGGAGTGCCACGGCTGTATGGCGAACTCGCGCCCTTTCCCGGTCGGATGCAGCTTGATCCCAAAGGGGTCAATGCACTGGGCTCTGTGCCGCGCGATCCGGGGTTTTTCACCACATGGGCGGCGGGGCGCACGGATCGTCAGGGTGATGACTGGCGGGCGATGGGGGCCAACCTCACCGCGCGGCTGTCGCGGCGCACCGATGTGGGACAGGCGGAGGCTGATCTGTCAGACGAGCCGTTTCTTTTTGTGCCGCTGCAAGTGCCCAATGACAGTCAAATCACCATGTTTGGCGGTTGGGTCGGGTCCGTTGACGGGATGATTGCAGCGTTGGCCGAGGCCTCTGAGGCCCTGCCAGAGGGCTGGCACATTCGGATCAAAGAACACCCCTCAGCCAAGATCTCTCTGGCCGAACTGCTGGCCCGTGCCGAGGCGGTCTCTCATGGTCGGCTGCGTGTCGACAACCAAACCGACACATTTGCACAGGTGCGCGCCAGCCGCGGTGTGATCACCATCAACTCCTCGGTTGGGCTACAATCGTTTTTCTACGACAAGCCAGTGATCGTGTTGGGCGAAGCCTTTTTTGCGCTGTCCGGTTTGGTGCGCGTGGCCGGGGATCAAATGGCGCTGCGCCGGGCGATGGCGGAGGCGGAATCGCTCGCCTTTGATCCGGCTTTGCGGGCCACATTTATGAATTATCTTGATCAGGTGCATTTTCCGCATGTATCGGAAAGCCCCGGTGGCACCATCGAGATTGATCAAAACGCCGCAATGACGCGGATAATAGCGGCAAAGGCTGCCGTAGAGCACTAAAGCCTCTTTCCTCCAAACGCCCTTTCGCGTAAGGCTCCGCGCCAGTCATCCTATAGCGTTTCGAGAAAACCGGAGTCACGGGTTTTGGTCGAAACGCTCCGAAGGCTGAAACGCTTTAGACTGATGAGGAGACCCAAATGGGCTATAAAGTCGTCGTCGCAGGCGCCACGGGCAACGTGGGCCGCGAAATGCTGAACATCCTCGCCGAGCGCGAGTTTCCTGTGGATGAGATCGCGGTTCTTGCATCGCGTAAATCTCTCGGCACCGAAGTGAGCTTTGGCGACAAGACCCTCAAGACCCAAGATCTCGACACCTTTGATTTCACCGGCTGGGACATGGCGTTGTTTGCCGTTGGGTCGGATGCGACCAAAATCTACGCGCCGAAAGCCGCAAAAGCGGGCTGTGTGGTGATCGACAACTCGTCGCTCTATCGCTACGACGCCGATGTGCCGTTGATCGTGCCGGAAGTGAACCCGGACGCGGTGATGGGCTATGCCAAGAAAAACATCATCGCCAACCCGAACTGCTCGACCGCGCAGATGGTTGTGGCGTTGAAGCCGTTGCATGATCGCGCCAAAATCAAACGCGTTGTTGTGTCTACCTATCAATCGGTGTCTGGTGCGGGCAAAGCCGGGATTGACGAACTTTGGGATCAAACCAAGGGCATGTATGTGCCGGGCCAAGAACGTCCTGCGGCGAAATTCACCAAGCAGATTGCCTTTAACGTGATCCCGCACATTGATGTGTTCATGGATTCTGGCGACACCAAAGAAGAATGGAAAATGATTGCCGAGACCAAAAAGATTTTGGACACGTCGATCAAAGTCACCGCGACCTGTGTGCGTGTGCCGGTGTTTGTGGGCCATTCTGAATCGATCAACATCGAGACCGAAGAGTTCTTGGACGAAGATGAAGCCCGCGAAATCCTGCGCGTTGCGCCGGGGATTTTGGTGGTCGATAAGCGCGAAGATGGTGGCTATGTCACTCCGGTTGAATGTGTTGGCGATTACGCCACATTCATCTCGCGCATCCGTCAGGACGTGAGCATCGAGAATGGTCTCAACCTGTGGTGTGTCTCTGACAACCTGCGCAAAGGCGCGGCTCTGAACGCGGTTCAAATTGCCGAGCTTCTGGGCCGTCGGGTTTTGAAAAAAGGCTAAGGGAGGGAGGCCCAAAGAGCCTCTGATCTTTGGTTATTAAAGTCTTAAATCGTCACGCCTTTAACCTGAGACAGGGGAAAGGCGGAACGCTTTAAAGAAAGGGCGCTTGCGGGCGCCCTTTTTGGTGTCGATTCGACCCAAGGCGGTCAGTGCTGCCGTCTTTTAAATGGATTTTGGGTCCAGTTTTGCCATCTTTGCGCCAAATGAGAGCGAAATGAAGGAACCTATGCGGATCAAAAAATGCAGTTTTTATCTATTTATAATATTGAAAATAAAAGATAATTTTTTAAATCCCCCTCGAATGGCGCGTTAACTTTAAAGTTTATTTATTGGCGCGAAGAAATTGTGGCGCTGTTATGTTCAGGTCGACTTACGACACCGCCACACAAAGAAAGAGGAGGGTCATTTATGTTTCGAGTGAAGATCAATCTCAGCGCCATTCGTCACGATCATTCCGGGCCGAAAGCGGAGGCGATAGACCGGATGGGAGATTGGGCCGAGGATATGGCAAATACCCAGCCGCGCCTGACGCGCGAGGAACTATGCCGCACCTTTGGGGATAAATTCGGTGGCAGTGCGGGCAAGGGATATAAAACCGTAGCCTGATTGGGCGCGTTGATAGGCGGGCTTTTGCCGCGTGCGCCGTATTGGTCCCTCGTCGCGGGAATATGACTTGCGTCTCGCCCGTGCCCATTGGACCTTTCCTCCGATCGAACAGGAGGAAACGATGTTTTCAAACCCCATTGCGAAACAATCCATTTGGACCACATCCGCGCTTGTGCTCTGCGCGATGACAGTGCCCGGCATGAGCCTGGCCGATAGTTTTACCGCCCAGTCAGACGTCACTGACGTGACGCTTTACCCAGAAAGTGCCACAGTGACCCGAAAGGGTCAGATCAACCTTCCCACTGGCCAACATGAGGTGACATTCACCGACATTCCGGTGGACCACTCTGTCGACCAGATCATTGCCAGCCTGCAAAGTAAGGTGACGGGGGCGACACTGGGTCCGGTCTCGTACACGAGCACGCCCACTGTTGGCGATTCAGAGCTGTACAGATCGCCAGAGGCCAAGGCCGCGAAAGCCACGCTGGAGGCGCTTGAGGCACAGTTGCGCGATGAGACCCGCAAAGCTGATGCGGTGCGTCTTGAGGTCGCCGCCGCTGAGGATACATTGGCTTATTTGGGCCGGTTGTCCGCAGCGGAGGCGTCAGTTGACACCATGGCTGCCACGGCTGAGATGATCCGCGAACAATCACTGGCCGCACGCCTTGCCATGGCCGATGCGACCGCGCGCGCAGATGCGGCTGATCGCGATCTTGAGGCTCTCAAAGATGAGATCAGCCGCGCTGAAAACGCTCTGCACCGTCTGGCCCCGTCGAAGGGCGACCGTCTGTCGATCACGCTCGCGCTGGATGTGGCTCAGGCGGGCGATGTGACGGTTGATTTTAGCTATAGCGTTGATGATGCCTATTGGCAGCCGGTCTACACGGCGCGGTTGGACACCGAAACCGGGGCGCTGGATCTGACCCGTGCGGTGCAGGCATCACAGGAGACGGGTGAGAATTGGCAAAACGTGATGCTGCGTTTTGCCACCGACAATCCGGCCCGGCGAAGCGATCCAAATGAGGTCTACCCTTGGGTGCGTCGGATTTATGAGCCACGGCCAGTCCAGGAATTGATGCGCAGCGCAGATGCAGAGATGGCCGGGTACGCCGCACCGGTGATAGAAGCGATGGGCAGCATGGAGCAAAAGATGGCCACAGCCAACCTCACCGGCCTCAGCCTGACCTATAGCTACCCCACATCCACGACGCTCTATTCCGGTGCGGGGATGAGCGAATTTGCCCTCTCCGAAGTGGCCCTGTCGCCGGAGCTTGTCGTGCGGGCTGTGCCGCTTTTTGAGGACACAGGATATCTTATGGCGAGCTTCACCAATGACACGGGCGAAATGTTGGTGCCCGGTACTGTGCGGTTGATCCGCGATGGGGTGAGCCTTGGTCAGTCCCGTTTGAACACGGTTGTGAACGGGGCCGAGGTCGATCTGGCCTTTGGCGTGGTTGATGGCATTCGCGTGACCCGGACTTTGTTGGCGAAAAATGAAGGCGATCGGGGGGTGATTTCGAAATCGAATGAGATGTCGTCTGAGGTGCGGATTTCCGTTGAAAACCTTACGGCCAAGACCTGGCCGATTGAGGTGATCGACCGGGTGTCTGTATCTGAGCAAGACGACCTCAAACTCGATTGGTCGGCCACGCCGATGCCCGATGTGACCGATTTGGACGACAAGCGCGGTGTGATGGCGTGGCATTTCGATCTGGATGCGGGCGCAACACAGGACATCAGCGTGAAGGAAAGCCTGCGCTGGCCTGAAGGGATGATGTTGGAGTAAGCCAAATAACACAGTCTAAGCGGGTGGTGCCCTGTTGCGCGCCACCCGCGCCATCGTCCGCGATTCGGCCCATATCGCGGTCAAACAGGGGGCATCACAAAGTCGCCACAAAGCCGCCGCAGGCTTGCCCGACCCTCGCCCGGCCCGCGTCACTAACCTTTGCGGAAATTAACCATTTCCTGAGGGTTGCACCAAATTTTAACTTTCACAAACAGACCTTTAACCCTAGTTTAGGTGTCTGATTTCACACAGCTATTGTTTTTCTGCTCCGCCGAAAACCGGCAAATACCTCAAATTGTTTCCATGCTTTCCTACCGCCAAACCACGCTCTGTGGTCCCTTTATCTCAAGGGGTCCGGGGGCACGGACCGAAAGGATGGAACGATGATCATGCTGATGAAAACAACCGGCCAATCAGACACCGCAAACGGCGCGATTTCTTTCAACTGGGATGTGCAGACGTTTGAGGCGGCGTGCCGCCCGGCGAACCACAATTTGACCCGCGATGCACGCCGCTCCAATGTTGTGCTTTTGGGCGGATGTCACGAAACCCCCGATTTTCGCCCGGACCAAGGCGCGCGCATCGCGCTTGCCGCCTGATCCCAATCGACAGTCACACGAAAAAGGAAACGCCATGATCTGTTATTTCGACAAAGCCCGCCAAGGTCGCACCATCGCTCTGAGCCTGCATCAAAACGGTGCTGTGATGTTCTTTCCCGAAGAGATCGAGGCAATGGAACTGAGTGACCGTCCGGCCATTCGTCAGGCGATCACGCAGATGAGCAAACCGATGTTCGTGCGCTCCAGTTCTGTTGAAACCGGAGCGATGATTGGCACACCGCGGGCCGAAAACAGCGCCGATGTGCCCTATCTTTTGACCAATGCTCTCGCGGTCGAAGATGACACGATTGAAACTGTTCTCCGGCTCGTGGCCTAAAGCCGCTCAGATCGGAGAAAAGCTGTTGCTCTCGGGGTCGTACTGATGCAAGTCGCCTTCGCCAATGTCGGTCCAAAGCCCGTGAAGCGTCAAATCACCCGCTTCAACGGCGGCTTGGACAAAGGGGAAGGTCATCAGGTTTTCAAGCGACACCAGAATGGATTCCTTTTCCAACGCCCGCTTGCGTTCGCCTTCCGGCTTGTCGAGGACGCGCTCATATCCGGGGCGCAAGATGTCCATCCAGCGACCGACAAAAGAGGATTTTTCCTCAAGTTCAGGCGCATTGCCCGAACACATGTCGTAACAGCCCTGAACACCGCCGCAATTGGAATGACCCAAAACCACGATATGCGCCACTTTCAGTGCGGTGACGGCATATTCAACCGCCGCCGAGGTGCCGTGGTGGTCCCCATCGTCCGTAAAGGGCGGGATGAGGTTGGCGATGTTGCGGTGGATGAAAAATTCGCCCTGATCCGCGCCAAAAATGGATGTCACATGAACCCGCGAATCACAGCAGGAAATGATGAACGCGCGAGGACGCTGACCTTCTTCTGCCAGACGCCGATACCAAGATTTGTTCTCGGAAAACGTGGTCGCTTTCCATCCTTGATAGCGTTGAACCATATAGCTTGGGAGGGGTTTTGCATATTTCATCGCGGAGAAACTCTCTTGAGGATGCCGTTAGCCAGTTTGCGCGAATGTAATGAGAGTTTTCGAGGAATTCGAGGGAAAATCAGCTTGGGACTAAACCTTTTCTTGAGGGTCTTGAGGCAAAGTCAGACCACAGCGCGTGGGGGCGCTCAAATATGTGGGGTACTAAAATGGTGGTGGTAAAGCTGCGGCCCGATGGGGCTGTGCAGGTTGATCGAGATCGTTTGGATCAACTTTATGGTCAACTTGGCGCGTCAGGGGCCGATGGTGTCGTGTCGCGCGCCATGGAAGAGCTGGCGGTCAGATTGGCCAAAGTCGAGAGCAGCTATAGAAAGGGCCAGTTCGAAGATTTACAGCGAGCAGCACGCTCGATGGTCGCGATTTCCGAACAAATCGGGATGGTCAGTTTCGCGCGCGTTGCAAGTGACGTGAATGAATTGGCGCTGTCCGATGACGGAACGGCCTTGGCCGCTTGTGTCGAGCGGTTGATGCGGATCGGGGAAAATTCCCTTTTGGCGGTATGGGATCTTCAGGGCGCATCGCTCTAACCTGTTCCGGCAGTCGCACCCGTAAAAGATGTGACAGCAAAGAGATTGGTTCGCCGGGCAGCCGTCCCGCGAACCAGCTTGCAGGTGGTATCGGATTGGCGAAAGCGTTTCACGACAGGCTTGTCACACAAGTTTGGCGTGATATGCGGATAACGTATTGATGTTGCGCGCGTTTCGAAGTTGAATCGCATCTTAACGTCATATCGAAACGCTTTAGTCTTGGCGCAACGCCAATGAAAGGCCCGTCCGATGCCACTTTCTTTTGCCTCACCCACAGAGTCCGCTGTTCCCTTGTTCTTGATCGACGCTGACGATCTTGACGCTTTTCTCGCAACCCGGTCCGACGACGATCAGCTCTGGCTCAAAACCAATGGGTTTTCCGCCGCTTTGGGGTCGGTCTGTGTGATTCCAGGAGAGGGGGAAATTGCCGCTGTTGTCGCGGGGTTTGGCACCAAAAAAACGCGGGCTCGGGGTCGATTTGTCTTTGGTGCGGTGCGTGCGAAATTATCGGACGGCACCTATGCCTTGCACACAACGTTGACGGGTGAGGCTTTGGATGAGCAGCTTTTGGCGTGGCTTTTGTCCGGTTACGTTTTTGATAAATATGTAAAAAAATCACTACCCGCCGTGCATCTTATTGCGCCTGAGGGCGTAGATGTTGCCCGGCTTGAGGCCATTGCAGCGGGTGAGGCACTGACCCGTGATTTGATCAATACGCCCTCAAATGACATGGGCCCGGCTGAGTTGGAACAGGCCGCACGCGATCTGGCACAGGCGCATGGAGCAGAGATTTCAGTGACAGTGGGCGAGGCTTTGTTAACGCAAAACTTCCCGATGATTCACGCTGTGGGTCGCGCGTCCCCGCGCGCTCCTGCCCTGATCGACATGCGCTGGGGCGAGGCGGGGCCGACGCTGACGTTGGTGGGCAAAGGCGTGTGCTTTGACACCGGCGGGCTGAACCTTAAACCGGGGTCTTCCATGGGCTTGATGAAAAAGGACATGGGCGGGGCAGCCACCGTTTTGGGGCTGGCGAAAATGATCATGGCGCTGGAGGTGCCGTTACGGTTGCGGGTGTTGATCCCGGCGGTGGAAAACGCGGTGTCGGGCAATGCGTTCCGGCCACAAGATGTGTTGACCTCGCGCAAAGGATTGACTGTTGAAATCAACAATACGGACGCCGAGGGGCGTTTGGTGTTGGCCGATGCTCTGGCGCTGGCGGATGAAACCCCGCCGGATTTGTTGATCTCGATGGCGACCCTCACAGGGGCGGCGCGCGTGGCGGTTGGGCCGGATCTCGCGCCGTTTTTTGCCACTGATTCGACGGACGCTTTGGCGTTGTCAAAAGCGGCGACGAAGGTGGCCGACCCGGTCTGGCAACTGCCCTATTGGGAGCCCTACGAGAACATGATTGAGCCGGGAATCGCCGATCTCGACAATGCGCCGTCGGGCGGAATGGCCGGGTCGATCACTGCCGCGTTGTTTTTGCGGCGCTTCGTGACGGAAACTCCGCGCTATATGCATTTTGACATCTATGGGTGGAACCCCACGGCTGCGCCAGCGCGTCCCAAAGGCGGCGTTGGCCAAGGGGCGCGCGCGCTTTTGGCCGCGTTGCCTGAGCTTTTGTCGCTATGACAGATCGCCGCCTGACTCCAGCTAATACTCGTGTGGCCCTTGCGGGGTTTGCCTCTCAGGGCCAGAGCGAAGTGTGCCCTGAAACCACCACGGTCTGCGTCCCCGTTGCCGATTTGCGGGCCGGGCCGGACGGTGCGCGGGAACGACAAGTGCTGTGGGGCGACGATTTCGACGTGCTGGAGCGGCGGGACGGATGGGCCTTTGGTGTTGCGCGGCGTGATGGTTACGTGGGGTATGTGGCGCAGGCCGAACTCGGTCCCGTTTCGATCCCAACCCACCTGATTTCCGTGCGCGCCACGCATCTTTATCCCACCGATGATTTCAAATCCGAAGCGGTGAGCAGCCTGTCTTTCGGCGCGCGCATGCGCGTCGTGGATGAGCGGCGCAAATTCATGGAGATTGAGGGCGGGCTTTTCGTTCCGAAACCGCATATCCGCCCGATCGAGCGGCCCTTTTCCGATCCGGTCACAGTTGCGCAACTGTTCTTTGGCACGCCTTACCTTTGGGGTGGCAATTCCACCTTTGGCATTGATTGTTCGGGCCTCGTCCAGGCGGCGTTTTTGGCCTGTGGCATCGACTGTCCGGGTGACAGCGATATGCAAATGGGTATGGGCGCAACCGCCTCAGCGCCCTACAGGCGTGGCGATCTTTTGTTTTGGAAGGGCCATGTGGCGCTTTGCGTTGATGAGGAGGTTCTGATTCACGCCAATGCTCATCACATGGCCGTGGCCTATGAGCCGATCTTGCGAGCGATTGCGCGAATTGACGCACAGGGCGATGGTCCGGTCACAGCGCATCGGCGGATGTAGGGAGGAGGCTATTCGACCGCGCGGATCAGTTTGCGGTCGAGAACCCGCAGCACCGCGCGCAAATCGCCGCCGCGTTTGAGGATTTGCCCGTCCATGCCGATGACCGAATACATCCCCTGTTTCCCGCGCAGTTTTGGCCGTTTTTCGATCCGATAAATCGGATGTTCTGCGGTGCGTCGAAACACGGAAAACACGGCAACCTCTTTGAGGAACGACATGCCATAGTCGCGCCATTCGCCTGCGGCTACCATTCGGCCATAAAGCCCCAAGATCGTGCCAAGCTCTTGGCGATCAAAGGCAACCCTGTCTTGCTGAGGCGCGGGGCCGGGAAAGGGAGTAGGTGCATTCATGCTCTCAGCTTGGTCACAAAACTGTCGAAAATCAAGAAAACTCGGCGCAGCTCTCACGTCAGTGATCGGGTTGCCTTAATGAGGCCATGAAATGGTCCGTGACTTTTCTTGTTTCATCCCTTTTTCGGCCAAGGTGTTGGTGCAAAACGTTAGGCAGAGCGAGAACGCTTTGCCCCGGTGTCACGGTTTAACAGCCCCCACCCAGTTCGTGACCCCGGGGATCTCGCTCAAAACCAACTTGTAAGGCCGAGGCAGCACGCTGTCTCGGCTTTTCCTTTATGGGCGTTGCGTTGGGGGGGTGTGCTGCGGTTAGCCGCACCAAACACGGATGATCCGACCCGTCGCATCCAGATCAATATTCGTGCGCTCAGGCCGGAAGTCCTTTGTCACCATGCGCCCAGGAGGAATGATGCGGGTGCCCGCAGGAAGATCAAACGCATCAAGCGCGGATTTGTCCTGGCCGATCAGTGGGGTGAGGATTTCTAAAGCGCATTCAGTTGCAGACATGGGGGCCGGACCTTTGTTGGAAACATGGGTGTCTTCTTTGCATCCGCTCAGGGCAAATGCCCCGAGGATCAGAGCGAGAGCGGTTGGGCGGATCATTTCCGTACTCCATAGCATCGTAAAAACATGGTCACTGCGCCGTCGATGACCTTTTGTTTGTCGGACTCGTCGATGTCGCAACAGGTTTGAAACAGGCGCATGGATTGGACGCGGACTTTGCACAACTCGGCAAATTGATCGGCGGCCAGCTCGATGTCGTCAATCGCCAATTCGCCGCGTGCGGTGCAACTGGCGAGATATTGCGACAAGCGATGGGTCACCAAGGCCGGGCCGCTTTCATAGTATTTGCGGCCCAGTTCGGGGAAGCGATCGCTTTCGGACACGGCAATGCGAAACACAGCCTGACCAAAATCCGAGAGAATGAAATCAAGGATCTTGCGCCCGACATTTGGCAAAAGCGCCTCAGGCGAAAGGTTCTCGTCCATCCGTTCTTCAAACGCGTCGGCTTGTCGTTTGGTTTCCTGTGCCGCGATTTCCAAAAACAACACGCGTTTGTCGGGGAAATAGCTATAGAGCGTGGCTTTGGACACGCCAGCCTCGCGGGTGATGTCATCGACTGATGCGCCCTCAAACCCGTCGCGTAGAAACACAGTGCGTGCCCCTTCGACAACCTGATCGAATTTGCGCCCCTTTTTGATCGTCGGGTGTGTGTCGCTCATGGGTCCCCTCCGTGTCTGGGTATAATAGTGCGCTTTTTGGGTTTTCTGAATGGCGAAATAAGAAAACAGATGTGCCTTTTACGCCCTTGGATGATAAAGAAAAAAGGCAGGCCCGTAGGCCCGCCCAGTGCTCGACAGGGATGTCGATAGAAAGCCGTACAACACACGGTCCGCTTGAAAACTAAACTGATCGGTGCAGATGAGCAAGTCTTTCTAAACGCAACGGTTTAGTTTTAGGCGCAATTGATGGTTGCGAACCATCAGCAAGTTTTATAATTTAGAACCATTCTAAAATAGAGGCCCATATGATCCCTGGTTTTGCCAATCGCCGCCGCTTTTCTGATCTGTCAGAACAGGAAATTCTTGCTCTTGCCATCTCGTCTGAGGAGGATGATGCGCAGATTTACCGCATGTATGCCGAACGCCTGCGCGAAGAGTTTCCCAGCAGCGCAGCCGTGTTCGAAGCTATGGCAAAAGAGGAAGACGGCCACCGCACCTCTTTGATTGAATTGCATAAAAAGAGGTTCGGCACTGTGATTCCGTTGATCCGGCGCGAACATGTGTCGGGCTATTATGCGCGCAATCCGGTGTGGTTGATCGAAAATCTCGGGCTTGAGCGGATGCGTGCGGAAGCGCAGGCGATGGAACGTGGCGCCGAAGAGTTTTACCTCAAAGCTGCCGCGCGCACCACCGACGCCGACACCCGCGCGCTTTTGGGCCATTTGGCCGCAGCAGAGGCCGGGCATGACAAAAAAGCCGGGGAATTGGAGAAAGAGTTCCTCGATGGGGACGAACGTGAGGCGGAAGACAAAGCCGCGCATCGCCAATTTGTGCTGACTTGGGTGCAACCCGGTCTTGCGGGCCTCATGGATGGCTCAGTCTCGACCCTTGCGCCAATTTTTGCCACCGCCTTTGCCACCCAAAACACCCACACCACCTTTCTGGTCGGCCTTGCCGCCTCTGTCGGCGCGGGGATTTCCATGGGCTTCACCGAGGCCGCGCATGATGATGGCGTGATTTCAGGGCGCGGGTCTCCGATCAAACGCGGCTTTGCCTCGGGCATCATGACAATGGTTGGCGGTTTGGGGCACGCGCTGCCCTATTTGATCACCGATTTCTGGACCGCAACGATCATCGCCTTCATCGTGGTCTTTATCGAGCTTTGGGCCATTGCGTGGATTCAAAACAAATTCATGGAAACCCCCTTCTTGCGGGCGGCTTTTCAGGTTGTGCTTGGCGGCGCGCTGGTGTTCGCTGCGGGGGCATTGATCGGCGGAGGTTGATGCGGATTTGACCTATAAGCCAGCGCCTCGGAGGCATCTGTGACCAAAATCTACATTGATGCCGATGCCTGTCCGGTCAAAGCCGAGGCTGAAAAAGTTGCCACCCGGCACCAAATCCCCTGTCTCTTTGTGTGTAACGGCGGGCTGAGGCCTTCGCCCAATCCCTATGTCGAGTTGATTATCGTGCCCGATGGCCCGGATGTGGCCGACATGTGGATTGCGGAGCGCGCGGGCGTCGGGGATGTGGTGGTCACAGGTGACATTCCGTTGGCTGCCAAAGCGGTCGAAGCGGGCGCGCGCGTGATCAAACATGACGGCGAGGCCTTTACGCCTTCGAACATCGGCAATGCATTGGCGACCCGCGATTTGATGTATGATCTGCGCGCGGCGGACCCGTTTCGCCAAGGTGGCGGAAAGCCGTTTTCAAAGGCGGATCGTTCGCGGTTTTTGGACGCTTTGGAACGCGCCGTGCAAGGCGCAAAAAGGGATGCCCTATGACCATCGAGGCGGTGATTTTTGACATTGGCAATGTGTTGATCGAATGGCAGCCGGAGCGCCATTACGATGCGGTGATCGGCGAGGCGCGGCGGCGCGCGATGTTTGAAACCGTTGACTTGCACGCGATGAACGATCTTGTCGATCAGGGGGCAAATTTTCGCGAAACCATTGCGGCAACGGCGGATCACTACCCTGAATTCAAAGACGAAATCCTGATGTGGTATTTCGATTGGATCAAAATGGCCGCCCCCGCCATTCCCGGCTCTGTCGCGCTTTTACGGGCTTTGCGGGCTAAGGGCATTCCGGTGTTTGCATTGACCAATTTCGGGATTGAGAGTTTCGAATTTGCCGAAACGCAGTACCCGTTTTTGATGGAGTTTGACCGCCGTTATGTCTCCGGGCGCATGGGGTGTGTCAAACCGCATTCTTTGATCTTTGAGATGGTCGAAGCGGACTGTCACATCGCGCCAAAGGCGCTTTTGTTCGCCGATGACCGCCCTGAAAACCTTGATATGGCTGCCAGCCGTGGCTGGCAGACGCATCTGTTTGACGGGCCGAAAGGCTGGGCCGATCGGCTTGTGTCTGAGGGGCTTTTGACGGCAGAAGACCTCAAAGCCGCAGGGTTTTAAGCCAAGGCGTTTGCCACACGTTTGCCCAGTGGGACCTCCTTGATCGGCAAATGAACGATGGCGGAAAACGCCCCAATGCCGACGCCAACCCACCAAACGGCGGTGTAATTGCCGTAGACATCATAGAGCCGCCCCCCCAACCACACGCCCAGAAACGCGCCCAGTTGGTGAGAAAAGAATACGATCCCGTAGAGCGTCCCCATGTAACGCAGCCCGTAAATATGGGCCACGAGGCCGGAGGTCAGTGGCACCGTGGCCAACCACAACGCGCCCATAACGACCGAGAACACCAGCACAGATGTGGGGGTGATCGGGAAGGCAATAAAGGCCGCAGCGGCCAAGGTCCGTCCAATGTAAATCCCGGTCAGCAAATACTTTTTGGAATAGCGTTTGCCGAGGTATCCGGCGAACAGAGTGCCGCAAATATTGGCCAAGCCGATCAGCGAGATCGACACCGCGCCCAAAGCCGAGGTCGAGGTCACACCGAGCGATGCGAGCGTGCCCGAGGGGTCAATCGCACCGCACATCTCGGTCACCAGCGCGGGAAAATGCGCGGTGATAAAGGCAAGCTGATAGCCGCAGGAGAAGAAGCCCAGGAAAATCAACGTGTAGCTTGGGTCGCGAAAGGCTTTGCCAAGGATCGCGCCAAGGCTTTCCTCTAATTCGGCTTTGCTGGCCATTTGTGGCGAGCGCATCAGCGGCAGCGCCAAGAGCGTCAACAAAATGGCGGCGGCGAAGAGAATGAACACGTTTTGCCATGCCATCATACCCAAAAGCCATTCCGCCAAAGGCGCGCCAAACACCTGTCCGGCGGATCCCGCCGCTGTGGCAATGGCCAAGGACATCGACCGGTTTTCATCTGAGGAGGCCCGTCCTACGACTGCCAAGATCACACCAAATCCCGTGCCTGCGATGCCAAATCCGACCAGGACCTCATAGAGCTGATGCGCCTCTGGTGTCACTGCGAATGACGACAGCACAAGCCCCGCCGCATAGATCAAAGCGCCGATGATAATGGCTTTTCGGTCGCCAATCCGCTCGGCCAAAGCACCAAAAATTGGCTGGCCGATGCCCCAAAACAGGTTTTGTAACGCAATGGCCAATGAAAATTCCGACCGGGGCCAATTGAACTCGGTGGCAATTGGGATCTGAAACACACCAAAGGAGGCGCGGATCGCGAAGCTGACGATGATGACGATGCACCCGGCCAAAAGGACGGGGGTGAGAAGCGGTGTGCGTGCGGTGGACATCTTTGGTCTCCTTTGTCTCAGCTTTCGGCAAAACCTGCACGCGCGTCAATTGAATGATTGGCATGAAACACATCATCTTTTCTTATGATCCGGGACGCAGTATGGGGAAGGCATGGATACGCTTATGGATATTTATGCGGCCCGCGTGGCCGAGGGCACGCTGCGCGCGGATGCGGCGCAAGACTCTGTGCTGCCGATGCTGGAGCGGGTGCGGGCGCAACTGGCCAGCCAGCCCGCCGGGAAAAAGGGGCTTATGTCCCTGATTGGCGGGCGCAAGAAACCCGAACCGATCACCGGGCTCTACCTTTGGGGCGGTGTGGGTCGCGGCAAATCCATGTTGATGGATCTGTTTTATGACCACGCCCCGGTGCCCGCGCGCCGCGTGCATTTTCATGCGTTCATGCAAGAGGTCCAAGACGGCATCAACACCGCGCGCACGGCCGGAACGCCGGATGCGATCGCGCCCGTGGTCGAAGAGATCGCCAGTGAAATCAAACTCTTGTGTTTTGATGAGATGCAAATCACCGATATCGCCGACGCGATGATCGTGGGGCGTTTGTTTGAGGGGCTGTTTGCCAAGGGCGTCACCGTCGTGACCACATCGAACCGGGTGCCTGATGACTTGTACAAAGATGGGCTCAATCGTCAGCTGTTTTTGCCCTTCATCGCGGTTCTGAAAGAGCGGTTGGAAGTGCATCACCTGCATTCTCCGGTCGATTATCGCCAAGGCCGTTTGACCGGAACGCCGGTCTATTTTCAGCCTGTGAACGCAGAGGCGCGGGCGGCGATTGAGGACATTTGGACGGATTTGACCGGCGGTGCGACCGAGTCTCTGACACTCAAGGTCAAGGGCCGCGATGTCGTTTTGCCCAGGTTTCACAACGGCATTGCACGTGCGAGTTTTTGGGATCTTTGCGGCCAAATGTTTGGTCCCGGCGATTACCTTGTCATTGCGGGAGCTGTTAAGCTTCTGATATTGGAAGATATTCCACGCCTCACCCGGAGCAACTTCAACGAGGCCAAACGGTTTGTAACTCTGATTGATGCGCTCTATGAGGCCAAGGTGCGGCTGGTGTGTAGTGCTGTGGACGAGCCAGAGAGCCTTTATGTCGAAGGGGCTGGGGCATTCGAATTTGAACGCACCGCATCGCGCCTGCGCGAGATGCAGGACGCGAGCTGGGGCGAGGCCGAAGACGGCGCGTGACTTAGGTTGTGAGGCCCAAAATCGCGCGCACCCGTGGCACAACCTCTTCGCCATAAAGCCGAATGTTGTCCATCAGCACCTCATGGCTGACCGGCCCAGCGGAATATTTCAAATCAAACCGCTGCACATCGAGCGCCTGAACCGTGGCGGCGATTTTGCGCGCCACCGTGTCGGGCGAGCCAACGTAAAGCGCGCCATTTTCGACCTCGTGTTCAAATGCGTCACGGGTCAGCGGCGGCCAGCCACGTGTGCGCCCAATGCGTTGGTGCATCACGCGGTAGCCGTCAAAAAACCGATCCCGCGCCTCTTGGTCCGTGGCGGCAATATGGCCCGGCGAATGACAGCCAATGGGCAAGGTTCCCGCATCCATTTTTTCGCGCACGTCTCGGTACAAGCCGGCATAAGGCGCAAAACGGGCGGGCGGACCGCCGATGATGGCCAAAGACATCGACATGTTATTGGTGGCGGCGCGCACCACGGATTCGGGCGTTCCGCCGACGCCGACCCAAACCGGGATTGGTTTTTCAGGGCGCGGATAAACCGCTTGAGATTTCAACGGGGTGCGATGGCGTCCCGACCAACTGATTTTCTCCGCGCTGGTCAGTTTGGAAAAAATCTCAAATTTTTCCTCAAACAACATCTCATAATCTGAGAGATCATAACCAAAGAGCGGGAAAGATTCGGTAAATGATCCGCGTCCAAGCGTGACTTCGGCGCGACCATTTGAGATGGCTTGGATCGTGGAAAATCGCTGAAACACCCGGATCGGATCGTCAGAGGACAACACGGTGACCGCAGAGGTCAGTTTGATTTTTGAGGTCACAGCGGCGATGGCGGCCAAAATCGTGTCCGGGGCGGAGACCGCAAAATCGTCGCGGTGATGTTCGCCCAGACCGAAAATGTCGAGGCCAACCGCATCGGCCAGTTTTGCCTCTTCAATGACGTTGCGGATCACCTGGCCATGCGACAGATCGCGGCCCTGAGCGTCCCAAGTGACATCGCCAAACGTGTCGATTCCGAATTCCAAAGACATGATGCATCTCCTGTGCTTGACGCACAGATACAGCCAAATCACCTGTGCGCCTACATGCGCGAGCGCACAGAGACTGTTCAGATCACGCGTTGTCTTGCAGGATGTGCCCAGCGAGATAGAGCGAGCCACAGATCAGAATACGCGCCTCGGGGGCGGCGCTGACGATCTCTTGCACTGCGGTCAAAACACTCTCGGATTCAACGGCGTCCATGCCATCTTCGCGGGCGGCTTCGGCGGTGGCCGAGGCGGGCAGGGTGGCTTGGGCGTCGGGGATCGACACGGCATAAAGCCGCTCGGCATGGCGCGCGAGCGGTTTGAGGTATCCGCCCACGTCTTTGGTGTTCAGCATGCCGCAGACCATATACGTTGGACGTCTTGGCAAACGGTCCAGAGCCTCGGCCAAGGCGATCCCCGCGGCGGGGTTGTGCCCGCCGTCGAGCCAAAGCTCGGCCTTCGGGGCAGCATCGGTCAAGGGCCCGGTAGCAAGGCGTTGCATACGGGCGGGCCAATAGGCGTCGGTCAAAGCAGCCTCAAGGGCGGCATCGTCAACGCCAAGTTGACGCAGGGCGGCAATGGCCGCGCCTGCGTTGATGATTTGGTGATGGCCGATCAGACGCGGCAACGGCAGGTCGCGCAGCCCGTGTTCGTCCTGATAAATCAAGCGACCACGCTCTTCACAAACATGCCAGTGTTGACCATAGGCCATAAGCGGCGCGCCCAGACGGGCGGCGCGGGCCTCGATGACGTCCATCGCCTCGTCGGGTTGCGGGCCGACGATACAGGGCACACCGCGTTTGATAATCCCGGCTTTTTCCGCCGCAATTTCGGCCAGAGTTTCGCCCAGATATTGGGTGTGATCAATCGAGATCGGGGTGATGATGCTTAGGGTCGGGGACTCGACCACATTGGTCGCATCCAGCCGCCCGCCAAGGCCGACCTCAAGCAAGGTATAATCGGCAGGCGTGCGCGCCATGGCGAGGATGCCCGCAACGGTGGTGATTTCGAAATAGGTGATCGGCGCGCCGCCATTGGCGATTTCACATTCTTCCAACACCTGCATCAGCGCGGGTTCGGAAATAAACGTGCCCGCCAAACGAATGCGTTCGTGAAACCGCGCCAGATGTGGCGAGGTATAGGCGTGCACCGATTTTCCAGCGGCCTCAAGCCCGGCGCGGATCATCGCTTGGGTTGATCCTTTGCCGTTGGTGCCGGCAATGTGGATCACCGGGGGCAGATCGCGTTCGGGGTGATCCAAAGCGTCCAGCAAACGCCAGACACGATCCAGAACAAGATCAATGATCTTGGGGTGAAGTGACATCAACCGATCAAGGATGATGTCCGACGAGGGGGATGTCACTTTTGTGCGTCCTTGGCGGGGGGCGTTTGGGGCTTTGCGGCCTCAAGAGGTTTGACCTCGGGAGCCGGTGCCGGAAGATCCCCCGCAACGGCCGGGGTCATTTGTCCCAACATGCGTAGGATCGTGACCAATTCGGATTTCATCTGACCTCGGTGGGTCACCCGATCCAACATCCCGTGATCCAAAAGATATTCGGCGCGCTGGAAGCCCTCGGGTAGTTTTTCACGAATCGTTTGTTCGATCACGCGCGGACCCGCGAAACAGATCAGCGCATTGGGTTCAGCGATTTGCACGTCACCCAGCATGGCGTAGGAGGCGGTGACACCGCCGGTGGTCGGATGGGTGAGCACAACGATATAGGGCAGACCCGCCTCTTTGAGCATCTCGACGGCCACGGTGGTGCGCGGCATTTGCATGAGGGAGAGAATCCCCTCCTGCATCCGGGCACCGCCTGCGGCGGAGAACATCACAAACGGACGTTTGAGTTCGATGGCGCGCTCAACACCGGCGATGAACGCATTGCCGACATACATGCCCATGGAGCCAGCCATGAACGAGAAATCCTGTGCCGCGGCCACGATCGGCGTGCGGCCCATCTCGCCCTCAGCCACCAACATGGCTTCTTTTTCGCCAGTGGAACGCTGTGCCGCTTTCATCCGCTCGGGATAGCGTTTTTGGTCGCGGAATTTCAAAGGGTCTTCAATCGGTTCGGGAACCTTGATCTCAGAAAACACCCCGCCATCAAACAGCGCCGAAAAGCGCGCGCGCGGCGTGATATGCATGTGGTGATCGCAATTGGTGCAGACATTGAGATTGTCCGCCAATTCGCGATGGAACAGCATGGTGTTGCATTCAGGACATTTGGTCCAAAGGTTGTCCGGGGTATCGTGTTTGGAAAACAGCGAATTGATCTTTGGACGGACGTAGTTGGAAATCCAGTTCATACGGGGAGCCTTTGGACGTAACGTTACTGGCCCTCAGATAAGGCCATGAGAGAAGAATTGCAATCAGCGCCTGATCGCAAGCCTTGCGGTCAGCCAAGTTGCCAACAAAAGCAGCGTTTGAAAGACGATCACTTTTGGGTCGCTATAGGCGTCGGTGAGATTAAGCGTTTGGACCATGCGACCAAAGCCAGACATCATATCTTGTTGCGGTGCAATCAACATGGCGGTGGCGTTGTTCATCAGGTGAAGCGCACAGGCCGGACCGATTGTGCCCGAGCGCGCGGTCAGATCGCCCGCGACAAGCCCGAACAGTATCGCCCAGACAACGGGGAAGATCGCCGCCGCGCCCTCGGCCGCACCGCTGAGATGGCCCAGTCCGAACAAGACGGAGGAGGCCAGCACACCCAGCGTATAGGATTTGGTCGAGGCGATCAGTTGGCTTTGCAAATAGCCACGAAAAAACACCTCTTCGGCGGTGATTTGGATCATCAGACCCAAAAGCGCGAAGGGCATCCAAAACAACCACAGGCCAAGGCCTAGATTTTCAGACAGCTCAGACTCAGGATTGTCCCATGGCAGCAACATGGTGACAAAGCTCAGGAGTGCGATCCATTTGAGGGTTGCGCAAAATTGCCTGCGCATCACGTTCGCCGGTCCGGTGATCTCGCGCAGGCTGCGCCTGTGCAACCGACGTGCCAAAATGACACTGCCGACCAAAAGCACGCCATAGCCCGCGAGCAACACAAACATCCCACCGGGCGTGGCCCCGATGACAACCCCGTTCGGGCCAAAGCTAATCGGCATCAACGCGGGGGCCATGCGCCCGATCAGCGCATAGAGCAAAGGTGTGACCAAAGCCCCAAGCGCCAAAGCAGCCAAGATCTGAACTGCAATACGCCAAAGCTCGGGGCACCGCGCCGCAGACCGCAGGATCGCATCATAGGGATGAGGGCGGGGCGGGATCATGGCGTTCTTTCTATGTGCGGCGGGTTGTCTTGGCCAAACCGATAGCACGGCCTGCGGTGGTCCGAAAGCAAGTCGGCAGTGTGCCGCCACACCCGGCAAGGATGGCTTGCAGGCGGGGCGGCATCCCATGTATGCCAAGCTCGGTTACGGCGCGATCGCGAAGAGGCTTTCGGGGTTTTGGTAAAGGTGAGGCAGCACATGGACAGACTCAAAATGGGGCTTTGGAGCGGCTTTGTGCTCGGCCTGGCTTTGGCCCTGTCGGCCTGTCAAATGGCGGTGCCGACACCTGCGACCGCAACAAAAGCCGCGCCAAGAGAAATCCGATTGTCCAGTAGTGGCTTGGCTGTGGCCGGGCCGACGGGATTTTGCATCGACCCCGGTTCGGTGAAAGACGAGCAAGGCGGAAGTTTCGTCCTTTTGGGCAGTTGCACCGGCCTGAGCGGCGGCTCCAATCTGGGCCGCAAAGCCAGCACGGCGGTTTTGACCCTGTCGGTTTCTGGCCCTTTGACAGATGCCACGCCTTTTGATGCGGCGGGCGTTCAGGCCTTTTTTGTCTCCGACGCAGGCCGCACCGTCCTGTCGCGGTCTGGCAACATGGCAACGGTCACGCTTTTGGGCAGTGCGATCGAAGGGGGGACCGTCTTTGTGCATGCCCGCGACACCTCCGCACCTATGATCAATGGGCTTGACGATGAATATTGGCGGGCCTTCTTTGTCTCAGGGGGGCGGTTGATGACAGCGACGGCCACGCCGTTCTCTCAGGCGCCAATGTCCTCAGAGGGGTTGAAAACCGCCTTGAAACAGTTCGCAGGTGTTTTGGCGCGTAAAAACCCGACGTAATGGGTAGAAATTGTTGCCAAAATGGAACCAAACGCTGGATTTATCGAGCGTTTGTTGAGATGAAACCTTTGTCGGCCATAATTGGGCAAAGTCACTGGCAAAGCTATGGGCATGGTCAAAGGCTGGCACCACAGAAAGGTTTCTTAAGGTTATGAGCAGTCGGGTCGGTAAGCTGTTTGAAAAGCGTTTCAACAAACTATCCATTTCGCGTTGGGCGCGTCGCGCACGTTCTGCGGAGACACTTGACGTGGCGACATTGCGGTGGCTGCGTGCTCAGGCTCGCAGCCTGCGGTGGGAATTGGATCAATTCCTTTTTGTCGCCGAAGGCCGATTGGCATTGCCGCTGATTGGATCGAATGCGATGCAATTGCCGCTTTATACCGATTGGTCACATCGACCTGAATTGTGGCGTGGTCCGATTGCGCAACAAGGGGTCTCCGCGGTGCCGACGAAAACGTCGATCGGCTCTGAGGCAACACTGTTTCACGATTGCCAAATCTCGGAATTGACCTACCGGCAAATGCGCAACAGTTCGGAGTCGGATCTTGCGCCGTTTGGATTGCGCTTGGATGTGTTTCGTTTCGACGGCTCATTTTTGTCGCTGTCGGTCAATATGCCCGATGAGGTCTGTCACGGGTTGAGTTTGCGTCATTTGGTACGCTTGGATTTTTCGGTGGACCTAGAAAAGCCGATCGAAATTTTTGCGCGGTTGAATGTGAAACACGGGCCAAACCTTGAACAATTGGTGCGGGAATTGCCTTTGCACTCTGACGAAGGCTTTGTCGATTTTGATTTGGCCTACACCAAGCTGAATGAAAAGCGGGTTGAAAAACTTTGGGTCGATTTGATCTTTGAAGGCCCCGAAATGAACCAAATTGTCCTGCGGGACCTGACCCTGTCGCGCCGTCCGCGCGCGGAACTTTGACGGAGAGCAAGATGGACAAGGTGACATTGGTCAAAACGCGGCTTCAGGCGGGGATTTGGGAAGGCGAATTGCATGTGCCCGAGGCGATTGAACGGTTGCCGGAGATCGAGGTGAGCTATCTCGATCAGCCGTTGCCGGGGCACACGCTCTCTGAGGACCCGGACCGCGCCGGAGTTTGGTTTTTCCGCTTTGCCGTACCCACAGAAGTGATCAGTGACGGTGTGCAGACCTTTGTTTTCACGGATCGGGACAGCGGGCAGGTGCTTGGGTCTTTTGCCTTGATCGCGGGGGATGGCTTGGCCGATGATATTCGCGCCGAAATGGATTTGCTGCGTCAGGAATTGGATATGCTCAAACGGGCGTTTCGGCGGCATTGTCTTGAGGTCGGTGCAAACTGAGGACGCGGGTCCGTCGCGCTGACGCCGCGTTTCGAGTGACATCTCCTCCGGCGCAGCGCATTTTAGCGCGGGCAAGGGAGGCCCTCACATGACGCATGAACTGTATCCACATCTGCTTGAACCGCTTGATCTTGGCTTTACCAGCCTGCGCAATCGGACCCTGATGGGGTCGATGCACACCGGGTTGGAAGAGCGCGGCGATTGGGCGGCTGTGGCCGAATTTTACGCGGCGCGCGCCAAGGGCGGGGCTGGGATCATTGTCACCGGCGGCATGGCACCGAATGTCGAAGGCGGGGTGTTCCCCGGTGCGGCAGGATTGTTCACCGATCAAGATATTGCCAATCACCGCCGCGTCACGGACCGCGTCCATTCCGAGGGCGGCAAGATTGCGATGCAGATTTTGAACGCCGGGCGCTATGCCTACGGGCCAAATTGCGTCGCCCCCTCCGCGATCAAATCCCCGATTTCGCCGTTCAAACCGACCGAATTGGATGCGGCCGGCATCGAAAAACAAATTGCGGATTATGCCACCGCCGCTCTGCGCGCCAAAGAGGCCGGCTATGATGGCGTCGAAGTGATGGGGTCCGAAGGCTACCTGATCAACCAATTTTTGGTGACTCACACCAACAAACGCGACGACGCGTGGGGCGGTTCCTATGAAAACCGGATGCGCTTTGCCATTGAGGTGGTGAAACGCGTGCGCGCCGCTGTCGGGCCGGAGTTCATCGTGATCTACCGTATTTCGATGATTGATTTGGTGCCAAACGGATCGACATGGGACGAGGTCGTTCTGTTGGCGAAAGCGGTCGAGGCCGCGGGGGCGACGATTCTCAACACGGGCATCGGTTGGCACGAGGCGCGCGTGCCGACGATTGCGACCTCTGTGCCGCGCGCGGCCTTTGCCTCTGTGACGAAACGGATGATGGGCGAGGTCTCGATCCCGGTGATCACCTCCAACCGGATCAACCATCCACAAGTGGCCGAGGATGTGTTGGCCGAGGGATGCGCCGATATGGTGTCGATGGCCCGACCGTTTTTGGCCGACCCTGAGTTCGTCAACAAAGCCGCGATGGGTAAAGCGGATGAGATCGCGCCCTGCATCGCCTGTAACCAAGCCTGTTTGGATCACACATTCGCTGGAAAACTGACCTCCTGTTTGGTCAACCCGCGCGCCTGTCATGAGACCGAACTGACTTATTCCCCCGCTGCAACGTCCAAAACCGTGGCCGTCGTAGGTGCGGGACCTGCTGGTCTGATGGCCGCTTTGGTCGCCTCTGATCGCGGTCATATGGTCACGCTGTTTGACAAAGCCGATACATTGGGTGGTCAGCTCAACATGGCGCGTCAGGTACCAGGCAAAGAGGAATTTCACGGGCTGGTCGATTGGTTCAAAACCATGGTCGCCCGCTCCACAATCACTGCTCGTCTCAATACGGAGGCAACGCCTGAGGCGCTCGCGGGCTTTGATGAGGTCATCATCGCCACAGGCGTGCGCCCGCGCGACCCCGAGATTGCGGGCCAGAATGATCACAACACGGTTGTCTCATATATAGATGTCTTGCGTGGCAAGGTTCCGGTCGGCCCGCGCGTGGCTGTGATTGGGGCCGGGGGCATTGGCTTTGATGTCGCCGAATTTCTGACCACAGGCGATAGCCCGACCTTGAACCTCAAAGAGTGGAAAGAGGAATGGGGCATCACCGATCCAACGCGTGATCGTGGCGGCCTTTCGTCCGATGGCCCAAAACCTGACGCTCCGCTGCGACAGGTCACGTTGTTGCAACGCAAGGCCGAGAAACCCGGCAAGCGGCTGGGCAAAACCACAGGTTGGATTCACCGCGCGACGCTTGCCATGAAGGGCGTGAAGATGATCGGCGGGGTGTCCTATGATGAGATCACGTCTGAAGGGCTTTGGGTCACCAAGGCCGATGAACGTCAGTTGATTGAGGCAGACACAATTGTTTTGTGTGCTGGGCAATTGTCCGAGCGCAGCTTGGCGGATGCGCTGATGGCGCAGGGCGTGGCCTGCCATGTCATCGGCGGTGCAGATGTGGCCGCGGAACTCGATGCCAAACGCGCGATTGATCAGGGCGCACGGCTTGCGGCTACGCTCTGACGGGGCGTCTTTTTGGTCAAAATACTCTCGCCGAAGGCACGCTTTCGGCGGGGTAAAAGGACCATTTGAGGATTGTTTCTGCGTTTCCTGACGTGGAACGATCCTCGAAACACCACGCTATTGTCTCCCATCTTCCCCATTCTTGCCCGAATTGGCCGTCATTGATGTGGCTTGTAGGGTCAAGATTGTAGGTAAGATAGACATGGATCGACTGACGGAAATGGAAGCCTTTGCCACCGTTGTGGACCAAGGCGGTTTCACGGATGCAGCAAAGAAAATGGGGATTTCCAAATCTGCCGTTTCCAAACATGTATCTGCCCTTGAGGCGCGTTTGGGCGCACGGTTGCTCAACCGCACGACCCGCCGGGTCAGCCCAACGGAGATCGGATTGGCCTATTACGACCGTGCGCGTCGGGTTTTGAACGATGCGGGCGAGGCGGATGCGCTGGTCACCTCAATGCAAAGCGCGCCTTCTGGGTTGTTGCGCATTTCGGTGGCGACCGATTTTGGCGTCAATCATTTGTCGCCGGTCTTGGGCGAGTTCTTGTCCGAATTCCCCGACATCACCGTAAATATGGTGCTCAACAACCGCTATGTGGAGTTGATTTCCGAAGGCTTTGATATGGCCGTGCGCATTGGCGAGCTGGAAGACAGCACCCTGCGCGCCCGTAAATTGACCGAGACCACCAAACGGATGGTCGGCTCTCCCGCCTATTTTGAGAAATATGGTCGGCCCGAAAAGATTGACGATCTGAATGATCACAAGCTTTTGCATTATTCCAACCAATCCAACGGTGCCGTTTGGAAACTGACTGCGCCCTCCGGCGAAAAGCGGCAAATCCGCACCGCTGGCTGGTTGACGGTGAATGATGGTCAGTCCTTGCTCAACGCTTGTATTTCGGGCCTTGGCATCGCCTATCTGCCTTCTTTCCTCTATGCGGATGCGATGGATGCGGGCCTGATCGAAGAGGCGATCCCGGAACTGCCGTCAGAGACCCAAGGCATTTATGCCGTCTATCCGCCGGGGCGCTTTACCCAGCCGAAAGTGCGCGCATTCATTGATTTTCTTGTGCATTCCTTTGCCGATAAAGGGCCTGACAAGTGGTGATGTGACACCCAAACGAATTCTCGTGGAGAGAAGGCGAAAGCCATTACTGGGTCGAGGCGATCACCGCTTCGACCCTTCTGTTTGTTTCGCGACCCTCTGGCGTTGCGTTTGACACGCGGGGCGCGAGATAGCCAATGCCCTCGGCACTGACCTGATCGGGGGATACGCCATGGGCCGAAATCAGCTGCGCCCGCACCGCCTCGGCGCGTTTGCGCGACAGGGCGGTGTTGTTGGTCAGTCCGCCAACGGTGTCAGTGTGACCGACCAAAACGATTTTCGTCAAAGGATGGGCGGTCAAATAGGCCGCGATCTGTGTGAGAGAGGCAAAAGGCCCGGCTCCAAGCCCGGCGGCCCCAGTTTCAAACGACAGATCATCCAAAACCACCCGCCCGCGTGTTTCAAGCGTGGCAATCACATTGCGGTTGGGCGGCAGGGTGCCAGCAGGGGTCTCTGGCCCAAGCGAGGGGGCAATCAATTCGACCTCAGGGGCATCGCTGGGGGTCACCGTGCTGATATGAACAAACCCGGCGCTGGTCGCGCGACTGGTGACAATGGCGATGGTGCGCCCGTCCGGGTGCTGGGCCAAGAGATATTGAAAATTGCCCAGATCCACATGCATGGCGGGTTCCGGCAAAAGATCCAGCAGGTAGCGAAAATCAAAGCCACCACACAGGCTATCGGCGCAGGCAAAAGAGATGTGAAATCCGGCGGTTTCCAATTGCTTACGCAGCGGTGCGATCAATTGAAACGGCGTCAGGCTTGTGCTGGGCAGGCGGTAGGCGCGGTGGAGGACTGCGCCTTCAGCCATGACCATTTGCGTGGCCTCACCTTGATAGGCGCTGGACGGAAACGGCTGAGCCGACAGGGAATCGTCGCGTGAAGCGGTTTCCACCGAGGCGCCCGGCAGATCAAGCTCAAACGCGCGTGCGCCCTTGGCCCCGACAGACAAAACAAGGCTCAGAGACAGCAAAAGCATGCGTGGGAAAGGTAAGATCATCAGGCCTCGGTCATCGGTTTGGTTCTATAGTGGTACTGGCCGATTTCATGCAGTCCAAGCGAAGAATAGAGCGCAAGGGCGGCAGTGTTGGCACGTGTGACCTGAAGCGCAAGCGCGGTGGCACCCTGGGCACGGGCCCAGTCGGCGGCCAGCCGTACTAAGATTTGGGCCATGCCTTGGCGACGCTCCGAGGGGGCGGTTTCAAGGGCGTGCAGTACGGCGATGGACCCAGATAGTGCGACAAAGCCAACCCCGGCAGGGCGATCCTTGATGCGGCCCAGCAGGGAGGTTTTCGGCGTGCAGGCCCGATCCATGACCGCAAGTCGCGCCGGGCCAATGCCACCCTCGGCCCACATCTCGCGTTGGATCGAGACGGGGGGCCAAGACACATAGCTGCATTTGGGGTCAGAGGGCGCAAAGGTCTCAATCGGCGCGGCAAGACAGAGGGTTGGATCAAACATCGTGTAGCCGCGCTCCGCGAGCAGCGCGTCAAAGGTGGCCTCCCCTGTGCGGATTTGAAACAAAGCGGGGCGGGCATCTGCGGCAAACCGCGCTTCGATTTGATCCAGCGCGTCCGAGGACACATCCCCGGCAAGCGTGGCCGCCGAGGTGCGGCTGCCGCCCCCCGCACCGTCGCGATAGATAAAAGGACCGACGGGGGCGCGACTGCGTGCGGGCCATGTTGCCTCGAACGCCGTGATATAGTCGTCGAGGCAGCCGAGGGGGTCAGCCATTTTCATGCGCAGGAAACAGGGCCGCCAGTTCCAGAATGGCGGCATCAACCTTTGCCCCGTCTTGGCCGCGAATGACGATATTGGTGCCAAATGCGCCATTGTTGGTAAACGGATAAGAGCCCATCGACAGGTCGGGATATTTCTGTGCCAACATGCCCAAAGGTTCGGCCACGGTGCTTTCTGCGCGATTGATGCGATAGGTTTGCGACAGCAAAGGTTTGCCACCCGTGAGCGTCGGCAGGATCGAGGCGACCATAGCGGCGAACACATTGGGCACACCGGCCATGACATGGGTGTTCTCAAGGCTGAACCCTGGCGCAATCGAGACCGGGTTTTCGATCAAAGTCGCCCCCTCCGGAATCCGCGCCATCCGCATCCGCGCTTCGTTGAATTCAACGCCACGGGCTTTGTAATGCGCCCCTAAAAGCGCGCGGGCATCGTCGCGCACACCGATCGAACGACCAAAGGCCTCGGCGACACAATCGGCAGTGATGTCATCATGGGTCGGGCCGATGCCGCCAGAGGTAAAGACGTGATCATAGGCATCCGAGAGCGCGCGCACCGTCGTGACAATCGCCTCGCGATCATCGGAAATCACCCGGACTTCCTTTAAATCAATGCCAATGCGGGTCAATTCGCCCGCAAGCAGATACATATTGGCATCACGGGTGCGTCCCGAAAGGATTTCATCCCCGATGATCAGAATCGCGGCGGTTGGGTTGGGCATCAGGACCTCCTTGAGCGGCTGTTGCTTAGGGTATAGTCCTGTGCTCATGCGCTTTCAAACCGAACTGATCCCCGCGACACTTTTACGTCGATATAAACGCTTTTTGGCGGATATCCGGTTGCCCGACGGGCGCGAGGTGACGGCGCATTGCCCCAATCCAGGTTCGATGATGGGCCTCGCGGAACCGGGCATGCGGGTCTGGGTCGAACCCAATGACGATCCGAAGAAAAAACTCAAATACGGCCTGCGGCTTGTCGAGCTTGCGGGGGCGATGGTGGTGGTCGACACGGGTGTTGCCAATAAGGTGGTGTGTGAGGCGTTGCGGGCGGGTTTGATCCCGGATTTGATCGGTGAGGTTCACGCCGAGGTCAAATATGGCGTTAATTCACGTGCAGATTTCATGATTTTGCAAAATAAGAGCAAGATTTGGGTCGAAGTTAAATCCGTGACCTTGTCGCGCGAGACCGGCTTAGCCGAATTCCCGGATGCGAAAACTACACGCGGGGCAAAGCACCTTGGCGAATTGGCGGCGCGTGTGGCGGAGGGCGACCGCGCAGTGATGCTCTATCTGGTGTCGCGTGACGATTGCAATCGCTTCGCTCCGGCAGGCGACATTGACCCCACATATGCCCAAGCCGAAGCGGAGGCGCGCCAAGCGGGTGTCGATATTCGTGTCTATTCTGTCGTCATCACGCCCGAACAGGTGCGTTTTGACGCGGGCAGCTTTGCATAAGAACTCCGCTTGAGGCACTGGCCCTTCGCGACCGAACCCCTTATATCAATGCCGCAAAGAGATGGAGTAGACCCTTGGACGAGACGCATCGCGGCCGCATCACCAAAGACGGAATTCGGATTTACGAGGATGCCGATTTTGCAGGCATGCACGCGGCAGGTGAAATTGCCGCGCAGATCCTTGATGAGGTCGGCCCGCTTGTCGTGCCCGGTGCAACCACTGAGGAGATCGACGCGTTTATCACCCGCCGGGTGGTCGAACTTGGCACCGTGTCCGCGACCATCGACTATAAAGGCTACAAACACGCTTCCTGTATTTCGGTAAACTATGTGGTCTGCCACGGGATTCCGGGCGCGAAAATTCCGGGCCATAAAGACGACAAGCTCGTCGATGGCGACATCGTCAATATTGATGTGACGGTGATCAAAGACGGCTGGTTTGGGGATTCAAGCCGGATGTATTTTGCCGGCCAGCCCAAGAAATTTGCCGAGCGTTTGGTGCAAGTCACCCATGACTGTTTGATGTTTGGGATCGAACAAGTGAAGCCGGGCAACACGTTTGATGACATTGCAGGTGCCATTCAGGAGCACGCACATAAGAACCGCATGTCGGTGGTGCGCGATTTTTGCGGCCATGGTCTGGGCCGGGTGTTCCATGCGCCGCCGAATGTGCTTCACTATGTGCCGATGCGGCGTCCGGGCGACAGTGCTCCGGTGCTCGAAGAAGGTATGTTCTTTACCATTGAGCCGATGATCAACCTTGGTCGCCCAGAAACCAAGGTCCTCGCGGATGATTGGACAGCCATCACCAAGGATAAAAAACTCTCCGCGCAGTTTGAACACTCCATTGGGGTGACGGCGACCGGGTGTGAGATTTTCACGCTTTCCCCGGCGGGTTTGTTTTATCCGGGCTAAGACGGCAACGCGGCTATTTGAGAAACAGTGTTTTATTTCAATGACCTGACCAAAGGGTCAGAGAAATCTTCACGACCTCCTGTTGCGAGTGACTTGCAGCTAGACTCGCAAACCCCTAGGTCAATTGGGCGCGGGCCACAGTCGGCCCGCATGAGACAGCCCATAAGGAGGACTGCCCGTGAACCACCTGTTTAAAACCGCTTCTGTGGCGGCACTTGTCGCAGCCACAAGCACCACATCTGCCTTGGCGCAGGAGGTGACGCTTCGCTTTCAACATTTCGTGTCGCCTAACTCCGGTTCTCCGATGTATTTCATGGAACCTTGGGCCAAGAAAATCGAAGAAGAATCCGAGGGCCGCATCAAGATCGAAATCTATCCGCTGATGCAATTGGGTGGTAAAGCACCGGATCAATATGACCTGATCCGTGACGGTGCGATTGACGGCGGATGGGTGATCCCGGGCTATCAACCGGGGCGTTTCCCCGAAGCGGAGGCGTTGGAATTGCCGTTTGTCACGGAGAAATCCGGCGAACTGGCCTCTATTGCGGCGTGGAATTTCACCCAACAACACCTGATGGATGACTTCAAAGACGTGCATGTCCTCGCGGCACATATGCATGGCGAAGGACTTGTTCATAAAAAGGGCACGCCGGTTGAAACGGTTGAGGATTTCAAAGGCCTTAAACTGCGCGCGCCGACACGGACTTCGACACTTTTGCTAGAAAAACTGGGCGCAACACCTGTTGGTATGCCGGTTCCGGCCTTTCCCGAAGCCTTGGCCAAAGGCGTTTTGGACGGTGGCGTGATCACCTATGAAATGGCACCTTCGCTCAAGCTTGACGAATTGACCGACAGCCACACGGATATCAACGGCCATCAGTCCTTTTATAACCTCTATTTCATCTGGGCGATGAATAAGGCGAAATATGACAGCTTGCCCGATGATCTGAAGGCGGTGATTGACAACAATTCGGGTCTGATGGCCTCTGAATGGGCGGGTGCTGCCTATGATCAGGGCGACGAAGATGGCGTCAAAGTCATGGTCGCATCGGGGAATCCGATTACGGTGATAAGCAAAGATGAGACCGATAAAATTAAAGCCTTGGGCGACGAGGTGATTGCCGATTGGATCATCGAAATGGATGGCAAAGGCTATGACGGGGCGAAATTGGTTGCGGATGCGCGTTCAGATATGGCTGCGGCATTGAACCAGCATCCCTGGATCGACACATATGGCGCCTCTTATCACGTCATTGAAAAATGATCTGACCGAGAGGTTCGGATATAGAAAGGGCCGCCTCTTTGGGTGGCCCTTTTGTTTGTGATTATATGCCGATGCGGCGCGGTAGATCGTGCATATCGGCAAGGTGTTCGGCCCCCTCAGAGATCAGTCGGGCACCATCGCCGTGCGGATCAAAGCCAAAACAGCGCATTCCGGCGCGGCGCGCGGCAATGCAACCTGACGGGCTATCGTCGACAACGACACAGGCCTTCGGCGCAACGCCCATGGTCTCAGCGGCGATCAAAAACAGGCCTGGGTCGGGTTTGGCCACGCCATGGGTGTGAGCCGAATGAATGCGCCCCTTGAGACGGGCAAACACCGCCGGATGCGCGCCCAAGGTGACATCCATTTTTTCCATCGGACCATTGGAACCAACGCAATAGGGGATGCCAGCCGCGTCCAAGGCATCAAACGCGGCTTCAATGCCGGGGATAAGGGGCACACCCGCGCGCAAAACCTCAAAAATCCGCGGGTAGGCTTCGGCTTCCCACGTTTCTGGCAAGCTGGCCCCGGCCTCGCGGGCACGCTGTGCCGTGGAATAGATCGTGCCGCCGACATATTTGGTTTCAAGCTCATGTAATGAAAGCTCAAGGCCATATGTGGCAAATTCCGTCAGAAGAAAGTCCAAAAGCGGGGGTTCGCTGTCAACGATCACACCGTCACAGTCGAAAATCACGAGATTGGGGGTCATTTGGGCTCCAGAATATTGATTTTGGTGTCGCCATATCTGCGCGTGTCCAAAAGGTTCAGCGCCTCGGGGACGATGATGTCGGCACTGTCTTCCCAGACGATCAAGGCGCGCGGGGTGAGCCAGCCTCCGGTGAGTGCGGCGGCCATGGCGGTTTCACCCAGAGCCTTACCATAGGGCGGATCGAGGAAGATCAAATCATAGGGTGCGTCTGGATTTGCGGGCAAACGTGTGGCGTCCATCCGCATCAAGGTGGTGCGATCTGAGGCTTTGCACAGGGCGATGTTCTGCGTCACAAGGCTCTGCGCCTTGCGCCCGTCATCGACAAATGTCACATGCTCCGCCCCGCGTGACAGCGCCTCAAGCCCCAGCGCCCCGGTGCCCGCAAACAGATCAAGCACCCGTGCTTCAATGATGGGATCATCGTATTTCCCACCCATCAGCACGTTAAAAAGACTTTCGCGGACACGGTCCGTCGTGGGCCGCAAATGCGCGCCCAGGTCGCCTTTGCCAACGGCGGCCAATGTCAGCCCACGAAACGCTCCGGCAATGATCCGCATCAGCTGCGCATCAGCGCTTTGAGATCGGTTGCAGGGTCGGCCACCATCGCTGGGTCTGCGGACTTGCCCGCCTCGATCAACCGCTTGGCCACCATATAGCCGCGCGGATCGTTGATCGCATCAATCGCAATCAACGTGCCCTCTTTGTAGTACCAATGCGAGCGCGTGGTTTCTGTTTCGCGGATCACCACCTGATCATGGCCGGTGGACAGACCGGCAATTTGCAGTTTGACGTCGAATTGATCCGACCAGAACCACGGTTTCGGCGTGTATTCCACCCCTTGGCCCAGCATGTTTTTGGCCACAACTGCACCTTGATCAATCGCGTTGCCCACGCTTTCAAGCCGCATTTGATGCCCCATATGCGGGAAGGAGGCGCAATCGCCCGCCGCAAAAATATCCGGGTTGGAGGTGCAGCTATGGCGGTCCGTCATGATGCCGTTGTCCAATACCAGCCCCGCCAGTTCCGCCAATTGCGTATTGGGGGTGATGCCGACGCCGACGATGACAAAGTCCACGTCCAGCGTGGTGCCATCGGTGAGTTTGGCGGCGCTCACGCGGGTCTCGCCCACAAGGGTTTCAAGGCCCACCCCTTCGCGCAGATCAACGCCGTGGCTTTGATGCAGAGCGCGAAAATAATCGGAGGTCTCTTTCGAGGCAACGCGTTGCAAAATCCGGTCGGACATTTCGACCAACGTGACTTTCAGCCCCTTTTTCGCTGCAACGGCCGCCGCCTCAAGCCCGATGTACCCACCGCCCACGATCAACACCGACGCGCCCTCTTTGAACTCGGGTTCAATCGCATCGGCATCGGCCAGCGTGCGCATGGTGTAGACGCCCTGCAAGGTGCCGCCGATGGAGGCGGGCAAAAGCCGGGGCGCTGAGCCGGTGGCCAATGCGAGCTTGTCATAGGAGAGGGGGGTGCCATCGACCGTGATGGTTTTTGCAATCGGATCAAGGGCCGTGACAGAGGCCCCCATGCGCAAATCAATGGTCTCATCGTCATAGTAACTCAGCGGCCGTAGATACAGTCGATCCAAATCCATATCGCCCAAGAGATAGGCCTTTGACAGCGGCGGACGCTGATACGGCGGGACGGGTTCGTCGCCGATCAACGTGATTTTTCCGTCAAACCCCTGACCGCGTAGAGTCGTGACGATGCTTTGCCCGGCCTGCCCGGCACCAATGACGATAAAATGGCTCATATCTGCTCCTCCTGCGTTTTCGACTGGTCTGAAAACGCCCTGACCCTATATCGTGATGAGTTAAAATGACAACGCGAAGAGGATCAAGAATGACAATTTCTGTTGGAGACACGCTTCCGGGCGGAACCTTGTTTGAGTTGGGAGCAGAAGGACCGGCCTCCGTCGATCTGGCAGCCAAGTTCAAAGGCCGCAAAGTGGTGATTTTTGGCCTGCCGGGTGCCTATACGGGCGTGTGCACCACGGCCCATGTCCCAAGTTTCATTCGCACCAAAGAGGCGTTCGAGGCGAAAGGTGTGGATGATGTGATCTGTGTGTCTGTGAATGACCCGTTTGTGATGGGGGCATGGGCCAAAGACACCGGCGCGGATGTGGCCGGGCTGTCGATGTTGGGCGATGCAGAAGGCGCGTTTATCAAGGCGCTGGGGCTTGACTTCACCGCCGCTCCCGCGGGCCTGTTTGGGCGCTCGAAACGCTTTGCGCTTTATGCCGAAGACGGTGTTGTGAAGGTGCTACAAGTCGAGGAGAGCCCGGGCAATTGCACGATTTCGGCCGGTGAATCGCTTTTGGACGCGATCTGACAAAAGACGCCCGGGGATATTGTTCCCCGGGCGTTTCGCTTATTCGGCGGCATTCAACAATGTGCGAGTCGGGAAGGGGATATCCACACCCGCCTCATCCAAGGCCTCTTTCACCTGCCGTTTCATGTCGGCCTGATATTGAAAGAAATCACTGGATTTGACCCAAACACGGACCAAGAAATCCACCGAGAAATCGCCCAGATTGTTGACCTGAATGAACGGTTCTGGCTCAGAGAGCGAACGCGGGTCGGACATGATCACCGTGCGAATGACCTCTTCGGCAGTTTTCAAATTGGCGCCGTAACCCACCCCAAATGTCCATTCGGCGCGCCGGGTTTGGTTGGTCGAAAAATTGGTGATGATGTTGCCCCAGACCTGAGAGTTGGGGACGATGACCTGAACATTGGACAGATCGGCCAATTCGGTGAAGTTCAGGGAAATGTCTTTGACCGTGCCCATTTTGCCCGCAACATCGACGAAATCACCGATTTTGAATGGGCGAAACAGGATGATCATTACGCCAGCGGCGACATTGGACAGGGTGCCTTGCAACGCCAAACCAATGGCAAGACCTGCGGCACCGATAACGGCGACGATTGAGGTGGTTTGAATGCCAAAGGTATTGAGAACGATCAGCGCGGTGAAAGCCAGAATGACGTAGCGGGCAATGTTGCCGAGGAAATTGAATAGCGTGTTGTCGAGCTTCTCATATTTCGAGCCAATGCCACGAATACGCCGTGCGACCCACCCGGCAATAAGCATGCCGAGGACCACAAGACACACCGCTCCCAAAATCGAGCCACCGACCCCCAGCAGAAATTCAAGCGAAAGATAGTCCCCGACCGTCTGTCCATTATAAATCGGATAGTTCAAAATCTGTTCAATCATCGGCGGCCACCTTGTCCATTTTTCTTGCGAGTTTGATGTCTTTCTCGGTCAATCCGCCCGCGTCATGGGTGGATAGGATCACCTCGACCGAGCGATAGACATTGGTCCATTCCGGGTGGTGATCCATTTTCTCCGCAATCATCGCGACACGGGTCATAAAGCCGAATGCCTCAATGAAATTTGCGAAGAGGAAGCGTTTTGAAATCGCAGTGCCACCTTCTGTCTCGGCCCATCCTGTGGCCAAAAGCGGCGCAAGGGCCTCGGTGCGGGCTGCGTTTGAGAGCAGTTCAGTCATGATCGTCCTCTCTGTCTGTGCGTTTAAAAGGGCCGTAGGAGGTGAGAAATTCAGTTTCCTCATCCACAGCGGCACGTTCGGCCACAAGGTAATCGTCCACGGCGCGGGCAAAGCCCGGATCAGCGATCCAATGCAGCGAATGGGTGGTATTGGGGAGGTATCCACGCGCCAGCTTATGCTCGCCTTGCGCGCCCGCCTCAACCCGCGACAGGCCATGGGCGATGGCATAGTCGATGGCCTGATAATAGCAGATCTCGAAATGCAGGCAGGGGTGATGTTCGGTGCATCCCCAGTAGCGACCATAGAGGCGATTTTGGCCGATGAAATTCAGGGCACCTGCGATGGGCCGCCCTTGATCCAGCGCCAAAACCATCAAAACATCGTCGCGCATGGTTTCGTGGATATGGTCAAAAAAGGCACGGGTGAGATAAGGCGTACCCCATTTTCGTGCGCCCGTGTCCTGGTAAAAGGTCCAAAACGCGTCCCAATGGTGTGGCTCAATCTGGTCCCCGCTCAGTTGCACAATCTCGCCGCCAAATCTCTGCGCTTGCGCCCTTTCTTTGCGGATGTTCTTGCGTTTGCGCGAGGACAACGCGTCCAGAAAGTCGTCAAAATTGGCGTATCCGGCATTGTCCCAATGAAACTGTTGCCCGGTGCGATGCATCAGGCCCATGGCCTTGCCCGCGTCAACCTCGGCGTCAGAACAAAAGGTGATGTGCAAGGATGAGAGTTGGTTTTGCGCTGCGACTTCGACAGCCCCTTGGACCAGAGCCGCTTGACCAACCTCTTCAAATCCCGGACGGGTCAAAAGTCGTCGGCCCGTGACCGGGGTAAAGGGTACCGCGATTTGCAGTTTCGGATAATAATCGCCACCGGCGCGCTCATAGGCCTGCGCCCAGGCGTGATCAAACACATATTCGCCTTGGCTGTGGGTCTTGGCATACAGTGGCGCGACGGCGATAATGTCCCCCGCTGCTTTGGCCATCAGATAACGCGGAAACCATCCCGTGCCCGGGCCAACGGAGCCGGAGCGCTCCAAGGCCAAGAGAAAGCGATGGGTGACAAACGGATCATCGGGCCGCCCCTCCATTGGAGCGGCACAGGCGTCCCAATCTTCACGTGCGATCTCAGTGATCGTCGTGCTCACGCTGATCTCGATCTGTTCTGTCACGCCCGGCTCTCCAACATCGCTATAGAACTGGGGCTCAGGTGCGATGCGTCAAGTCGGAACATAGCCTTCAAATGTGATATTGTCAGCGATCTGTCGGGCTTGCGCCTCTTCCTCGGCCGATTTGATGGTCCAGCACAGGATATGTGCGCCTGCGGCTTTCAATTCGGCCACCCGTGGGGCGGTCAGATCCGACCATTGGTGGGAAATGAAAGACGCGCCCACCCGGTCAAAATCGACAATGCCGCGCAAAGGGGGGCGCAAAGCCGACGGGATCAACCCCGCCTCGCCATTGGTCCAGTCACAGGTGGTGATGCCGCGTGGCAGGTGTGGGCAGACCTCGGCCAAGGCGGCCACGGAATGCGGATTGAAGGACATCAAGGCGACGGGGCCGTCATAGGACGACAAGGCGGCGGCGGCGGCGCGTTCGAGCGCCCCCACGTTTGGCCCCATCGCTCCGTCCTGATCCTTTACCTCAATCAAAAGCGGCACCCGCCCGGCGACATGATCCAAAACCCGTTCCAAGGTTGGTACGCCAATTTCCCCGGTCTTAAACCGCACATCGGCCAGTTCATCCGCCTTGCGCAACGCAAAAGCGCCCGTGGCCGTCGTCAACCGACCCAAGGCATAGTCGTGAAACACCATGGCCACCCCGTCGGCGGACAGTTGCAGGTCAATCTCAATGGCAAACCCACCTGCTATGGCAGCGTCAATCGCGGCAAAGTTGTTTTCGGCGCGGGTGATGTTGTCATCATGCAGGGCGCGGTGAGCGATCGGAGCGCCAAGAAAGGCGGCTGGCAGGTCTGGCATTACTTCAGCTCAAAAATGGCCTCGATCTCTACCGCGACGCCCAACGGCAGGCTGGCGGCGGAGACGGCGGACCGAGCATGACGACCCGCGTCGCCCAAGACAGCGACCATAAGATCGGAGGCCCCGTTGACGACTTTGGGCTGTTCGGTGAACTCAGGCGTCGAATTGACGAATCCCACGAGTTTCACCAGCCGGTTGATTTTGGAAAAATCCCCACCCACGGCGGCATTGGCTTGTGCCAAAAGCGCCAAAGCACAGGTCTGAGCCGCAGCCGCGCCCTCTGCGGTGGTCATGTCCGCGCCCAATTTTCCAAGGATCAACCCGTCCGGCCCATTGGAAATCTGGCCGGAGACAAACAACTGCGCACCACTTTGCACATAGGGCACGTAGTTGGCCGCAGGGGCCGGGGCATCAGGCAGAGTCAGGCCGAGGTCGGCAAGTTTGGCCATAAGGTCGATGGACATAGAAGGCTTCCTTTGTGTCAGTGCCGCGTTTTAGCGGCGGCGTGTTTGGGTCGACTTGGGGAGGTCGAATTGGGGAGGTCGCATTTTGGTCTTGGTACGCTCAATCTTCGCGGAACGCACGGATGAAATAATCAGCCAGTGGTTTGGTCAGATAGGCCAAAGGCGACCTTTCGCCAGTGGACATATAGGCCTCCACCGGCATGCCGGGAATAAGCACCGAACCTTTGGGCAGTCGGGCGCGCTCCTCCTCAGTGATATTGATGTCGACGCTGTAGTAGCTGGCGCGGGTCGCCTCGTCGATAAAGGCGTCGGGTGACACCCGTGTGACCGTGCCGATCAGTTCGGGCGTGGTGCGGCGATCAAAGGTTGAAAACCGCAGGCGCACGGGCTGGCCGGGATAGACGCGATCCACATGCACCGGGCTGATTTTGGCGGTGATGATGAGAGGCCGGTCTTGTGGCACAATGTAAAGCACCGGGGTCGCCGGCGATACCACGGCGCCGGGACCAAAGACTTTGAGCCCGTAGACCACGCCTGAGACGGGCGCGCGCAGGTCAAGCCGGTCAAGCTTTGACGTCAGGCCCCGGACCTGTTCGCGCAACCGCCCTACAGAGGCCTGAATGTCGCGCAGCTCGGTGATGGCGGCCTCTCGCCGATCTGATCCCGCCTTGAGAATTTGCAGATCAATTTCGGTGATCTGAACCTGCGCTTGCGCCTGCGCCGTTTCCAATTCGCCGATATCGGCGGCCAATTGCACGGTGTCGCGACGCAGGGCAATCACCCGGCTTTGTTGAGTTAGACCGCGGGTGAGCAAATCTGCCTGTGCGGTGAGATCCTCTTGCAGCAAAGCGGCCTCTTCGGAGAGGGCCAATTTTTGCGCCTCCAAACCGCTGATTTGAACCTCGATCTGGCTGCGTTTTTTGTCAAGCTGACTGATCTCAGCGCGGGCGGTGAGTTGGCGCGCAGCGAACAAATCCTTTTGTCCCTCCACGGCGCGCGCGACCTGCGGGTCGGTGCCCATACGGTCGATGAGCGCCTCTGAGAGGATAATCTTGGCGGCCCCGTCGCGTTCCGCTTCGAGGCGGGCGTTGCGGGTCAACAACTCATACAGCTGGGTTTCGAGCACGGCGATTTCGTTGAGATACTCATCGGGAGACAGTTCGAGCAACAGATCGCCTGCCGCCACCTGCGCGCCCTCCGTGACATGCACGGCGGCGACTTCGCCGCCATCGCGGTGCGCCACAGCCTGGCGGTTTTGTTCGACCTGGACCTGACCCGAGGCAACCACGGCCCCGTCAATCCGCGCCAGCAACGCCCATCCGCCAAAGCCGCAGATCAGCAGGGCGACAAAAAACAGGCCAAACCATACGGGGCGACGGGCAGACCATTTTGGATCGGGCTGTGTCATTGAATGCCCCCTTGGCCGGCGCTTTTACGCAGGATGTCTTTGGAGTTTTTGACCATTTCGGTGAGCACAGCGTCACGCGGTCCAAAGGCGCGGCGCAATCCGCCGTCCAGCACCAAAAGCTTTTCGCATTCCTGAATGGCTGACGGGCGGTGGGCCATGATCAACACGGCCCCGCCTTCGGCTTTGTGGCGGCGGATCGCAGTGTTGAGCGCCAAAGACCCATCATTGTCGAGGTTCGAGTTGGGTTCGTCCAAAATCACGATCACCGGATTGCCGTAAAAGGCGCGGGCCAAGCCGATGCGTTGCAACTGGCCGCCCGACAACAGCCCGCCAGCAGAGGCGACTTGGGTGTCATAGCCCTCTGGCAGCGATAGGATCAAATTATGCGCATCGGCTTTTTTGGCGGCAAGCACCACCGCTTCCGCATCCGGGCTGAGGGCGAGTTTGGCGATGTTTTCCGCGATAGTCCCGTCGAACAATTGCACCTGTTGCGGCAAGTAGCCGATGTAGTAGCCGAGAACTTCGGGTGCAAAATGCGACAGTTTGGCGCCATCGAGGCGTAGCGAGCCGGTGTTGGGGGACCAGACCCCTGTCAACGCGCGCGCAAGCGTCGATTTGCCTGCTCCCGAAGGCCCGATCACACCGAGCGCCTCGCCAGGCAAAAGATCAAAGCTGATGCTTCGCAGTGAGGCTTGGGTTTGGCCCGGCGGAACGATGGTGAGATTTTGTACCGTCAACGCGGCCTTGGGGCGGGGCAATTCGGTGCGCACAGGCAGGGGCGGATAGGCGCCCAACAGTTCAGAGAGATCAACCCAAGCGCGTTGGGCATGTTGCACAAGATTCCATTGGCCGATCAAAACGTCGATCGGCTGCAATGCGCGTCCCAACAAGATCGAACTGGCGATCATTGCGCCCGAAGACACGTCTTTTTGCAGCACCAGCCACGCGCCAAGCGCCAGCATGGCCGATTGTAAAAACAGCCGCAGCGCGCGGGAGGTGGCGGTGAACCCTTGGGTGGTGTCTTCGCTGGTCACAGAACGGGACAGGGCGGCCCCGCGCGCGCGCATCCAACGGCGATAGGCGGCCTCTTGCATTCCCAGCGCCTGAAGGGCTTCGGCGGCGGTGGTCATGCGGCTGGCCATTTGCGCGGCCTCGGTTTCGGCCTGAAGCGCTGCGCCCTGGGCCGGTTTGGCGATGGCGCGGTGGACCAAAGCAAGACTGACCAAAACCGCACCGCCCCCGACGGCCAACATGCCGAGATAGGGATGAAACAAACCGATGCCCAAAAGGAACACCGGCGTGAAAGGCAGGTCGTAGAAGGCGGAAAACGCAGGCGAGCCGAAAAACCGGCGCAGGGCCGCGAGATTGTCCATGGCGCGCGACTGGCTTTTGTCGCGCGGCCTGCGTGCGGCACGCAACATGGCGGCATGAAACACGCGGGTTTCGAGATCAGATTGGAACCGCGCGGCAATCCGCGACAAGACGCGGCCGCGAATGCCATCAAGCAGGCCCATCATCAGATAGAGAAAGGCAACAATAACGAAAAGCGCCACCAACGTGGCCTCGGATCCTGACCCCAACACACGATCATAGACTTGGAGCATGAACAACGGGCCGGTGAGCATCAACAGATTGACGCAGACGGAAAACACCCCTGTGGCCCAAAAGAGGCCCCGGGAGCGGCGGCGGACCGAGGCGAGTTCATGTTGGCCTTGCCGGGTTTGGTCTTGCGTCATAGGGGAGTCATTCGCTCAATTTGCGTCAATTTGCCGATTTTGAGGGCTTATTCGCCGCTCTGGCGTCACCACCTGTTGAATCTTTGTCACAACTCGATAACACAAACAGTGTTAACATTGGGCTTTCGCCACATCACCATTATGTGGCGGGTATAGCGTTCTCATTTGGGGCTGTCACCAGATCAATCCATGATAAAATTCAACATAATTCGCCTAGCGCCCGTTTTGATTGTTGCCCTGTTGGCCGGCTGTTCCGGCCCAAACAGTGTGGGCGGGATCAATGACCCCTACGAAGAAACCAACCGCAGTTGGCATGACACCAACGTGGCGCTGGACCGTGCGGTGATCAAACCGGTCTCAACGGCCTACGGCACGGTGGTGCCGGACCCGTTGCGCAAAGGTTTGGCGAATGTGTCTGATACGCTGTCGATCCCGGGCACAGTGGTCAACGATGTGTTGCAGGTGCAATTGGGCGATGCGGTGCACAACACAGCGCGCTTTTTGGTCAACGCGACCGTTGGACTCGCGGGCCTGTTTGATCCGGCGACCAGCATGGGGCTTGAACCGCGCGACAGTGATTTTGGCGAAACTCTGCATCGCTGGGGTGTGGGCGAGGGGGCCTATGTTGTCCTTCCGGTCTATGGACCCTCGACCGAGCGCGATGCTTTGGGCTTGGTTGTCGATATCGCACTGGACCCGATTGGACATGTGTTTGGCAAACCGGAAAGCAGCTACAAAACCGGGCTGAAAGTTGCGAAATTGGCCGACACACGCTATCGTTATTCGGACCTTTACGAGTCTCTCGTGTATGACAGCGCCGATGGCTATGCACAGATGCGTCTGACCTATCTGGACAATCGCCACTATGAACTTGGGACTCCGATCGGAGCAAGCGACAGCGCCGAGGGTCAGGCCACACCCTACGATATTTATGAGGATTTCTATGAGTAACTTCTCGCGTAACTTTGGGCTGTCCCGTCGGGCGCTTTTGACCTCTATGGCGGCCGTTGCCGTTTTCCCGACGGCTGGGTTTGCCTTTTCAGCAGGTCAGGCAGAGGTGTTGATCGACAAGGTTGTGGGCGACATCAACGCCATCATCAATTCGGGTAAATCCGAGGCGGCGATGTATGTTGATTTCGAACGCACTTTGGTGCGCTACGCCGATATGCCAAATATTTCACGCTCCGTGATTGGCCCGCCAGCGCGGTCTGCCTCTTCGGCACAAATGGCGGCCTTCACCAAGGCGTTTCAAACCTATATCGCGCGCAAGTATGGCTCGCGCTTCCGCGAGTTCATCGGTGGCAAGATCGAGGTCAACACCACGCAAAAGGTCAATTCGATCTATGACGTGCGCTGTACTGCGATTTTGAAAGGCGAGCCGCCTTTTGCGATTTCTTTCATCGTGGCCGACAAATCCGGCAAGTTTATCGACCTGACCATTGAGGGGATTTCTTTGTTGAAATCTGAGCGCGCTGAAATTGGCGCAAAACTTGATAAGGTCGGTGGCAATATCGACAAGCTGACGGCCTCTTTGCTTTAACCCGCCGTTCAACTGACATGAAAAGCGCGCCCTCAGGGGCGCGTTTTTATGTTGTGAGGGTCACGCGGGATGCAACATCCGGCGCATAGGCATCAGGCCAACAAGCGCCACACAGGCCAAAGCTGCGCCCGCAAGAAACGTACCTTGCGCCCCCACTGTGTCCCATAAAAGACCGGCGAGCACACTGGCCAGTAAAATGGCGAGCCCGGTGATCAGGTTCAGCATGCCAAAGGCGGTGCCGCGCAGATGGGTGGGGGCCGTGTCGGCCACGAGGCTTGAAAACACGCCTTGGGAAAATCCCATATGCACGCCCCAAAGCGCAAGTCCGGCAAAAACGCCGATCAATCCGGGCATCATGGCAAAGGTAAGATCCGCCGCGATCAAAAGTCCCATGCCAATGGCCAAAACCCGCAGGCGGCTGGTGCCGTCCGACAGTACGCCAGCGGGGTAGGCGGCCAGTGCGTAAAAGACGTTCATCACCACCAAGACGATCGGGATCAACCCTGTGGGTGCGCCCTCCGCATGGGCTTTGAGGATCAAAAACGCTTCGCTGAACCGCGCCAAAGTGAATACAGCGGCCACCGCGACGACACTCCAAAACGGTGCACCAAGATGGCGTAGATCGCGCAGGTTGAGCGGGGATTTGACCTTGGGCAGGTCTTTCGAGCGCTCGGGTTCGGGGACCAAAGTGATCAGCAAGGTGACGGCGATAAAGGCCGGGAGAATGGCAAACCAAAACACCAAAGGGATGTTGTTGGCGGTCAGCCACATCAACAAAACGGCGATGAGCGGGCCAAGGAACGCGCCGATGGTGTCCAGCGTCTGACGCAGACCGAAACTGGCCCCACGCAACTCGGCAGGGGCCAGATCGGCGATCAACGCATCACGCGGCGCACCGCGAATGCCCTTGCCCACCCGGTCAATAAACCGTGCGCCAATCAGCCAGCCGATGGTTGGGGCCAGCGGAAAGATCGGTTTGGTCACGGCGGCCAACCCATAACCGATCACAGCAAGGATTTTGCGCTTGCCCAACCAATCGCTGAGCGCACCGGAGAACAGTTTGGTGATGGCCGCAATGGCCTCGGCCATGCCTTCGATCACACCGACGGTGACCATCGAGGCCCCCATCACACTGACCAGGTAGATCGGCAACAGCGCATGGATCATCTCGGAGGAAATATCCATCCACAGCGACACCAGTCCCAACGCCCAAATCCCGCGCGGCAAACGCCGCAGATGGCCGCGATTCAGGTTGGGCAGGGCGAATTTTGCCATTTTGTGGTCCGTGTCTAGGGTCTGGACATATCAGTTATTGCCACCACCAAAGATCGCCCCAAGCAGATCAAGCAACACATTGTCGGCCTTGTCACCAGAGCGGCTGTTGGACGAGGCCGTGTTGCCCGGAAACTGCGGATTGACTGTGGGCGGTGCGGCAGGGCGGATCATTGGCAGGGGTTTCGGTTCAAGCCCCTCCTGCACCTTTTCCATCGTCTTTTGCCAAATTTCGGCCGGAAGACCGCCGCCTGTGACCCCGGTCAAAGGCGCGTTGTCATCATAGCCCATCCAGACGCCCGCAACATAATCGGCGGTGAAGCCCATGAACCATGCGTCGCGCGCCGCCTGCGTCGTGCCGGTTTTACCCGCCACTTCGACGCCCGGAATTTGCGCCCGCGCGCCGGTGCCGGATTGGACCGCGTTATACATCATGTAGATCAACTCTTGCGCGGATTCGGGCGTGATCACCCGCTCGCCAAGCCCGCCATCTTGACCCATCAACGGCGTGTCATCGCCTTTCAGGCGCAGGGATTTGAGACCATAGGGTGTCACAGAAGAGCCGCCATTGAGAATCCCAGCATAAGCGCCGGTCATTTCCAAAAGCGTGGTTTCCGAGGCGCCAAGCGCCAAAGCCGGGCCTTGGGCCAGATCGCTTTCGATGCCAAACATTTCGGCCACGGTGCGCACGTTTTCCAGCCCCGCATCCATCGCGAGTTTCACCGCCGGGATGTTGTAGCTGTGGCGCAGTGCATCGGTCAGCGTCACGGTGCCGTGGAATTTCCGGTCATAGTTCTGAGGCGACCACGGCCCGGAACCGGGGATGCTAAGGGTCAGAGGTTCGTCGACAATCGGGCTGTCGTAGGACCAACCCATGTCCAGCGCAGTGGCATAAACAAAGGGTTTGAATGAGGAGCCGGGTTGGCGTTTGGCCTGAGTCGCGCGGTTGAAGGCACCAGAGACCTTGAGTTTGCGACCACCCACCATGGCGCGCACGGCGCCGTCTGCGGACATGACGATGATCGCGGCTTGGGCTTTGGAGCCTTCGCGCACCTTGTTTTCAAACACCCATGTCAACGCGTCTTCCGCCGCCGTTTGAATGCGCTGGTCGAAGGTCGTGTCGATCACCACATCTTCTGTGGTATCGCGGGTCAAAAAGTCCGGGCCTGCCCCCATCACCCAGTCGGCAAAATACCCGCCCGCGCGTTTTTCGGCTGTGTCGGACAGTTCGGCGGGGTGGGCCTTGGCATAGGCGCGTTCATCGTCGGTGATGTAGCCCTGTTGGTTCATCAGCAACAACACGATGCCCGCGCGCTCCTGAGAACGCTCCAGATTGCTGGTGGGTGCGTAACGGGACGGTGCCGTCAAAAGCCCCGCCAGCATGGCGGATTCTGCAATGTTCACTTCGGCCGCGGATTTACCAAAATATCGTTGTGCGGCGGCTTCAAAGCCGTTTGCACCTGCGCCCAAATAGGCACGGTTCATGTAGATAGAGAGGATGTCATCCTTGGAATAGCGCGCTTCCATTGCAAGCGCATAGACTGCCTCTTTGATCTTGCGGGTCAGAGACCCCCGGCGGCAATCGGCTTCGTATTCCGTCTGATTTTTCCACGTTTTGGGATCAAAAGGCACGCCGAGGCACAACAGCTTGGCCGTTTGTTGCGTCAACGTCGATCCACCGTGACCGGAGAGCGCACTGCGGCCTTCGGACAGGTTGATCTTGATCGCCGAGGCAACCCCGCGTGGGGAGACGCCGAAGTGTTTGTAGAACCTGCGGTCCTCCGTGGCGATAATGGCCTCTTTGAGATAGGGCGACACGGTGTCGGCGGTGATTTGGCCACCGAATTGTTCGCCGCGCCATGCAAAGACCGAGCCGTTGCGGTCCATAAGCGTGACTGAGCCGCGCGCGCGCCCGTCCAAGAGGTCGGAAAACTGCGGCAGGGTTGTGTAGATGTAAAACACCGCAATCCCAAGCACGAGTGCGCCAACCAACGCGACGCGCGATGTCACGATCCAAATCAGACGGAACACCCACCCGAACAGCCCGCCAAACAGGCGCATAAACAAAGAAGAAGGGGCCTTGCGGGGCGATCTGCGCGATCTTGCGGGTTTCTTCGCTTTGGCTTTTTTTGGCGCAGCCTTTTGGGTCTGTGCCTTTGGAGCCTGCTTTTTCGCAGGATAGCGGCGCTCCGCGACAAGTTTACTCTTGCCCCGTCTGGGTTCGGTCATGGGCTTTGCTCGATCATTGCCGTTTTTAATTATGAACCAGCTTACAGAGAGCTTGTCGGAATGTTGAGGGGAAACGAGTCGCTGTGATGGCTTTATTTGTTGCCTAAAAAATAATCTCGTCGCACAAAATGTATAATTTTTGTGCAGAAGTGCCCTGAAAACATGCAGTACCAACGATGCCTTTCCTTGTGAAGGAACTCTTAACATCGTTTTGCTTCATCCGTGGCCCTCCCTGCAGAGGAGGTCACCCGCTCAAACGGAAGGGGAAAAACGTGAAACTCATTATTGCTGCAATCAAGCCGTTTAAGCTTGAAGAAGTCCGTGAAGCGCTGACTGGTATCGGCGTTCGGGGCATGATGGTGACCGAGATCAAGGGCTTTGGCTCGCAGTCTGGTCACACCGAAATCTATCGCGGCGCAGAATATGCCGTGAACTTTGTGCCGAAGGTGAAACTTGAGATCGTCGTGGGTGATGCCATGGCCGAGCAGGTTGTCGAAACCATCGCATCCACTGCCAAAACCGACAAGATCGGCGACGGCAAGATTTTTGTTCTCGACGTGGAAGGCGCAACACGCGTCCGTACCGGCGAAACCAACGACGACGCGATCTGAGTCGCGCTACCCGAGACGAAAGGGACTTGAAACACATGAAACTCACCAAACTCATTCCGGCCTCTGCGGTGGCGACTTTGCTTCCGCTTGTGGCTTTTGCGCAGGATGCCGAAATGGCTGCGCCGGGCTTTGACGAAATCGGCCCATATATCATGACCACGCTGCTGTTCCTCATTGGCGGTTTCCTCGTCATGTGGATGGCTGCGGGCTTTGCGATGTTGGAGGCCGGCCTCGTACGCTCCAAAAACGTGACCACACAGTTGTTGAAAAACGTTGTGTTGTTTTCCATCGCGGCCATCATGTACTGGCTCATCGGCTACTCCTTGATGTACCCGGGCGATGCTTGGATCATTCCGGGCTTCCTCGGTGCTGTTGGCACCGCCACAATGGAACCTGTTGGTCTCGGCGCTGCTGATGCGGCTTTGGATTATGCCTCCACCGCATCCGACTTCTTCTTTCAGTTGATGTTCTGTGCGACCACCGCGTCCATCGTGTCCGGTACTTTGGCTGAGCGTATCAAAATCTGGCCGTTCTTCATCTTTGTCATCGTGCTGACCGGCTTCTTCTACCCGATCGAAGCCTCCTGGCAGTGGGGCGGCGGTTTCCTCTCCGAAATGGGCTTCTCCGACTTCGCTGGGTCCACCTTGGTGCACTCTGCCGGTGGTTGGGCTGCTTTGGCTGGCGCGTTGGTTCTTGGCCCGCGTATCGGCAAATACAAAGACGGCAAAGTCACGGCTTTCCCGGGGTCCAACTTGGCGCTCGCCACTTTGGGTACATTCATCCTGTGGCTCGGTTGGTTCGGCTTTAACGGTGGTTCGCAGCTTGCTGCTGGTACTGTTGGCGACATCACAGACGTTGGCCGTATCTTCGTGAACACCAACATGGCCGCTGCTGCCGGTTCCATCGCGGCTTTGGTTTTGACGCAAATCATCTACGGCAAAATCGACCTGACCATGGTGCTCAACGGTGCGCTGGCTGGCCTTGTGTCCATCACCGCTGAACCGCTTGCTCCGTCGCTCTTTATGTCCCTGATCATCGGTGGCATCGGCGGTATCATCGTGGTCTTCGCTGTGCCGTTCCTCGACAAGCTGAAAATCGACGACGTTGTTGGCGCCATCCCGGTTCACCTGATGTGCGGCATCTGGGGCACCATTGCGGTTCCGCTGACCAACGCTGACACCTCCTTTGGCACTCAGCTCGTCGGTATCGTGTCCATCGGCGCCTTCACCTTCGTGGTTTCCTTGGTGCTCTGGATCGTGCTCAAAGCCTTCGGTGGCATCCGCGTCTCCGAAGAAGCTGAGATCACTGGTCTCGACAAAGCTGAGCTTGGCATGGAAGCCTACCCTGAGTTCTACAAAGGCTAATCGCCTTTAGCAGATCAAATAGATTGGCCCCGGCGCGAAAGTGTCGGGGCCTTTGCGTGTTTTGGGGGTCGCTTTGGGGCGTCTAAACCGAATCTAAACCAGTTTTTCCTATTCCTTGTCGGGCCTTCTTAAAGGAGGCCAGCCGATGAGGATGATATGTGTCGCAAGAATTGCGTTTGGCGGTGTGCGCCCGGTTTTTTGATGTCTGTGGTGATGCTCGTGAGTTTCGTGTCGCGTGGTCATGCGGACCCTCAATCCCTGTTTGCGGATCGTGCGCCTCTGATCGGAATGGCCCCGCAAGCGCTTGTGCCGGTCTCTCTTGGCCAAGAATCGGCCTTCGGGCCGAGCCTCTTTGTCGGGCGGGTGTCCGGCAGCCTGTTTGATCCTGCCCCGCCACGCCTTCCGTCCACGCCGTCGATCTTTGTCCCCAATGATGAGTCGGGGTATCTTGCGGTGATCCGCAACGTCATTGGCCGCGCCGAGTCGCGGCGGGATGGCTATGACGCGATCCAACATGCGGCCAAGGTGTTGCCACGCAAACCTCCAACCCAGATGACTTTGGGGGAGATTTTCGCATGGATTGAGGCCACGCCGGGGCAACCCCATGCCATTGGACGCTATCAATTTATTCCTAAAACACTGGCCCGTCTCGTCACCGAATTGGATTTGGGGCCAGAGGTGATCTTTACCCCCGCCGTTCAGGATCGTTTGTCAGATATGTTGTTGATGGAAGCGGGGCTTTATGAAGCGCGCCAAGGGCAAATCCCCCGGCGCGAGTTCATGAACAACTTGGCCAAAATCTGGGCCGGGCTGCCGACCTCTACGGGCAAATCCCATTACGATGGCTATGCGGGCAACAAGGCGACAATGAGCTGGGCCGAGTTTGAGCGCGAAATGGCGCGCATTTTTGCCAGCTAAACACAAAAGGGCACCCCAAAGGATGCCCTTGGCGACGGTTCATTCAGCGGATTACTTCGCCGCGACTTTTGTCGGGGCACCGGAGGCCATGTCAGTGCCCATGTAGGCCTTGCCCGCCGCTTTCCAGCCGCCAAAGCCACCTTCCATATGCGCGATGGGGGTGATCCCCGCTTTGGCACAGGCCGTGGCCACGCGCGCCGAACGCACGCCGGAGCCGCAATGGAACACGATCCGCTTGCCGTCCTGGCTTGGGAGTTTGTCGGCGGCAAAAAATGACATCGGAAACAACAATGCGCCTTCGATATGCTCGAACATGTATTCTTGCGGCGTGCGCACGTCGATCAGGACGATGTCATTGGCGTCAAAGGCCTTTTGCACCTCGTCTACGGTCCAAGTTTCAAAAGCCACGCCGTCTACAGTTTCGGTTTTCATGCTGAGTCCTTTGGAAGGGAGAATTGGAAAGTCTGATATATAGATAGGTGTGATTATGATCTTTGAAAGTGTTTCCTGTGTGACAGGCCGCAATTGGCGCTGTGGGGCCAATCCATGAAAAAAAGAGCGCCCCCGCAGGAGCGCCCTTTGATGTTGTGTCGCGATCAGGCCCGCGGATTATTTACAGATTTTCGCCACAGCCGCCGCCAGAATCGGCACAGTTTCGGCGTTCAACCCGGCGATGTTCAGACGCGAGTCGCCGACCATGTAGATGCCGTAGTCTTCGCGCAGTTTCAAAACCTCTTCGGGTGTGGCCCCAATGCGGGAGAACATGCCGCGGTGTTTGGCGATGAAATCGAACCGATCCGAATTGGTCAGACGACGCAGTTCATCGGCGAGTTGTGTGCGCAGACCCAACATGCCCAAACGGACCTCTTCAAGTTCTTCCATCCAATCGGCTTTCAACGCCGCATCATCCAAAATCATCGTCACCAGCCGCGCGCCGTGATCGGGCGGGAAGGAATAGTTTTGACGGTTGAGGAAGTTCAACGTGCCTTGGGTCACGGCGGTCTGTTCGGCTTTCTCGGAGATTGCCATGAGACAGCCAGTGCGCTCGCGGTAAATCCCGAAGTTCTTAGAACAGCTTGACGCAATCAACATTTCCGGCAGCTTCGAGGCCAGAAGGCGGGTTGCTGCGGCGTCTTCTTCAAGACCATCGCCAAAGCCTTGGTAGGCGATATCCACCAGCGCTGTCGCACCTTTTTCAAGGATCAGATCAGCGACCAGATCAAATTGTTCGAGCGTCAGGTTGGCGCCGGTCGGATTGTGACAGCAGCCATGCAACAACACCACGTCGCCCGCCTTCACCTCTTTGAGGCTCTCCATCATCGCGTCGAAATCGACGGTGCAATTGGCCTCGTCGAAATAGGCGTAGGATTTGTTGGTCAGGCCCATGAATTTGATGATCGACACATGGTTCGGCCAGGTCGGGTTTGACGTCCAGATGGTCACATCCGGGTTCACCAATTTCGCCAATTCAAACGCCTGACGGATCGCACCAGTGCCACCCGGCGTCGCAATCGCGCCAACGCGGGCGTGGTCCACGCTATCCGCCAAAACCAGCGTTTTCATCGCCGCACCAAAGGCCGGATCACCAGACAGTGCGGTGTATTTCTTGGTGGTCTCGACCTCCCAAAGCTGCTTTTCGGCGGCTTTGATCGCCCGCATCACCGGGGTTTCGCCGTCAGCGTTTTTGTAAATGCCAACGCCAAGGTCGATTTTTGTGTCGCGCGGATCGTCGCGATACAGCGCCATCAGTTCAAGGATTTTATCCGCAGGTTGCGGTTTCAGAGTGCTCAGCATTACGCTTCTCCAGTTGCGACACGCAGGTCGCCGTACATGCCCCATTCTGCCCAAGATCCGTCATAGAGCGAGAACGTCGCCCCAAGACGGGTGAGCGCGAGGCCCAAAATGGCGGCGGTTATCCCCGATCCACAGGTTGTGATCGCCGGTTTAGAAAGATCGACCCCCGCGGCCACAAATACGGCACGCAGATCGTCAGTGGATTTCAACGTGCCCTGCGGGGTCAAAAGGTCCTGGAAGGGCACATTGCGGGAATTCGGGATATGACCAGAGCGCAGACCGGGCCGGGGCTCAGTGGCCTCGCCTTTGAACCGTGCGGCGGAGCGTGCATCAATGATCGTATAATCGCCCAGCTTCGAGGACGCCGCGACCTGCGTCACATCGCGCAGAAGTTCGGGGCGCACCTCGGTGATCATATGGCGGTCGCGGATGGTCGGCGGCTCGGCGGTCACAGGATGGCCCTCGGCCTTCCATTTCGGCAGGCCGCCATCAAGCACGGCAACATTGTCTTGGCCGAAATATTTGAACATCCACCACACGCGCGGTGCGGAAAACACGCCCGCCGTGTCATAAACCACAACCTGATGACCATCACCGATGCCAAGCTCGCGCATCCGGGACATGAATTTTTCAACGGGTGGCAGCATATGCGGTAAATCAGAGCGCAGGTCCGCGACCTCATCGACATCCACAAACCGGGCGCCGGGGATATGTTCGGCCTCATACTCGGCCCGGCAATCGCGATTGTCGGCGGGCATATACCAGCTTGCGTCGATGAGCCGAAGCTCCGGGGATTTGAGATGCTCAGAGAGCCACTTGGTCGAAACCAAAGTTTTCGGGTCGCTGTAGGGCATATGATTTGCCTTTCCGGTCTTGGAGGGCGGTCGGATTTGCCTTAGCGGTCCCGGCGCGCGCGCGCAAGCGATCCGGTGGCTCTCGGGGCGATTGCGGCCACGAAAATGCGCGCGCATCCGCAAAACTGGTCACAGACCGGTCTCAGCCTTGGCGATCTCAATCGCCGTGACGCAACAGCCGCTGTTTTTGCCGACCCCAATCGCGCTCCGCCTCGGTGGCGCGTTTGTCGTGGTTTTTTTTGCCCTTGGCGATGCCGAGTTTGATTTTGATCCGACCCTTATGGTTGAAATACATCACCAAAGGGACAAGCGTCATGCCTTGCCGCCCTGTGGCCTGCCAAAGGCGGGACAGCTCGCGTTTCGTGACCAAGAGTTTGCGCTTGCGGCGTTCTTCATGTGGGAACATCGCCTGTTGATAGGGCGCGATGTAGGAATTGGTCAGCCAAAGTTCGCCATCATCGACCGAGGCGTAGCTTTCGGCGATGTTGGTTTGGCCGGTCCGCATGGATTTGACCTCGGAACCAGACAACACAATGCCGCATTCTATGTCATTCTCGATGGCATAGTCATAGCGGGCCCGCCGATTTTCGGCGATGACCTTGTAGTTCTTTTCTTCGGGTGTTTGTTTTTTATTGGCCATGGTAGAGCGTCAGATAAGCATTCAGAGGCGATCTGTCCACTGGCCTGCGTGGCTCAATTCTGCCAAGTTCGCTGAAATTCGACATGAATTTGGCTTGGAGCACAGATGTTTCTTCAGATTTTCGTAGGCACGGGCCTGATCGTCCTGTCGGTTTTTGTTGCCGCCTTGGGGTTCTTGTTGCTCGAACTTGTGCTGCAAAGGGCGCACAATTGGCTGATCCGTGAACCGCATGGACCGAAATTGGCACTGGTGCTGATGGCGGCGGTGGTTGCGGTGTTGTGGATGATCACGGCGGGTGTGTGGATTTGGGCGATTGCCTTTCGGGCGATTGGACTTTTCGCACATTTTGAAGAGGCGCTGTATTTCTCGCTCGTGGCCTTTACCACGCTGGGCTTTGGCGATCTTTTACTGCCTGAGGAGTGGCGGCTTTTGTCTGGGATGGCGGCGACCAACGGGTTGTTGAACATCGGGATGATGACGGCGCTGTTGATGGAAGTGCTGCGCCATGTGCGGCGCAACCAATTGGAAAGCCGTCACCGGATGTAATGTGGATGGGCAGATTTGATGCAAAAAGGGGCCCCGAAAGGCCCCTTTTGTTTGAGGGAATAAAGATGGTTTAGAGCAAACCAGCGTGTTCCATCGCCTCTTTGATCAAGTCTTTTGTGTCCTCGTAAAGCGGGGTCAGCGGCAAACGGACTTCGTCCGAGCACAGGCCCAAAAGCGACAGTGCATATTTTGCGCCAACCACGCCGGGTTCGGCGAAAATCGCGATGTGCAACGGCATCAACTTGTCAGTGATTTCCAAGGCCGTGGCGTAATCGCCCGCCAAAGTGGCCGCTTGCATCTGGGCGCAAAGTTTCGGCGCGACGTTGGCGGTCACAGAGATACAGCCCACCCCACCATGGGCGTTAAAGCCAAGTGCGGTGGCATCTTCGCCGGAGAGCTGAACAAAATCGGTGCCACAGGCCAAGCGGGTCTTCGGCACACGCGAAAGATCGCCGGTGGCGTCTTTGACACCGATGATGCGCGGCAATTTCGCCAATTCGCCCATAGTCGCAGGCGTCATGTCGATCACCGAGCGACCCGGAATGTTGTAAATCACGATCGGCAATTCGGCAGCGTCATGCATGGCGGTGAAATGCGCGATCAGGCCTCTTTGGGTCGGTTTGTTGTAATAAGGCGTGACCACGAGGGCGGCGTCGGCCCCCACTTTGGCGGCATGTTCGATAAACCCGATGCCCTCGACCGTGTTGTTTGATCCCGCGCCCGCAATCACCGGAATACGGCCCGCAGCCGTTTCGACCACGATCTCGATCACGCGTTTGTGTTCGTCATGGCTCAGGGTCGGAGATTCGCCCGTGGTGCCGACCGGAACAAGCCCGTTCGAGCCTTGGTCGATATGCCACTCAACGAGGGTCTTGAGTGTATCGACATCCAGTTTGCCGTCTTTAAACGGCGTCACCAGTGCAGGAATGGATCCTTTGAACATCGAACGCTCCTTTTCGTCTTAGATAAATTGGGCGTGAGTCGCCCGTGAATTGTCCGGCGGAAACTAGCCGTGTTCGCGGGCAATGCCAAGAATCAGTATTGCTGCGGATCGTGCGGTTGTTAAGCTATGGGCAAAAGCCCGAGCAGCCTCAAAAGACTTAGACCATATCATGCACCGTTTTTCCCCGGCAAAGGCAGTATATGCCTTTGGAATATCTTTATTTTTTGCCGTTCCCTCTGATGCGTCACCGCAATCGGATGCGTTGATGCGTGCCTATGAGGCACAGTGGTCTGGCGATTGGGATCTGGCCAAAAGCGAGGCGCAGGGCGTTGGGGTCGATATCATTGAATGGAACCGGTTGCGCGCAGGGCGCGGGACATTTGGTGAGTATCAAAACTTTTTGAAGCGTAATCCAGATTGGCCGGGCCTGCCGCTTTTGGCTGAAAAAGGCGAGGCGGCGATCCCGGCCAATGCTGACCCAAATGTGGTTTTGGATTATCTCAACGCCTATCCGCCGCAAACGGGCGTAGGCGCTGTTCGGATGATTTCGGCCTATGAGGCGCGTGGCATGAATGCCGATGCGCAGGCGCAAACGGTTTTGGTGTGGAACACCCTGCCGATGGATGCCAAATCCGAAGACTGGCTGGCGGCGCGCTACGCCTCCATTTTAGCGCCGCACCATGTTGCGCGGGCCGAAATGCTGCTTTGGGCCGAGCGGTTTGACGATGCGGCGCGGATGATTCCGCGTTTGCCGACCGGGTGGGACAAATTGATTGCCGCCACGCGCAAATTGATGCGCGATGAAGCAGGCGTCGATGCGGCGCTGGCCGAGGTGCCCGGCGCGCTGGCTGAGCATCCGGCTTTGGCCCATGCGCGGTTTGAATGGCGGGTGCGGCGCGGGCGAAATGAGGATGCGATGACGCTTTTGCTGCAACGCTCCACTGGGCGCGACGGTTTGGGTAAGCCCGAAGACTGGGGCAATCGCAGGCGCACTTTGGCACGGCAAATGATGCGTGATGGCAAGGCGCAAATCGCCTATGCTGCCGCGTCTCGCCATGGGCTGAGCGCAGATCAGGACCATTATGCCGATCTCGAATGGCTGTCGGGCTATATTGCTCTGCGCTATCTGGATGACCCGGCGCTGGCGCTTGATCATTTCAACCGTTTTCGGGTTTCTGTGAGCACGCCGATCTCTTTGGGTCGGGCAGGCTATTGGGAAGGCCGCGCCTTGGAGGCGATGGGGGCCGCGGATGATGCCGCTGCCGCCTATGCTTTTGGCGCGCAGTTTCAGACTGCATTTTATGGGCTGTTGTCGGCGGAGAAAATTGGCCGCAGCCTTGATCCTGCCCTGACCGGAGAGTTGCGCTTTGCCGATTACAAACAGGCGGCGTTCATGGGGTCTTCGGTGCTCAAAGCCGCCGTGTTGTTGGATGAGGCCGGGGACGCGCCCTTGGCCGCGCGATTCCTGCGGCATTTGGGCGAAAGCCTTTCGCCGCAGGAATTGGGTCAACTGGGCGACATGGCGCTGGACCTTGATCCATACTTGGCGGTTTTGGTGGCGAAATTTGCCGCCGATCAGGGTATTGTGTTGAACCGCGCTTATTACCCGCTTCATCCGTTGGCGCAGGCGGATTTGCCAGTGGAGCCGGAGTTGGCCATGGCGATTGCCCGGCGTGAAAGTGAATTTTACCCGAAAGCACGCTCTGGCGTGGGGGCGCGTGGGCTGATGCAATTGATGCCGCGCACCGGGGCGGCTATGGCGGAGAAATTGGGCATTGAGAGCTTTGAAGAAGCGCAGCTCGATGATCCGATCCTCAACGCGCAGCTTGGCTCGGCCTATCTGGCGCAGCTCGAAGAGGAATTCGGGCATAACATTCCGCTTATTGCCGTGGGGTATAACGCCGGTCCGTCACGTGCGCGCGATTGGATCACGCGGTTTGGCGATCCGCGTGGGGGTAAGGTCGATCCGGTCGATTGGATCGAACATCTTCCCTTTCGAGAAACACAGAATTATGTGATGCGGGTGGCGGAAAGCCTGCCTGTTTACCGCGCGCGTTTGCATGGCGAAACCGGGCAGATCACCCTGTCCAAAGATTTGGCGTCGAAGTAAGGCGGATCAGGCGCGTTTGCGGCTTTTCATTTGGCTGCGCAAAAAGGTGAACACCCCGGCGGCGACCACAAGGCTCGCGCCCACGGCGACATTCACCCGTACCGCATCGCCAAATACCACCACACCCAAAATGGACGCAAACGCCAGTTGGAAATAGGCCAGCGGTTGGATCGCTGAGGCCTCGGACAGCTCATAGGCGCGGATCAATAAATAATGCCCCGTGGTGGAGGTCGCACAGAGCAATCCCATCCAGGCCCAATCGGCCAAGGTCATCGCCTCCCAATGCCACATGCCGATCAAAGTGGTGACGACGGCACCCGCGATCCCGGTGTAAAAGAAGGTCACTGACGCGGGGTCTTTGCGCGCAACATAGCGGTTGAGCAGGCCATAGAGCGCAAACAAGACCGCAGAGCCAAGCGGGAAGATCGCGGCGGGCGACATGACGCCGCCGCCGGGATTGAGGATGATCAACACGCCGACAAAACCGATCAGCACCAAAAGCCAACGCCGCCAGCCGACCTTTTCACCAAGGATTGGCGCGGACAGGGCGGTGATGATCAACGGATAAGAGGCAAACATCGCGTGACTTTCCACAAGGCCAAGTTTGACAAAGCCGATCACCATGACGATGACCTCAACGGCCAAGATCGCGCCGCGAAAGAATTGCAATTTGGGCTGGGCGCTGCGTATCGCGCGGCGCAAACCGCCTTGGGCGCGCATCGACCACAACACAACAAAGCCCGCAAAGACCCAGTAGCGGATCATCAAAACCATATAGACATTGTATTCGCCCGCGAGATGACGGGAAATGCCGTCTTGCATGGCGAAAATGAACATGGTGAGGACCATGAGCAGAACGCCAAGACGCGGGTTGGCCTCTGATTTGAGCGTGCTCATGATTTGACCCCTATGCTCATGTGGCGTTTGCGGCCATGGCCGGGAATGCGTGACACGGTGAACCCGGCATCGGTGAGTTTTTGTCGTACATGCCCGGCCGCCGTATAGGTCGCAAATGTGCCGTTTGCTGCGGTGTGACGACCGACGTCGGCCATGATGTCTTCGCCCCAAAGTTCGGGATTTTTCGCGGGTGAAAACCCGTCCAAAAACCACGCATCGGCCTGTCCGTCCCAACCGCGCAGCGTGTCGCGGGCATCGCCGATTTTGACGTCTACCTCGATTTGGCCCAGCCGAAATTGCCGCGCGCCTGTGCCCCACGCCGCCAAAAACGGATCGGCGATGGCGCGGGCTTCGGGAAAGGCGTTGAGTGCCGTGGCAATGTCGGCGCTGTCCATCGGAAAGGCCTCAAAGGAGGTAAACCGCACCACGCCGGGCCCGTTCCAAACCAGAGCCAAGGCGAGCATATTCAATCCGGTGCCAAATCCCAGCTCTGCCACATGAAACCCCTCACCAAGCCGCGCGGGTAAGTCATTGCCCGCCAAAAACACATGTCGCGTTTCTTCAAGCCCCGAAGCGAGCGAGAAATACGGATCATCAAAGCGGGTCGAGACGGGAATGGTGCCGTCGCGCCATTCGATTTGGGCTGTCTGGTGGTCAGTCATGGGATGGCTTATGAAAGGATTGATTACGCGCGACCATGAAGATCGGGGCGCGCGAGTACAATGGATAATTGCGCACATGGGCACAGCAGAGATCACCATCTACGGGGCCGGGGCCTTTGGCCTGTCCTGTGGTTATGAGGCGGCGAAACGTGGCGCGAAGGTGCGGGTGATTGATCCCAACGGGGTTGGGTTTGGCTCCTCTGGTGGTGTTGTCGGTGCTTTGGCTCCGCACACGCCGGAGCGTTGGAATTCAAAAAAGGAGTTTCAATTTCAAAGCTTGATCATGGCGCGAACCCATTGGCCTGAGGTTGAAGACATTGGCGGCGTGTCGTCTGGCTACGGTCCGATGGGACGGGTGCAGGCGATTGCAGATGCACGTCAATTGGGCCTCGCTCATGAGCGTGCGGAACAGGCAAAAACGCTATGGCAGGGCAAGGCCCTATGGCAGGTCATCAGTCAAGGCGAGACCGGATATTGGGCCCCGATCAGCCCCACCGGCTATCTGATCCACGACACCCTGTCTGCGCGGCTGAATCCGTGGCGGGCCTGCGCGGCGCTGGCGGCGGCGATCACGGCGCTGGGCGGCGAGGTCGTGCGCGAGGGGGAGGTGGAGGGCGCTGTGATCCATGCCAGCGGCTGGTGGGGATTGCAGGATTTGAACGCGGCCTTTGGACGCGAGGTCGGCAATGGGGTCAAAGGACAGGCAATTCTGCTGGATTTGGCTCTAAATGATGCGCCGCAGCTCTATGGTGAGAGCCTGCATGTGATCCCGCATTCAGACGGCACCACAGCGATTGGATCAACCTCGGAGAGGTTTTTTGACAGTCCTGATCAAACCGATGAACAGGCCGATGCAGTGTTAGAGCGGGCGCGGGCGCTGATCCCGGCTCTGCGCGAAGGGCGTGAAATCCGGCGTTGGGCCGGGGTCCGGCCCCGCGCCAAATCGCGCGCACCGATGTTGGGCGCTTGGCCCGCGCGCCCCGGTCATTTCATCGCCAATGGCGGCTTTAAAATCGGCTTTGGCATGGCACCCATGGCTGCCAAGGTGTTGATGGATTTGGTGTTGGAAGATCGCGATGCGATCCCGGGTGAGTTTAAGGTCGAAGCCTCACTTTGACGCCACAGATCTCAGGTCGCTCATCAGCTTTTCCAAGCCTTTGATCGAGCGCTCATCTTTCAGATGACCCGCCTCATCAAAGGCCCCAGAACTTGCGGCAATCAGCACCTCGGGGGCTTGCAACAGATGGGCATTGAACGGCGTCATCGCCCAACGGAGCGAATATTGCGAGCGCTCGCCGCCAGCGCGCCCGGCTGCGGCTGACATGATGGCGACGGGTTTGGCCGTCCAAGGCGACAGCTCGGTGCGGCTGACCCAATCAAGCGCATTTTTCAAAACGCCGGGGATCATTTTGTTATACTCAGGCGTCGAGATCACCACCGCATCGGCATCGCGGATCTGTTCGGCCAAACGTAGGACATCCGCCGGGATGCCCTCAGCCTCCAGATCACCATCATATAGCGGCAGGCGCAGATCGGCGACGATAAAGTCACAGGGGCCAAAGACGCGCGCGGCTTCATGCATAAGTTTCGTATTGGTGGAGGCGGCGCGCAGAGCGCCAGAGATGCCAAGCAGTTTGAGGGTCATAATCTCAATACTCCACGCCAATTTGGGCTTTGATGCCGGAACGGAACGGGTGTTTGACCAATTCCATTTCGGTGACCAAATCGGCAATTTCGATCAACTCGTCTTTGGCATTGCGGCCGGTGAGGACAACATGGGTGAGCGGCGGTTTTTCTGTGCTCAGAAACGCAACCACATCGTTGACGTCGATATAATCATAGCGCAGCGCGATGTTGATTTCATCCAAGAGCACCATTTTGTTCTCGGGATTGCGGATCAACTCTTTGGCCTTTTCCCACGCGGCTTGGGCCATTTCTATGTCGCGGTCTTTGTTTTGGGTCTCCCAAGTAAAGCCCTCGCCCATCGTATAAAATTCGCACAGATCGGCAAATTTTGCGGTGATCAGATCGCGTTCGCCGCAGTCCATGCCGCCTTTGATAAACTGCACCACGGCAGATTTCATATCATGGGCGATACAGCGGAAAATCATGCCGAAAGCGGCTGAGGATTTGCCTTTGCCCTTGCCGGTGTGAATGATGATCAGGCCCTTTTGATCTGTTTTGGTGGCCATGATTTTATCGCGCGCGGCCTTTTTCTTAGCCATTTTGCTGGCGTGGCGTTCACTGTCGGATTGGTCAACCATAGGGACCTCCATTTACATAAAGAGTTGGACAAAAAGCGGCGCAAGAAGCGCCGTGAGAATTGCGTTGAGGACCATGCCGATTCCGGCAAACGCCCCTGCTGTGCCATGGACCTGAAAGGCGCGAGCGGTGCCGATGCCGTGGGCGGCAACCCCTGTGGCAAAACCACGGGCGCGGTAGTCGCGCACACCGATGGCATTGAGCAAAGGCGTTGTCACCACTGCGCCGATCACCCCGGTGATCAGTACCAGAGCGACGGTGAGGGTCGGCAAGCCGCCGATGGCTTCGGCCACGCCAATGGCGACCGGCGAGGTGGCGGATTTGGGCACCAGCGACAAAAGCACATCGCCGCGTAGCCCAAAGGCGGCACCGATTGCCACAGCCGACCCCATGGCGACAAAGGCTCCGACCAGAAGGGCGGCCAACATCGGCACAGCCGCGTCTTTGACCTTTTGCCAATTGGACCAAAGCGGCACGGCGAGGGCGACGGTGGCCGGGCCAAGCATGAAATGGACGAATTGCGCGCCTTCAAAATAGGTCGAATAAGAGGTGTCGGTGACCTTCAACAGTACGGTCAAAAGGATCATCGCGATCAACACCGGGTTCACAAAGGGTTTGCGCCCGGCAAGGCGGAAACAGCCATCACCAATCAGATAGGCCACAAGTGTCAGCGTCAGCCACAGCAATTGCCCTTCAGCCAGATAGCTCCAAATGTCGAGAATATCGGTCATAGCGGTGTCTCGTCGGCGACGCCCAGCAGCCGGTTGATGTATTTGAATGTCAACGCGCCGGCCGCAATGGCCAGCACGGTCGAGCCGACAAGTGCCGCTGCCAAAGGCAGGCCGATTTCAGACACTTGATCAAGATATTGCACAATGCCGACGCCTGCGGGCACATATAGCAAGGACAGATGCGACAAAAATCCGGTCGCTGTCTTCTCAATGGCTGTGCCGATCTTAGGACGGGCCAAAAGCAACACGGCCAAAAGGATCATGCCAATCACAGGACCAGGCAAGCGCAATGTAAAAACCCGTGCGATGGCTTCTCCGACAAGCTGAAAGCCCAAAAACAGCCCGAAATGTAGGATCATATTGCGCCCTTTGTTTGCCTTCGCATCAAGGCGCATCATCGCAGCGCGGGCTAAGGGCTGCAAGCAAGGATGGCCGGGAGTATGCCGATTGTGTCGGCTTTTGAGAGTGGAACGTTTTGCGCACTGCCAAAGTCGCGTAGGGTTCTAAGAAACGATTTGCAGATGAGTCGGGGACGCATGTCGAGGCCCAAAGGCATTGGCACGCCTGTCTTTTGAGCCAACTGCTCTTTCCCAAGCGAATCACTTATGAGTGGGCCTGTCTTGCACCGGCGACCGAGGAGCCAATGAAACTTGCACGCATCACAACATACCCTGTCAAAAGCGTCAGCGGCACAGATATGGCCGCGGCGCGTGTGCATGGTTTGGGCGTGGAAGGCGACCGGCGCTGGGCTGTTATCTATTCGAACGGCGTGGTCGCAACCCGTCGGGAGTTGCCAAAGCTTGCCCATTTGAGTGCGGTGACCACGCCACACGGGATTTCTTTGTCTTTTGAAAGTGATCGTTTCGATATCCCGTTTCCGTCGGGTGCGCCCTGCAAGGTCAAAGTGTTTTCGACCGAAATCGAGGGGGTTGAGGATGCTGGAAACTACGCCTCGCATTTCCTGTCCTCCGCTCTCGAACGTGAAGTGAGGCTGGTTTATTTTCCCGACACGGCACAGCGTGTCGTGGACCGCGCCTATACGCCGAGTGACCATTTCACGGCACTGTCGGATGGGTTTCCTGTGCTTTTGACCACGCAAGCCTCGTTGGCCGAACTCAATGCGGAGCTTGAAATCCCCGTAGAAATGCGCCGTTTCCGTCCGAATATGGTGGTCGGCGGCGATATCGAACCTTGGTCCGAAGACACATGGAAAGTGATCCGCATCGGGTCGACGATTTTCCGTGTGGTCAAACCCTGTGAGCGTTGCGTCATTGTCACGCAAGACCCAAGCACCGGCGAGCAGACCCATCGCAACGAGCCGCTGGCAACCCTGCGGCGCATTCATCGGGCGGTGACGGGCAAAATCATCTTTGGCCAAAATCTTGTGGTCGAAGAACCGGGCAGCATTGTGCTTGGGGATGAGGTTGAAGTGCTGGAAAGTGGCCCCTCGAACCTTTTGGACCCCAAACGGGGCGACACGCAGTCATTTTAGCTCACTACGCTGTGTGAGTGCGATTGACAGAGACATTTAACGCTCTGTTAACCATGTCCGACCAATCTGGGGGGATGAAACACATCCTCGCCCTTCTACCGTTTTTGATCCTCCCGGCCTGCGCGATCGACAGCCCTGCCTTGGGCTATGCCCGCGCGGGGTTTTCGACCGTCGAGTTGGGGGGGAATACCTACAGGGTCTACACTGAAGAGACCCGCAATTGTGTCGAAGTGCACCGGGTGAACATGGTGTTCCCCCCTCCCTCACGTTTGCAAATTCTGTTGGAAATGGAAGAAGCTGCGGTTCAGGTGACGGGTTGCACCCTCAAAAAGGGAACATTCGTCGGCGATCAAGCTATGTCCAAAGGTCAGCTGGATTGCAGCACAGGGACTGCGGCCAAAGAGTGGGTTGCGGGGACCTGTAACATCAAGCCTTGGCGGCGGCGTTGAGGCGTTTCTGAAAGGTGATCGAGGTGGGGCGATCATATCCCTCATGTGCCGTGCGCCCATGCTCTTCAAAGCCTAAAGCGTGGAATGTGGCGTGGTTTTCGACCAATTCTACCCGGGTCTGAAGTTCCAAGACCGTAAGCCCCATGTCCAACGCTCGCGCTTCGGCGTGACGAATAAGCTGACGGGCAAGCCCCTGTCCACGCAGGGTTTTTGCCACCGCAAGCTTGCCGATATAAAGTCGTCCGGCCATTTGCGTCAGGATCACACAGGCGCCGATTGGCGTGCCCATGGCCCAAATTTCATGAATATCGGCCTCCTTCACAAGCGTCTCCAAAGTGAGGCGATGCATCGAGGAGGGCGGATCAACCCGCCCATCCATATCGGCAAATTCCGCTTGGATCAGTCGCAAAACCTCCGGCACACGTGAATCATGTGCTAAAATTCGTTCCGGGATCATGTAAGCCCCTCCAAAAGTGCGCGCGCCGAATTGGATCGAGGCCGCCACAGCCCACGTCCTATCGCTTCCAAAAGCCGCTCTGCCATTTCCTTTAGCGCAGGTGCATTGTGATCCGCAATAAATGTGCGGGTCTCGTCATCCTCAATGAAAGCGCCGTAAACCAGATCGAAATGGTGGTCCTTGACCGCATGGGTCGTGGCCGAAAAGGCAAAGAGGTAATCAACCGTGGCAGCGATCTCAAACGCGCCTTTGTAGCCATGACGTTTGACCCCGTCGATCCATTTTGGATTGACCACACGAGAGCGGATCACCCGACCGATTTCTTCGTCCAATGTACGGATCACCGGGCGTTCCGGGCGGGAATGGTCGTTGTGATAAATCGGCCGATCTTGTCCCTGCAATGTCGCCACTGCCGCCGCTGCACCGCCCTCAAATTGGTAGTAATCGTCGCTGTCCAACAGGTCATGTTCGCGGTTGTCTTGGTTTTGCACGATGGCCTCGACCTCTGACAGGCGTGCGGCAAATCCGGCGCGGTCTTTGACGCCCTCTTGCCCTGCACCATAGGCATATCCGCCCCATTCCAAATAGGCATCGGCCAGATCTGATCGGTTGTCCCAGATCCGCTCATCAATCATCGCCTGAAGCCCCGCACCATAAGCGCCGGGTTTCGACCCAAACACCCGTGCCGTGCTTTCTCCACGGCGCGCCCGCGCTGCGGCGGGGTTGTCCAATTCAGGTTCGTCCAAAGCCTGAACCGCGCGCGCAGCGCTATCGACCAGCGCGATCAGTTGTGGAAACGCATCGCGGAAAAAGCCGGAAACCCTAAGCGTCACATCCACCCGCGGACGCCCCAAAACGGACGCTGGTAGGATTTCAAATCCGGTGACGCGGCGCGACATCGCATCCCATGTGGGTTTGACCCCCATCAGGGCCAAAGCCTGGGCAATGTCGTCGCCGCCCGTGCGCATATTGGCAGTGCCCCAAGCGGTCACCAGCATCGCGCGCGGCCAGTCGCCTTGGTCCTGTAAATGCCGTTCAATCAAAAGATTGGCGGATTTCCAGCCCAGTTTCCACGCGGTTTGGGTGGGCACGGCGCGGGCATCGACGGAGAAAAAGTTGCGCCCGGTCGGTAGGACATCCAAGCGCCCGCGTGTGGGTGCCCCAGAAGGGCCGGGCGGTACAAAACGGCCATCAAGGCCGGTCAAAAGTGCGGACATTTCGGCGGGACCACAGGCGGTCACCGTGGGCAACACGGTATCGCGCAGATGTGCCAATACCAGTGCGGAGGCCGGGCCGGGGGCGTCAGCGTGTTCATCCAAAAGGGTTGCACACAACAGCTCCAACCGCTCAACCGTGTCGCCATGACTGCGCCAATTTGAATTGCTGACTTTGGTCAGGTAGTCCGGCTTCGGCCCCTTCCATGGTGCGGCCAAGTCACAGTCCAGCGGGTCGAATTTGAGAGCCAAATCCAGCGCCAAGGCCCGCACAAAGGAGGCGTCTGACCCAGCACCATTGCCCCGAGGCACGCGCACCAAAGCCAGACCCAAATCCCGCGCCAAACGGCCTTTGGGGGCTGTGCCAAAAATGTGCAACCCATCGCGAATCTGCGCTTCTTTGAGTTCGCACAAATAGGCGTCCAGTTTCGCCAGATCTCCATCTTCGTCGCGCCCGGTCATACCGACGTCGCGGTCCAACCCGGTCACGGACGAGAGGCTCAAAATCTCTTTGCGCAGGCTAACAATGCGACGTGGATCGACTCCTGCGGCTTCGAAATACTCGTCCACCAAGGCTTCAAGGTCGCGCAGAGGACCGTAGGTTTCGGCGCGGGTCAAAGGTGGGGTCAGGTGATCCAAAATCACCGCCTGCGTGCGTCGTTTGGCCTGTGTGCCCTCGCCCGGATCGTTGACGATAAACGGATAGAGATGCGGCATCGGCCCCATAATGATCTCGGGATAACAGGTTTCCGAGAGCGCAAGCGCTTTGCCCGGCAGCCATTCGAGGTTGCCATGTTTGCCCATATGGACCAGTGCATCGGCTCCAAATTCAAAGCGGAGCCAAAAGTAAAAGGCCAGATAGTTGTGCGGCGGGACCAGATCGGGGGCATGATAGGTTTCAGTTGGATCAATGTTATACCCGCGCGCGGGCTGAATGCCGACGACCGCGTTGCCAAAGGTCAGCACCGAAAGGGCAAAGCCATCTTGGTCCACAAACGGGTCGTCTTCGGGGGGACCCCAACGCGCCTCAATCTCTTTTTGAATCTCGTAAGGTATAGAATTATATGCACTTTTATATGCGTCGAGCGACAAGCGTACACCGCCTTCGCGTGTGGAACGATCTGTCAGCCAATTGGTCGGTCCGGCCAAGACCGCTTGCATCAATGCATCGCTGTCATCGGGCGCACCTATGATGCAATACCCCGCAGCACCAAGCTCTTTGAGGGTGTTCACCGTGGCGGCGGGTGTATCGAGGCCGACACCATTGGCCAAGCGTCCATCTTTGTTTGGATAGTTGGCAAGGATCAGCGCCAGTTTGCGCTCCGCCTTATCGGTCCGGCGCAGGCGGGCCCAGCGGGCGGTCAGTTCCGCAACAAAAGCAATGCGCGATCCGTCAGCGTGATAGGTGGCGATGGTGCATTCTGTGGCGGTGTCAAAATAAGCCTCGCCTTTGAATGAGACGGCGCGAGACAGGATGCGTCCGTCGATTTCCGGCAAGGCGACGTTCATCGCGATGTCGCGGGCCGACAGTCCGGTTGTGCCCGCGTCCCATGCCTCATGCGACGCCCCCGCAAGCACGACTTGGAACACTGGGGCCTGATTGGCCGAGGGGGCGGCGAGGGGATTGTCCGGGCCTCCGCCATCGGGAGTGCCGACTGCAAAGGCTGTACAATTGAGGATGACATCTGGCGGCGCGTCCAAAAACAGGGCTTCTAATGTGGCGGCGGAAATCGGATCTTTGAGTGAGGCGACAAAGATCGGCATCGGGTTGTGTCCCTGACGCAACAGTGATTTCACCAAACGGTTGATCGGCGCAAGACCTGCGCCCTGAACCAGCGCACGATAAAAGATCAACGGTACAACGGGGGCGCTCTCTTGCCAGTGCAATTTTAGCTGATCCAGGTCAGCTATCCCGTCGCCGGGCCAATAAAGCCCCGCGCGCAACAGCGGTTTGGCTGGGCCGGGCTTGTCGCCACCGTCGATCAGCGCGCGTGCATAGGACAAAAACGCGACCGCATTATCCGCCCCGCCTTCGGTCAGATAGGCCCAAAGTTGATGATAATCCTCTGTCGGGATGGTCGACAAAGCGGCCAATTCCGCGTCGGGTTTGTCATCTCCGGGCAGGGCCACGAAAGGCACGCCCGCCTCATGCAGTCGCGCGGCATATTGTTCCACACCATATTTCCAATAGCCCGATCCGCCGAGCACGCGCGCGATCACCAGTTTGGATTTGGTGGCACAGTCATCCAGATGCATGTCGACCGACATCGGGTGACGCAGATGCAACATCGAGGCCAAGCGCATCGCAGGGGGCTCAGTCATCATGGTGCGCGCCTCAGCGAGCAGAGCAAGCTCCGTGTCCGCAGCGGAAATCACCACCAAATCGGCGGGGGTTTGACCCAGATCGACGGCATCTTTGCCGTCATCAATGGAGCCGGGGGTGGCCGCGAGCAGGTGCATCGCTTTCTCTTTCCTTGTCTTAGCGCGCGTCTTGCGTCATGAGCGGGGAAACTCTCAGGAGACCCCTCAATGGATTATGGTAAAATGGGCGCCCCAAAACGTGGCAAGAACGCACCGAAGCATGATGAACATAACGCCAAGGGGACATCGAAAAACCCCTATGGGACAAAGACGCCCAAGGCGGAACTTTTGGCCCGGATGAAAGCGGCGGCTGAGGCAAAGAAAAGCGACACGTAAGCCGCTTTTCTCTTCTCATTTAGGCGCTCAGCGCGGCCTCGATTGCGTGACGATCAAGGCCCGCTTCGCCAATGACGACCAGTCGAGTGTCGCGGGCAGCGGCCCCAAAAGGTTGGTCGAAATAGTGATCAACGCGAGGGCCAACGGCCTGAACGGTGAGGCGCATTGGTTTGCCCTCGACCGCCACGAATCCTTTGAGGCGCAGGATGTCATGGGCGCGGATCACTTCGGCGATTTGGCTGGCAAAGGCCTTTGGGTCTTTGATTTCGCCGCGTGTCACCACAAAGCTTTCAAATTCGTCGTGATCATGATGGTGGTGATCGTCGTGACCCCCGTCGTCATGGTCGTCATCGTGGTGATGGTGATGCACCTCGCCGCGCGCGTCCATATCGCCTTCTGATCCAATCCCCTGACCCAACAGAACGTCAATCGGCAACACGCCCATGCTTGCGCGGACAACCTGAACACCGCCGCGTGCCTCGTCTTTGAGTTTGGCAACCAATGCGTCGGCATGATTCTCGCCCAAAAGATCGGCTTTGTTCACCACGATCATATCGGCACAGGCGATTTGATCCTCGAACAGCTCAGAGAGCGGGGTTTCGTGGTCGAGGTTTTCGTCCAGTTTGCGTTGGGCATCGACGGCGGCGACATTATGGGCGAACCGCCCCTCATCGACAGCCTTGCCATCAACCACGGTGATTACACCATCGACGGTGACTTTGGTCGAAATCTCGGGCCAATTAAAGGCGCGCACCAAAGGTTGCGGCAGCGCGAGGCCCGACGTTTCAATCACGATATGGTCGGGTTTATTGTCCCGCTCCAACAGTTTTTGCATTGTCGGGATGAAATCCTCCGCGACCGTGCAGCAGATGCAGCCGTTCGAGAGCTCCATGATGTCGTCCTCGGTGCAGGTCTCGTCGCCGCAGCCTTTGAGGATGTCACCATCGACGCCCAGATCACCAAATTCGTTTATAATCAACGCGATGCGTTTGCCGCCCGCGTTGGCCAACATGTGACGAATGAGGGTGGTTTTGCCCGCACCAAGAAAGCCGGTCACAACCGTTGCTGGAATTTTCGCAGCCATTTTATAATGTCCTTTATGAAAACGCCGGAGCCACAGGATGTCCCGAGCCCCGGCGTGAAATCACCGAAATGAGCAGTCTCAGGCGGCCAAAGTGCGCGGCGAGACCAGACCGGTGTTGCCCAGACCTTTGATTGTTTTCGCTCCTGCCAAAACGGCCAGATCCACCAGAGGCTCGATCAAAATGACGGTCATGTAGGCGGCGCCAAAGGTGCCGACAGACGCCAGCGTGGCGGCGGAGACGCCTTGGCCGTAGAGCGCCCAGAAACCAACCCAGGCCACAATCCCAGCCTGATAGGTGGTCGAGAGCGCGAGGGCTTGTTTGTAGCTGACATCGGCATAGGCGGTGCCCGGTGCGATGATGCGATCTGCGACCGCTTTGATACCAAAGAGCGGTACAAGCAGGGTGGTGACGTTCATGCCGTATTGCGGCAGATCGAAGGGGGCAAAAAACAGACCCTGCGCCAAAAGGCCAAGCATCAAACCGAGTGCGGCAGGGGCCGCGCCAAACAGCAAGAAGAGCGTGGAGCCGAGGATCAAATGGACCTCAGACACGCCAACCGCGTGATGTGGCAGCACTTGGAAAAAGGTAAACACCGCAGCGGTCGACAGGGCTGCACGGGCCACAAAAGAGGCCACGCCTTTTTCGCCCAAAGCAGCGATAGAGTGTTTGAGAGTGTAAAGACCAGCGCCAGCGGCGGTGGCATAAGACAGTGCAATTTTTGCACCAGTCACGATTCCGGGTTCGATATGCATCGACAAGTCCTCCTAGGCCGTCATCCCCGACGGCGGGTTGGTATGAGGTCACGGCAGGTTTCCTGGCTCGCGGGTCAAAGCACCTTCGTCACCTTCCCAGAACTATGTGTTCCAGTGGCATGTCGACGGGCACTCACCGCTTACAGTCGCGGGGGCGGCTGTGGTTTTGCGCCCCGATTTGGGTCTCGCGCACCACATTCCCATTTCTCCCCTAAACGCTTGGCGTCGTGATGGGGAACCATAACGCGCCTATTTGGCGCATTGGCTTGTGCAGGGTCAAGCGCTTTGATCTTTTGCATCGACTTTCTATGACCCTGCTCAAAGAGAGTGCGCGCTAAATCGCAATATTTTGTGGATAACTTCGGTGTTTTGCCCAGATGTCGGTGTCACCCGGTTGACACATCCGTCGCAGTCCCAAACAGTTTTATCCACAAAGGAATCAACATCGAGGCCCCATTTGCGTTTCACCCGCCTGCGTCTCAATGGCTTTAAAAGTTTTGTAGACCCCACCGATCTTGTGATCGCGGATGGGCTGACGGGTGTTGTCGGACCGAACGGTTGTGGCAAATCCAACCTGCTTGAGGCGCTGCGCTGGGTCATGGGGGAAACCCGTCCCAAGGCAATGCGCGGCGCGGGGATGGAAGACGTGATCTTTGCCGGTGCGGCCTCTCGACCGGCGCGGAATTTTGCCGAAGTCATGTTGATGATCGACAACTCGGATCGGTTGGCCCCCTCCGGATTTAATGACAGCGACACGGTTGAGATCATCCGTCGGATCACCCGCGATGCAGGGTCCGCCTATAAGGTCAATACCAAGGACGTGCGGGCGCGCGATGTGTCGATGTTGTTCGCCGATGCCTCCACCGGCGCGCATTCTCCGGCGCTGGTGCGTCAGGGCCAAATCTCCGAATTGATCAACGCCAAACCAACCTCGCGGCGACGCATCTTAGAGGAGGCGGCGGGGATTTCCGGCCTCTATCAAAGGCGCCATGAGGCAGAGTTGAAACTCAAAGGTGCGGAGACCAATTTGGCCCGCGTCGATGATGTGATCGAACAGCTTGCGGCGCAATTGGCCTCCCTGGCGCGTCAGGCGCGTCAGGCGGCGCGCTATCGTGAGATTGGCATTGAATTGCGTCAGGCCGAGGGACTTTTGTACTATCGCCGGTGGCGCGATGCCGACCATGCCCGCGTTGAGGCTGAGGATGTGTTGCGTACCCGTCTCAAACAAGCGTCTGAGGCCGAACGCCTTGCGCGTGATGCCGGAACACAACGTGAGGCCAAGGAAGCGGCCCTGCCGCCGCTGCGAGAAGAAGAGGCCATCGCCAGCGCGGTATTGCAGCGTCTCACCGTGTCGCGCGATCAACTGGCCGACGAGGAAAAGCGCGCCCGCGATATGATCGAAACTCTGGCTCGACGGATTGATCAATTGGTCGCCGACATGGCCCGCGAGGAGCAACTCAACCGCGACGCAGTTGAGACGATTGCGCGGCTTGAATGGGAACAAAAGGAGCTGATCAAAGCCTCGGAGGGCCACGGCCCGCGCCTGACACAATCGAGTGCGGAGGCGTCCGAGGCCAGTCAAATCTTGGCGGATCGTGAAACCACGCTGACCGAAATGACCGAAGATGTCGCCCGGTTGGCTGCGCGTCACCAATCGGCGAATCGTTTGGTCGAGGACAATCGCAAAACCTTGGAACGGGCGCGCGGCGATGCCGACCGGGCCAAGGCGGCCGTTGAGGACGCGAAATCGACGCTGTTTCGCTCGGCGGATGCGTTGGCGAGTGCGGAAGAGGCACAAGGCGAGGCCAGCGAACGGGCGGAATACACCGAGGCGGCGTTGATTGAGGCGGATGAGGCGCGGACCGAAGCGCAGACCCGCGAATCCTCGGCACGTGCGGCCCGATCTGAGGCGGAGGGTGAGGTCGGCGCGCTCAAGGCCGAAGTCCTGGCTTTGGGGCGGATGCTGGATCGTGATCAGATTGCGGGCACGCAGGTGCTGGATCTGATCCGCGTGACTTCGGGTTATGAAAAGGCACTTGGTGCCGCACTGTCGGATGATTTGCGCCAACCCGCGATTGAGGCTTATCAAGCCTCAGGTTGGGTCACTTTGCCGGATTATGCGGATGAACAGGACCTGCCCTACGGCGTGGAGCCGCTCAGCGACTATGTCACGGCCCCAGCGGTTCTGTCGCGGCGCTTGTCGCAGATCGGACTTGTTCGCGCCGAAGATGGTCCGCGTCTTCAGGCCGATTTGGAGCCGGGGCAACGGTTGGTGTCGGTCGAGGGCGACCTGTGGCGCTGGGATGGTTATCGCGCGGGGGCCGAGGATGCGCCCTCAACGGCGGCTTTGCGCCTGCAACAACTCAACCGATTGGAAGGGTTCAAGCAGGACCTCGTGGCGGCTGAGGCCAAAGCGGCCGGTGCGCTTCAGGCGCATGAGCATTTGAAGGCAGAATTGACGCGGTTGAGCGAGGCCGACCACGCCGCCCGCGAAGCCCGCCGGGCCGCGGATCGCGCCCTGTCCGAGGCGGCGCGCGCACTGTCGCGGGCCGAAAATGATCGCACCTTGGCCGAGGGCAAGGTTGAAAACCTCGGGCTGGCCGTGTCCCGCCACGAAGAGGATGCGCGCGGTGCCGAGGTGCGTCTGCGCGAGGCGGAAAAAACCGTGTCGGAATTGCCGGATTTGAGTGCGGCGCGCTCAGATATCGAAGAGGTCAAACTCGCGGTCGAAGCGGCACGGATCACCATGATGACGAAACGTTCGTCACATGACGAAATTCGCCGCGAAGGTGAGGCGCGCACGCGGCGTTCGCAAGAGGTAACCAAGGAGTTGTCCGGCTGGCGGCACCGTCTTGAAACTGCGGGGAAACGGGTGGCGGAGCTTCAGGCGCGCAAAGAGACCTCCGAGGAGGAATTGTTTGAGGCATCGGCGCAACCCGAGGAAATCGCTGAGAAACGCGAAGCGCTTTTGGAACAAATTGCCGAGGCTGAGAGCCGTCGGCAGCAGGCCTCCGATGCGCTGGCTTCCGGTGAAACCGCGCTGCGCGAGGCGGTGTCAACCGAGCGCGATGCGGAACGTGTGGCCTCTGAGGCGCGCGAAATCCGCGCGGCCTCCGAGGCGCGTCGCGACGCCGCGCGCGAGATGGTGGACGCCGCAGTGGAACGCATCCGCGAAGAGTTGGACAGCACGCCGGTTGCACTGCTTGAGGAACTGGACGTTGATCCCGACACGATCCCGCCGCATGAGGCGATTGAGGTCGATGTGAACCGTCTCAAACGCCTGCGCGAAAGTCTTGGCGCGGTGAACCTGCGGGCCGAAGAAGACGCCTTGGAAGTGCGCGAAGAGCACGACACCTTGGTGAGCGAAAAACAAGATTTGGAAGAGGCGATCAAGACCCTGCGTGCGGGGATTGCCTCGCTGAACCGCGAAGGGCGCGAACGTCTTTTGACCGCGTTTGAACAGGTGAACGAGAATTTTTCGACCCTCTTCACCCACCTGTTTGGCGGCGGCGAGGCCAAGTTGATGATGGTGGAGAGCGACGATCCGCTGGAGGCCGGTCTTGAGATTATGTGCCAGCCGCCGGGCAAAAAATTGTCTACGCTCTCTCTGCTCTCTGGTGGTGAACAAACGCTGACCGCGCTTGCGCTGATCTTTGCGGTGTTCATGGCCAACCCGGCGCCAATTTGTGTGTTGGACGAGGTTGACGCGCCTTTGGACGATGCCAACGTCACGCGGTTTTGCGACATGCTGGATGAGATGACCCAGCGCACCGATACGCGGTTTTTGGTCATCACTCACCACGCCGTCACCATGGCGCGGATGGATCGCCTGTTTGGTGTGACCATGCAAGAACAGGGCGTCAGTCAGCTTGTGTCGGTGGATTTGAAAAAGGCAGAAGCTTTGGTCGCTTGATATTTTTCGCGACCAAAGCCAATTTTCTGATGTTTAGATGATTAGAGCTTGCTCAATAGCGCGGGTGTCGGCCAAGCATCGGCGGGCATCCCAAGACGCTGTTGTTCCATTTGCACGGCCTCTCGTGTCTTTTCGCCTAAAATGCCATCGACGCCGCCCACATCATGCCCCCGGCTTTGCAGCTTTTGTTGCAACTGCTTCATCTGCCCATCGGACAATCCAGTCTCAGGAGAGCCGGCATTGTAGACCGGTGCGCCTTCGAGGCGGGCGGCGAAATAGGCCGCAGTGGTCACATAGACAAAGCTCTTGTTCCACTCAAAATAGACCTCGAAATTTGGATAGGCGAGAAACGCCGGGCCTTTGCGCCCCATTGGCAACAGCACGGAGGCCTTAAGCGATGAGGGCCCGAGCGATCCCGCGCGCGGTTTGACGCCGAGCTTTGCCCATTGCGCAACGGTCATTTTGTGATTGAGCCCGGTTTTGGACCAATCGAGATTTGCCGGCACAACAATCTCTTGCAGCCACGGCTCATTCGCGCGCCATCCCAAATGTTTGAGCATTTTCGCACCTGACATCAACGCATCAGGTGCCGATGTTTTAAGCCGGACATGGCCATCGCCATCGCCATCCACACCGTTTTGCAGGATGTCTTTCGGCAACATTTGCACCATGCCAATTTCTCCGGCCCACGCACCTTTGGTCGTGGTCGGATCGAAATCGCCATGTTTGTAAAGTTCAAGCGCGGCCAAGATTTGTGGTTGGAACAATTCGGGGCGACGACAATCGTGCCCCAAAGTCATCAGCGCATTCAATGTGTTAAAGTCGCCTTGCACCTGACCAAAGTCGGTTTCCAACGCCCAAAAGGCCAAAAGCACGCCGCGCGAGACGCCGTAGTCGCGGGCAATGCGATCAAAGGTGGCATTGTATTTTTGCGAATATGTGCGGCCATTGTCGATGCGGTTTTGGCTGATCACGGCGCGGGAAAAGTCGATGAACGGCTTTTGGAAAAACCCTTGGGCGCGGTCGGCTTTGAGCACCGATTGCGTTTGCTGGGCGGAGGCGAAAAACCGATCCACCGTGGCCTTGTCATAGCCTTTTGACAGGGCTTCAGATTTCATTTTGCCAACAAATGAGGAAAATGATCCGCCACAGGGCACGTCAGCGACAGCAGGGGCGGCGAGGGTCAGGGCAAGAGCAAGGCTCAGAAAACGCATGGGTTTACCTTTTACATTGAGTTGCGCGCCACGATAGCGATCAGGCGCAAATTACGCAAATGACAGAGTGATGATACAGACCAGAGCGAAGGCCCAAGCGGCCCAAAGACGCGCGCAGGCCATGTCGATGTCGCGCGGCATCGCTTTGGGTCGCCCGTCTGGATTGACCCATGGATAGTCGCGCAACGTGCCATGATAGGCGCGCGGGCCGGACAGGGCGACGTCCAGACTACGTGACAGGGCGGCTTCTGGCCAACCGGCATTGGGCGAGCGATGGCGGCGCGCCTCTTTGGTGATACTCCGCCAAAGCGACAAGGGCTTGCCCCAGGGGAACAGCAACACAGCGGTGAGCCGCGCCGGGATCAGGTTCAACAGGTCGTCAAACCGGGCAGAGGCCCAGCCAAAATCGCGGTGCTGATCGGTGCGATAGCCGATCATGCTGTCGGCGGTGTTGACGGCTTTGTACATCAGGATGCCGGGCAGACCGAGCAGCAAAAACCAAAACGCGGGGGCGATCACACCGTCAGAGAAATTTTCTGCAGCGGATTCGATGGCGGCGCGGGACACAGCAGGCGCGTCCATGTCGGTGGTGTCGCGCCCCACGATCATTGCCACCGAAGCCCGCCCCCCCTCAAGCGAGGTTTCAAGCGCCCGCGCCACAGCTTTGACATGTTGGATCAAGGACTTATGGGCCAAGAGACTTGCGCCCAAGATGATATCCGCAAAGGGAATTTGGTCAAGGATGAGACCCAAAAAACCACTGCCCACCACCAAAGAAAGAAGCAAAATCACGCCTTTGGCTTTGCGTCTCTCCCCGTGGTTCATTCGCCGATCCGCCCAGCCAATGAGGCGACCAAGCAGTACTGCAGGATGGGGCATACGGTCCCAAAGCCATTTGGGTTCGCCCATAAGCGCATCAAGGATCATGGCCAGAGACAGGGCAAAAGCCGTGGTCACAACGCGGCCTCAAATTGGTCCCAACGATCCGCGGCAGGCAAGCCGAGGCGGACCCATCTGTCGGAATAGGGGAAGATGCGCGACCAGACGCGACCTTTGGCCAAATGATCTTGAAAGGCGCGGGCATTATCGACGTCATAGAGCCGAAAAAGATCGGTGCCTCCGATCAGTTTCGCGCCTTTATTTTTCATAAGGACATCCATTTTGTCACAAGACTGTGCCAAATTGATCCGTGTCTGCATCGCCCAATCCGGGTCATTCAGGGCTTTTGTGCCAATCGCAAGCGCAGGCCCCGAGACCGCCCAAGGGCCAGTGAGCGTTGAAAGCCGATTGATCCATTCCGGCGCGCCAATGGCAAAGCCCAGTCGCAAACCGGCCAGCCCCCAGAATTTGCCGAAGCTTTTGAGCACAATCGTATGCCCATCCATGACGCGCCCGATGTGGCTCATCTCCGGCATCACGTCGCAAAAACTTTCGTCGATGATCGTGATCGGCGCGGTCAACTCATCTGCGCGCCAAAGCCGCCCGTCCGGGTTGTTCGGGTGTACAGCGACCTGAACGGAAGGGTCAGTGCCGTCTACGGTCCAGCCATGCGCCTCAAAGGCGGCGGCATGTTCGTTGTAGGTTGGGGTTCTGATGTCAACGCGGGCTTTGGGCCAGAGCGCAGGCAGGCGGGCGATGAGGGCGGATGCACCGGGGGCGGCCAAAATGGAGGCCCCCCGTGGCACGTTCCAAAAGGCACGCGCAGCTTGGATCAGCGAATCCTGCGCTGCGGCATCGGGCAGGGCTTCCCAGACGCTTGGCGGCATTTCGCCTATCGAATAGGCGGTCGGGTTGATGCCCGTGGAGAGGTCGATCCAGTCGGATTTCTCACCGCCAAACCGCGCCACAGCGGCATCAAGACCGCCGCCATGATCCCGGTGCCGACTCATGCGTCCTCGGCGGGATCAGAGGGGGGCGGAAGGTGGCGGGAGACGAAATGACCTTTGACGCCCTGCGGCCAGTCGCGGAACGGCACCTGCCCAGAGGGGGAGGCGGCATGTTGTAAGGCGTAGCTCACAATAGCGTCCGCATCTGAGTCATTTCCGTCAAATTTTCCAAGGGAGTAGCCGATTTTACCAGCGCCTTGAACAATGATGTTGCAGGCACGTTCACAGCCCATCGTGCAGGCCACACGGCGGGTTTTGATCCCAGCGGCCGCGGCGCGGGGCTCGATCGCTTCGGCCAGAATTTCGCCATCGGTTTTATCCATCCCGCGCTCGGCCCAATCGGGTCGTTTACAGGTTTCGCAGATGGTGATCCAGGTGGGGGTTTGATGTGTCATGGGCCCTGTTTTGCCTTAGCTCGAAGAGAGTGCAAGTTAAAATCTTAGCTTTTTATCAGGGATGTGCTGGGGCAGCTTTGATTGACCCCGATCTTAAGGGTTCGTAAGGGTGTCTTACACAAGGTTTAAGATCGGACAACCTGCGCAAATGCGTTCAATCGGCGGTTACGATTTAGGAAGAATATGCGGGTATTGATCGTTGAAAAAAATCCAGATCTGGGGCGGATCTGGATGCGTCATCTTGAGCGTCAGGGCATGAGTGTGGCTTTGGTGTCGGGTCAGGACGCCGCGATTGAGCATATGCAGCAGGAGACCCCTGATCTGATCGTTTTGGATCTGGTCTTGAACGATGGCGCCGCCTTTGCCGTTGCAGATTACGCCAATTACCGTTGCCCTGACGCACGGGTGATTTTCACCACCAATGCCAGTTTTTTCTCGGACGGCTCCATCTTTCAACATTCGGCCAACGCCTGCGCCTTTGTCACCAAACAGGTGGACCCAGAGGATCTGTCGGCGATGGTCGAACATTACGGCAAAGCGGCCTCTTAAATCGCTGTTCTGAGCGATGCTCAGCCCCGCCCATGCGGCGCATCAAAATCCAAATCCGGTGTGATCGGTACAATTCGATGCGGGTTGATTGTGTCGTGGCTGTAGTAATAGTGCCGCACGATATGATCGAAATTCACCGTCTCACGCACCCCCGGCCATTGATAGAGCTCGCGCGTGTAGGCCCACACGGCGGGGTCGTCTTTCACCATGCGTTTGTTGCATTTGAAATGACCGTGATAGACTTTGTCAAAGCGAACGAGCGTGGTGAACAACCGCCAATCGGCTTCGGTCACCTGATCTCCCATGAGATAGCGGTTCTCCGAGAGATGGGTTTCGAGCCAATCGAGACTGTCGAACAGCGGGGTGATGGCAGCGTCATAGGCCTTTTGCGTGGTGGCAAACCCGGCCTTATAAACACCATTGTTGATCGTGTCATAGATGCGGGCATTCACCGTTTCGATCCCGTCACGCAGGGCGAGGGGCCAGAAATCATGGGTGTTTCGAGTGATCGCATCAAATGCCGAATTGAACATGCGGATGATTTCCGAGGATTCGTTTGAAACAATCGTGTCCCGTTTTTTGTCCCAGAGAATCGGCACGGTCACGCGCCCCGACACGTTTGGGTCAGCTTCGGTATAAATGTCGCGCAGGAAGGGCTTGCCAAAGAGGGTGTCCCCGGTGGCGCCGGGGAAATCCTGAGCAAAGGTCCAGCCCTCACTCAGCATATCGGGGTGAACAACGGAGACGGAAATCACGTCCTCAAGGCCTTTCAAGGCCCGAAAGATCAACGTGCGATGGGCCCAGGGACAGGCATAAGAGACATAGAGGTGATAGCGCCCGGCCTCGGCCGCAAAGCCGTCATTGCCGGACGGTCCCGCCACGCCATCGGGCGTGATCCAGTTGCGAAAGCCAGTTGTGCTGCGTTCGAATTTGCCGCCTGATTTTGACGTGTCGTACCATTCGTCATGCCAGATACCGTCTTTCAAATGTCCCATCAAAGGCTCCTCACTGTTCGCGACCACCCTAAACGGGACGAGTTTGCGCGCAAACAGGTGTGAGAGCGCAGAAATGGTGCGCTTGTGCACATTTGCCCCACCCCGTTGGCGCTAAAGCATTTGCGCGCTCCCGACCCTCGGCCTATAGATGAGACCTATGACGACGCCCCGATACGGGGCCAGAGAGGTTGGCAGTGGCGGATCGACCCAAACCGGGGATTGCGCGCAGCATCGTCAAGTGTCCCAGCCTCCTTGAACCACGATCGCCCTGTTTGGGCATAACGACAAGGATATGACATGTTTCGCGTTATGACGCTCACGCTGACGTTTTTTGCTGCTCCTGCATTGGCCCATCCCGGCCATATCGCTGAGGCCGCAGGCCATAATCATTGGCTTGCGGGTGTTTTGATTGGCGGCGCGATTGCGACCGCCATTTTGGGGGCGCTCAAAGGCAAAAAACAAGAGCCTGAAGCGACAGAAACCGACCATGAGGCTGAGCCGCAGGAGGCATAATTTAAGATGAAAACTGGTGTGATGATTTGTGGTCATGGCTCGCGCAGCCAGGCCGCAGTGGACGAATTTGCCGTTTTAGCAGAGAAACTTCCCGCTCTTTTGCCCGCCGATTGGATGGTGGATTACGGCTATCTTGAATTTGCCAATCCGGTGATCCGTGACGGGTTGGACCGCCTGCGTGAGGCCGGATGCGAGCGCATTCTGGCGGTGCCCGGCATGTTGTTTGCCGCGATGCATGCGAAAAATGACATCCCGACGGTGCTCAACACATATGCCGCCAAACATGGCATCACTGTCAGCTATGGTCGCGAATTGGGGGTCGATCCCAAGATGATCGCAGCCGCCGGTGCGCGGGTGCGTGAAGCGGTGGACCGGGCCAATGCCGAGCTGGGCGACTTGCCGCTGCATGAGACCGCGTTGGTCGTGATCGGGCGGGGCGCGTCTGATCCCGACGCCAATGGCAATGTCTCGAAAATCGCACGGATGTTGTGGGAGGGCATGGGCTTTGGTTGGTGCGAGGTCGGTTATTCCGGCGTCACCTTCCCGCTTGTCGAACCCTGCCTGCAACATGTTTCGAAGCTGGGCTACAAACGCGTCATCGTGTTTCCGTATTTCCTGTTCACGGGCATCTTGATTGATCGAATTTACGGGTTCACTGACCAGGTCGCAGTCCAGCATCCCGACATTCAATTTGTCAAAGCGGGCTATCTGAACGATCATCCGAAAGTGCTTCAAACCTTTGCGGAACGGGTGTTGGAACAGGACGGTGACGTGCCGATCCCGAACTGTGGTATCTGTGCCTACCGTACCCAAGTGCTTGCGATTGAAGGTCAAGAGGCCCGTCAAATCACCGTCGATGAGCGCGCAGCAGCGCGTGAAAACGGTAAGGGTCACCCGGCTTTTGGCGATGTGCCGCCGCCGACTTGTGTGCTGTGCAAATACCGCACGCAGGTTCTTGGGTTTGAGGCCGAGGTCGGTGCGGTTCAGGAGAGCCACCATCACCATGTCGAAGGCCAAGGGGCCTCGGCCCCCGGATCAAACGTGGCCGATTGTGCGCTTTGTGATACGTTTTGCACGGGACTTTGTCGGTTGGAAAAGGCCGCGCATGAGCACCATCATCATGATCACACCTATGGTCATGACCATAGCCACGATCATCATTTTGACGACCACGACCACGATCACTCCCACACTCATGACCACGTCCACCCGGAATACCCGCACGCCAAGCACCCGCACGGACCCGAATCCGCGCGCAAGTCAAAGGTCTGATCGCGGTGCGCCCCTACGAGAAAGATCCGCAGTCGATCTATGCCCAAAGTTTTGCCACCGTGCGTAAAGAGGCGCGGCTGGATCGGTTTGATGCCGGAATGGAACGCCTTGCGATCCGGCTGATCCATGCCTGCGGTATGGTTGAGGTTGCGGATCGTTTGGCCTTTTCGCCCGGTGCCTATGCGGTGGGTCACGCGGCTTTGATGGCGGGTGCGCCGATCCTGTGCGATTGCGAAATGGTCGGCGCGGGCATCATCCGGCGCTACCTTCCCGCCGACAATCAGGTGATCGTCACCCTCAATGATCCGCGCACGCCCGAGCGCGCCAAAGAGATCGGCAACACCCGCTCCGCTGCTGCTGTTGAGTTGTGGGAACCGCATCTGAAAGGCGCTGTTGTTGCCATCGGTAATGCGCCGACCGCGCTGTTTCATCTGTTGGAGTTGATTGATCAAGGCGCGCCCAAACCCGCCGTGATCCTCGGATTTCCGGTGGGTTTCGTCGGTGCCGCGGAATCCAAAGCCGAGCTGGCAGGCAACCCTCGTGGATGCGATTTTGTGGCTTTGCGGGGCCGTCGCGGCGGGTCGGCCATCGCCTCGGCGGCGGTGAATGCACTGGCCGTAGGCCTGCCGGAGATCGGCGAATGAACATGCCGAAATGGCTTCACATCATCGGGATCGGTGACGATGGGGTGGAGAGCTTGAGCGCCGCCACGCGCAGTGTGATTGAGGAGGCAGAGGTGGTTTTTGGCGCGGAGCGTCACCATGCGCTGACCCCTACTCTTACCGGCCAACGCCGGGCGTGGCCCTCGCCGTTCAACGCCTTGATTGACGAGTTGATTGCTCTGCGGGGGCGTCGCGTGGTCGTGCTCGCAACAGGCGATCCGCTCTGGTATTCGGTTGGTGCGCGCATCGGCCACGCGATTGACCCGGCTGAAATCTTGTATCACCCACAGCTTTCCGCCTTTCAACTCGCCTCTGCTCGCATGGGCTGGTCGCTTGCGGATGTGGAAACACTGACTGTGCATGGGCGCCCGGCGGAGCAAATCATTCCCTTTCTTGGTTCCGGTCAAAAATTGCTCATTTTGACAAAAGGCCAAGAAACACCAATGGAAATATCTACTATTTTGAGAGATCGCGGATTTGGCCCCTCGCGTTTGAGTGTTTTGGCACATATGGGAGGCACGGATGAGGCCCGCTTTGATGGCATGGCCTCAAACTGGTCCCATGATGTGCCTGACTTTCACACCCTCGCGGTCGAGTGCATCGCTGAGGCTGGCGCAACGCCTTTGCCGCGCTTCGGCTTGCCGGACAGCGCCTTTGTCTCTGATGGTAATATGACCAAACAAGAGGTCCGTGTTGTCACTTTGGCAAAACTCGCGCCAAGGCGTGGTGCATTGCTTTGGGACATTGGCTGTGGCTCTGGCTCGGTTGCAATTGAATGGATGCGCGCGGCGCGGGATGCCCGTGCCATCGGGATCGAATGCCGCGCTGATCGTCGAGCCTTGGCGGTGCAAAATGCGCTGGCCCTTGGTGCGCCCGGTCTCAAGCTGATTGATGCAACCGCCCCCGAAGGCCTGGCCGATCTGCCGTCACCTGATGCGGTGTTCATCGGCGGCGGCTTGACGCGTGCGGTGTTTGAGACCGCATGGAACGCTCTCGCCCCATTTGGACGGTTGGTTGCCAATGCGGTGACGCTTGAAGGCGAGGCGATGTTGATTGCGCTGCGCAGCGAATTTGGCGGCGAACTGACCCGCATGGCGGTGTCTCGCGCCAAACCTGTGGGCACTCTTTCGGGCTGGAAACCGTTCATGCCCGTCACACAATGGAGCCTGACCAAAGGAGGGCGCGCCCTATGAGCGGGACTGTCTATGGCATCGGTCTTGGCCCCGGCGACCCGGAACTGATGACGCTCAAAGCCGCCCGCCTGATTGGTGCAGCCACGGTGATTGCCTATCCGAGTTTGGCGGGTGGTGCGTCTTTTGCCCGTGCGATCGCGGCGGATTACATCACGGAAGGCACACGCGAGATTGTCATGGATGTGCCAATGACGGTGGATCGCGCGCCCGCACAGGCCGCTTATGACATCGGGGCGGATGCGATCCGATCTGCCTTGGATGCTGGCGAGGATGTGGTTGTCCTGTGTGAGGGCGATCCGTTTTTCTACGGCTCGTTCATGTATCTGTTCGCCCGCCTTAAACGTGACTATGCGGTTGAGGTTGTGCCCGGCGTGACCTCTGTGACCACCTGTGCTGCGGTCGCCGGAATGCCGATGGCGGCGCGCAATGAGGTGGTCACCATCCTGCCTGCGCCGGAACTTGTCGGGCGTTTGGACCGTGGACACTCCATGGATGTGTTGCACAGCGCTGACACGCTTGTGGTGATGAAACTCGGCCGCCATTTCGCCCGTGTGCGTGCAGCCATTGATGCGGCGGGCCTGACGGAGAAAGCCGTCTATGTCGAACGGGCCTCCACGCCTCATGAAGTGGTCCTGCCACTCTCAAAAGCGCCTGAAAAGGCGCCGTATTTTTCTATGATCCTCATCGTGAAAGGGGCCGACCCATGGCTGTGAGCCCGGTTGTCATCGCACTCAACGCATCTGGCGAAAAAACCGCCGCCCGCATTGCCGTTGCCTTTGGTTTTGAACTCCATGGGCGCGAGGGACGCACAGAGGCAAAGATCAGCTTTCCCAATGCGTTAGATCATGTTCGCACGCTGTTTGCGGCGGGCATTCCGGTGATTGGCGTGTGCGCCTCTGGCATCCTGATCCGCGCCGTTGCCCCTTTGCTCTCGGACAAAAAGACGGAGCCGCCGGTGATTTCGGTCTCTGACGATGGCTCTGTGGTCGTTCCGCTTTTGGGCGGGCATCGTGGGGCCAATCGACTGGCGCTGGACATCGCGCAGGCGTTGGAGTCCCAGGCAGCGATCACGACGGCGGGCGACGTGTCGATGGGCATCGCTTTGGACGAGCCGCCGATGGGGTGGCGTTTGGGCAATCCGGACGCCGCGAAATCGACCATGGCCGCGATGTTGACCCATGGTGGCGCATCTGTAACGGGCGATGAGGCGGGCAAAGCTGCGTGGTTGGCAGATGTTCCGCTGGCTGAGGGGGCGGAGTTGATCTGTACCGTTCGGGAGATGTCTGCGCCCAATGACACAACGCTTGTGTACCATCCGCAACGCTATGTCCTCGGGGTCGGGTGTTCGCGCAATTGCCCGCCCAAAGAGCTTGCCGATCTGGTTGGCGCGTTGTTGCAAAAGGCCAATATCTCGCCCAAGGCACTGGCCGCGATTGCGACGGTGGATGTGAAAGCGGATGAACCGGCGATTTTGGCTTTGGCGGCATCCTTTGACGTTCCGCTGCGCCTGTTCACAGCGGCAGAGCTTGAGGTCGAGACGCCGCGATGTGCCACCACTTCGGAGGTGGTGTTTGCGGAAATCGGCACCCATGGCGTCGCGGAAAACGCCGCACTGGCCTGTGGCGGCGCGTCGGTGACGTTGGCCGAACCAAAGATCAAAAGCGCGATGGCTACGACGTCCTTGGCGATCTCGACTGACGTGATCACCGCGCTCAATGGCCGTCCGCGTGGGCGTTTGTCCGTGGTTGGTATTGGTCCGGGGCAGGCGGCATGGCGCACGCCGGAAGTATCCAAACTTGTCGCAGAGGCCGAAGAACTTGTCGGTTATGGCCTTTATATTGATCTTTTGGGGCCTCTGGCCGTGGGAAAAATCCGCTCTGATTTCCCGCTGGGCGGCGAAGAAGATCGGTGTCGCTATGCCTTGGAACAGGCCGCCAAGGGCAAAAACGTTGCGCTCGTATGTTCGGGCGATGCGGGCATTTATGCCATGGGCGCGCTGGTGTTTGAGCTGTTGGATCGCGGGCCGAATGAGCATGGCGTATCAGACGCCGCGCACAGGGTTGAGGTGATGTGTTCGCCGGGTGTTTCGGCGCTGCAAGGGGCCGCCGCGCGTGCGGGCGCCCCTTTGGGGCATGATTTCTGTGCCATCTCTTTGTCGGATCTTTTAACCCCACGCGCGGATATTGTCCGCCGTCTTAGGGCGGCGGCAGAGGGCGATTTTGTCATTGCCTTTTACAACCCGGTGTCGAAAAAGCGGCGCACGCTTTTGGCAGAAGCGCGGGATATTTTGCTCCAACACCGCCCGGCTGACACGCCGGTTATGTTGGCGTCGAACCTTGGGCGTCCGACAGAATATGTCCGTTACCGGCGCTTGGAAGACTTGCAAGTGGATGAGGTCGATATGCTCACGGTGGTGTTGATCGGCTCGTCCAATTCTCGCCTTGCCCAGCTTGGTGAAGGCCCGCGCATGTACACGCCGCGTGGCTATGCGCGCAAAATTGATGGAGACCTCGCATGACTGTTTTCTTTATTGGTGCGGGGCCGGGCGACCCGGAGCTATTGACCAAAAAGGCCGAGCGGATCATCGGTGAATGCCCGGTTTGTCTCTATGCGGGGTCTTTGGTCCCTGCCGAAGTTGTGGCCTGTGCCCCGGAGGGTGCGCGGGTTTTGGATACGGCTCCGATGACGTTGGATGACACTCATGCCGAAATCAAAATAGCACATGAAAAAGGCTTAAATGTTGCCCGGGTGCATAGTGGAGACCCTTCTTTGTACGGTGCGATTGCCGAACAAATTCGCCGTTTGCGTGCTGATGGGATTGACTATGAGATCATTCCCGGTGTGCCCGCCTATGCTGCCGCTGCCGCCGCTTTAGGGCAGGAGTTGACCATCCCGGAGATCGCGCAGAGCATCATCCTGACCCGTGTGTCGATGAAATCCACCTCGATGCCTGCGGGCGAGACGCTTGAGAATTTCGCCAAAACCGGCGCGACTTTGGCGATCCATTTGGGCATTCGCAATCTGCGTGAAATTGAGCGGCAATTGGTGCCCTATTACGGCGCGGACTGTCCCGTTGTTGTTGCGTATCGCGTCGGCTGGCCGGATCAGATGTTGATCCGTGGCACGTTGAGCGACATTCGCGAAAAAGCGCGCGAGGCGAAAATCACCCGCACGGCGTTGATCCTTGTTGGACCAGCCTTGGGGGAGGTCGCAGATTTCAAAGACAGTGCGCTCTATGATCCTAAAATGCCGCATGTGCTGCGGCCTAAGGTGGCACCGTAAACTGCGGCAATCTGGTGACTCTTGGGGACAGGATGTCATCTGCCGTTAGGGTTAACTTGACCGAAACCAATCTTGGCCCATCATTGGACTATCACTCATCCGGTGAAACGCTCGGGAGGTTTGAGATGTCTGATTTTCTGCCCAAAGAGGTCCTTGAAGGACTTGAACAGGCACGTAAGGCCAAGCTGAAACGCCGCTCTCGCTTGCGGGTGCGTGTGGGCGATGCGACCTATCCGATCCTGCGGTCTTGGGAGACAGGGTTTGCGCTTGACCGTGAAAGTTCCACGCATTTGCGGGGGCTTGTGGACGTTTATGATGGCTCAAAGCACCTCTATCAGGCACTGATTGTGGCCGCGCAAGAAGATGGCCACGAGATGAGTTTTGATTTCAAACGCGCGACACTTGCAACTGATAAGCCGCCTTTGGATTACGATCGGGCCGATGACGCCCCGGTCGCGCTTTTACCGATTTTTCATTGAAGATCACTGAAGGCGGATTTTAGGCGAGATACGGCCTCTGTGACGCGTGCGGCTTGTGTTCCTAAGTTAAAGCGTAGCCCAAGTTCCCCGCCTGTGCCGAAGGGTGCGCCGGGACTGGGAGCGATTTTGGCCTCCTCCGTCACGCGACGCCAAATCTCCGATGCCTCCATTCCGGTGCCAGAAAAATCGACCCATGCAAGGTAGGTGCCTTCAAGTTGGACGTGGGACAGGCCGGGAAGGTCCGCGATGCCGTTCGCAAAAATCCTGGCATTCTCGGAGAGGTAGAGGGTGAGTGCATCGACCCATTTCGCCCCTTTTTCAGACAAGCAGGCGCGTGTCAGGACCGTTCCTAAAAGGTTGGGCGCAAGGTCGGCTTTGTGAACTGTGTTGCGGAATTGGCGACGCAAAACCGGATCTGAAATGGTGACACAACCCAAACGGGTTCCCGCAATGGAAAAGGTTTTTGAGGCCGATGTCATGGTGACCAGGCGGGATGCATACTCTGGTGCCACCAAAGCCGTAGGCGTATGGCTGTGCCCGGTCAGGACCAGGTCGTGATGGACCTCGTCGGAGACCAATAAAAGATCATGGCGCGCACAAAAATCAACAATCTGGCGCAACTCTTTGCGGGTCCAAACGTGGCCAGCCGGATTGTGCGGTGAGGACAGAAGTAGGATTTTTTCCCGCCCCGTCATAAGCGCATCGAAGGCGTCGAAATCCGGCAAAAGCCCGGCTTCGGTCACACTCAGCGGCAATTCCGTGACCGTGCGGCCATTGCGGGCAATTTTTGACGCGAATTCATGATAGACAGGGGTGAAGATCGCCACCGCATCACCCGGCACGGTCCAGGTCTGAATGGAAAAGGCGATGGCGTTGCCAAGGCTGGCGGTGGCTGTGATCCAATCGGTGTCGATGTCCCAAGCGTGCCGGGTCTTCATCCACCATTGCACGGCTTCAAACATACTGTCGATATGGGCGAAATAGCCGAAATCACCTGCATCCGCCAAGGCATGCACCGCCTCTGTGATGAAGTCAGGGGCCTTAAAATCCATATCCGCCACCCACATCGGCAGTACATCAGGCGAGGGGGGAATACCAAGGGCCGCGTCTGTCATGGTCCATTTGCTCGATCGTGTCGCAACGCGGTCGTACATCGTGTCAAAACTGTAGTGCGTCATCGCAATCCTCATCGCTATTTATGCCAACGTACTGGGGTCAGGCGTGAGGTAAAGGCGATTTTATCGCGCAGGAGACTTGCACATTCGTGCGCCGCACAGTTGCACGGCGCGCAGGCATTCTCTAAATGCATATTCATGACCCTGAAACCGATCCTCATCCACCCCGACCCACGCCTGAAAAAGGTCTGTGACCCTGTGACCGAGTTCGACCGCGACTTGGCCCGGTTTGCCGACGATATGTTGCAGACCATGTATGAGGCGCCGGGCATTGGCCTTGCCGCGCCGCAGGTTGGTTTGACCAAACGCATGTTGGTGATGGATTGCGTCAAGGAGGCCAATGGCACGCCTGAACCGATGGTTTTGGTGAACCCGGCGGTGACTTGGTCGAGTGAGGAAAAGAACGTCTACGAAGAGGGCTGCCTGTCGATTCCCGGTCAATATGCTGACGTGGAACGGCCGAAAAGCGTGCGCGTGAGTTGGCTTGATGTCGAAGGCAAAGCGCATGAAGAGGAATTCGATGCGCTTTGGGCGACCTGTGTTCAGCATGAAATCGACCACCTCGATGGCATTTTGTTCATTGATTATCTCAAGCCACTCAAACGCCAGATGATCACCCGTAAAATGCAAAAGCTCAAACGAGATCGGACGCGGGCCTGATGGCCGTTTTGGACATTTTGCTTTGGCCGGATGCGCGGCTCAGCACGCTTTGTGCCCCGGTCGATCAGATTACGGATGACATCCGCAAGCTGGCGGCTGATATGTTGGACACTATGTATGCCGCCCCCGGTCGTGGCTTGGCTGGCCCCCAAATTGGCGCGATGCTGCGGCTGTTCGTCATGGATGCGACGTGGAAAGAGGGCATCAAATCTCCCCTCGTCATGATCAATCCCGAGATCCTGTCTCACTCCGATGAGAGCATTGAGATGGACGAGGCCTGCCTGTCCATTCCCGGCGTGGACGCGCCGGTGACAAGACCCACGCGGATCACAATCCGCTGGACGGATTTGACCGGCGAGACACATGTCCGCGAGATGGATGGGGCCGAGGCCCGCATCGCCCAACACGAATTCGATCACCTCAATGGCCGTGTGCATTTCGATCGTCTTGATGCCAAAGCCCGTGCGCATTTGGAGGCCGCATATCTATGACCCAGCGCCCGTTTATCCCCTATCCCGACACCCGTCTGAAAACCGTGGTGCCGCCGGTGGCGGAGATCACCGACGAGATCCGCCTGATCTGGGACGATATGATCGAGACCATGGATGCGATGCCGGGCTATGGCTTGGCCGGGCCACAAATCGGGGTGATGATGCAACTTGCCGTGGTTGATTGTTCGGACGAGCGTGGCAAGGCCGTGCGTATGGCCAACCCAAAGGTGCTTCATGCTTCGGTGCAGCCGCGTGACCACGAAGAAGCCTCGCCCAACCTGCCGGGCATGTCTGCCGTTGTCACGCGTCCGCGCGCAGTGACGGTGCAGTTTCTCAATGAGGCTGGGGAGATCGAGGAGCGCGATTTCGTGCATCTTTGGGCCACGTCGGTGCAACATCAGATCGACCACTTGAATGGCAAAATGTATTTCGACCATCTCAAGCCTGTGAAACGCCAAATGTTTTTGAAAAAGGCGAAAAAAGCGGGGGCAATGAAATGAGGGTGATCTTTATGGGGTCGCCGGAGTTTTCGGTGCCCGTGCTTGAGGCGTTGGTGGATGCGGGGCATGAGATTGCGTGCGTCTATTGCCAACCGCCGCGCCCGGCAGGGCGGGGGAAAAAGGATCGTCCGACGCCGGTTCAGGCACGGGCCGAAGGCTTGGGCTTGCCGGTCCGTCATCCGGTCAATTTCAAAGACCCCGAAGATGTCGCCGAATTCGCCGCGCTCAACGCCGATATTGCTGTGGTCGTGGCCTATGGTCTGTTGTTGCCGCAGAGCATTTTAGACGCGCCGAAACAGGGTTGTTTGAACATTCACGCCTCGCTCCTGCCGCGGTGGCGCGGGGCCGCGCCGATCCATCGGGCGATTTTGGCAGGCGATACCACGACGGGCGTTTGCATCATGCAGATGGAGGCGGGGCTCGACACCGGCCCAGTGCTATTGCGTCGTGAAACGTTGATTTCGGCGGCGGATACGACGGCAAGCCTGCATGATCGGCTTTCGGACATGGGGGCGGCTGCGATTGTTGAGGCGCTGTCAACGTTGCCTGAACTGAGCGCTGTGTCGCAGCCCGCCGAGGGCGTGACCTACGCCAAAAAGATCGACAAATCCGAGGCTAAAATCGACTGGACCCGTCCCGCCACCGAGATTGACCGCCAAATTCGCGGGCTGTCCCCCTTTCCGGGGGCTTGGGCGGACTATGCAGGTGAGCGGATCAAATTTCACGCCTCACGGTTGGTCGATGGTGCGGGCCGTCCCGGTGAGGTGATAGACAGGTTCACCATTGCCTGCGGTGATGGCGCTGTCGCAATTCTCACCGCGCAGCGCGAAGGGAAACGTGCTATGCCAGTGAGTGACATCCTCAAAGGGATGGATGTCTCAAAAGGCAGCCATTTTGCGTGAGGTCATCCGATGTTTCCAGTTCTGATCGGCACAGTGTTCATCGCGGGTATCGTTGGATATGCTGTTGAAAAAACGGGATTTACCAATAACGGCTACCTGCCCTCGATCATCATCTGCATTGGTGGCGCGTTTTTGGCCTATTTCCTTAAGCTGATGTTCGGCATCGGGTTAAATCCACCCGGCGTGAATGCCATCGTCTCCTCACTCGGCGCGCTGATCATTGTGCCGACCCATTGGCGCAGGCGGTGATAGGAGAGTGGCATGTTTGGGCTTTTGGCGATTCCCGGGATGGTGTTTCGGCTGTTGTTTGGCCTTTGTCTTTGGCTGATGTTCCGCCCCGGCGGGTGGTTTGTCGTCTGTTGCATCGGCATTGCGGCAACCTGGTACATCAAAGCCTAAGCGCGCGGCGGGCGGGATTTATAGACGGGCAGGGACCAGCCAAACATTAGGCTTCCGGCGCGTAGGCCGAATGTCAAAACAGCGCATGAAATATAAGAATAAATGGGTGTAAAATCCAAATAGGATGCGGTGATCATCGCGATCGCCCCGGCCAAAGCGGCCGAGGCGTAAAGCTCGCCTTGGGTCAAAATCAGCGGCACTTCGTTACAGACCACATCGCGCATCAAACCGCCAAAACACCCGGTGGCCACCCCCATCAGGGCAATGATCACCGGCGGCTGACCCAGTTTAAGCGCCACACCTGCGCCTGCGGCCACCGCCACGCCAAGAGCAATCGCATCAGCCCACATCAGGGCTTTGAGACGGCTTTCAAACAGATGCGCGGTGAAAAACACCACGGTGGCAATCAGCGTGGCGATCAGAATGTACGTGGGATCAGCGATCCAAAACACCGCGTCTCGGTTGAGCAATACATCCCGGATCGTGCCGCCGCCGACCGCTGTCAAACAGGCGACAAAGGAAAAACCGACGATGTCGAGCTGGGCTCGCGATGCGGCCAAAGCGCCGGAAATCGCAAAGACGATGACTGAGGTGTAATCGAGGGCAGAAAGAACGCTCATTTCGCGGCTTTCTTAAATGGGGCCATCCCGGCGCGGGCAAGCTCGTCTGCCTGTTCGTTTTCGGCATGCCCCGCGTGGCCTTTGATCCATTTCCACGTCACGTTGTGTGTGTGTTGCGCCGCATCAATGCGTTGCCACAGATCGACGTTTTTAACTGGCTTTTTGTTGGCGGTTTTCCAACCGTTGCGTTTCCAACCATGAATCCAACCCGTTACGCCATTTTTAACATAGGCGCTGTCCGTGGTGATGGTGATGTCGGTCGGGCGCGTCAGGGTTTCGAGTGCATTGATCGCGGCCAAAAGCTCCATCCGGTTGTTCGTGGTATCGGGTTCGCCGCCTTTCAGCTCACGTTCCTTGACGATCGTATCCCCGTCCATCGCCCGCATCACCACACCCCAACCGCCAGGGCCGGGATTTCCAGAGCAGGCACCATCGGTCCAAGCGTGAATTTCGGGCATGTCGTTCCTTTTCGTGAGGTCTCAGGGGGCGCGCAAAGATGTCAGGGAAGGGCCATTGCGGGAGCGCCTCATTAGCGGATCATGCAAGCTCTCGCAACACGCGCGGGACTTTGAATTCGACGTTTTCCTGTGCGGTTTCGACCAGTTCAACCGTGACGTCATAGCGGGTTTTGAAGGCGTCGATCACCTCGTTGACCAAAAGCTCAGGCGCGGAGGCACCAGCGGTGATGCCGACGGATTGAATGCCCGCCAGAGCGCGCCAATCAATGTCGGTGGCGCGTTGGACAAGCTGAGAATAGGCACAGCCATTGGCAGATCCGACCTCGACCAAACGTTTGCTATTTGAACTATTGGGCGCACCAATGACCAAAAGAGCGTCTATATGTGATGAAATGGCTTTCACCGCCGCTTGCCGATTGGTGGTGGCGTAACAGATGTCTTCTTTGTGCGGGCCGATGATGTTTGGAAACCGCGCGCGCAGAGCGTTGATCACATCCACAGTGTCATCGACCGACAATGTGGTCTGGGTGATAAAGGCCAGTTTTTCGCCGTCACGCACAGACAGCCCGGCCACATCTCCCGGCGTTTCGACCAAAAGCACTTCGCCCTCTGGCAATTGCCCCATGGTGCCGATGGTTTCCGGGTGACCGGCATGGCCAATCATCACCATTTGAAGTCCGGCCTCGAAATGGCGTTCGGCTTCGATATGGACCTTGGACACCAGCGGACAGGTGGCGTCGACATAGACCATCTCGCGTTTGGCGGCTTCGGCGGGCACGGCTTTGGGCACGCCATGGGCGGAAAAAATCACCGGGCGGTCATCGGGGCAATCTTCCAACTCTTCGACAAAGACCGCCCCTTTGTCGCGCAGGCTATCGACGACGAATTTATTGTGAACGATCTCGTGGCGCACATAGACGGGCGCGCCCCATTTTTCTATCGCCAGTTCGACGATTTTAATGGCGCGATCAACGCCGGCGCAAAAGCCACGAGGGGCTGCAAGGTAAAGGGTCAACGAGGGTTTGGACATGGCGCGCTCCTGTTGTCACAAGAGGTAGGGCGAAATGGGCGCGGGTGCAATGTTTCGGAGCGCGTCGATGGCAATTGCCTGAATAGAAATGGCCCGAACATCTGTCCGGGCCATGATGATGTGCAACGAGGAAATGAGGGGTTTATTCGTCGAAGTTGCCTTCTTCGCGCGGTTCGCGCGCCGGACGGCCGATCACATTGCGCAGCTCTTCAAGTTCGATGAAATTATCGGCCTGACGGCGCAGTTCGTCGGCAATCATTGGTGGTTGCGAACGAATGGTTGAGACCACGGAGACGCGCACGCCTTGGCGTTGCAGGCTTTCGACCAAGGGACGGAAATCGCCATCGCCAGAGAAGATCACAATATGATCCACTCGGGGGGCAAGTTCCATTGCATCGACTGCCAGTTCGATGTCCATGTTGCCTTTGATTTTGCGACGCCCCATGGAATCGGTGAATTCCTTAGCGGGTTTGGTCACCATGGTGAAACCGTTGTAATTCAACCAATCGACCAGAGGCCGGATCGGAGAATACTCATCGTTTTCGAGCAGAGCGGTGTAATAAAACGCACGCAGAAGTTTGCCGCGGCGCATGAATTCCTGTCGGAGAAGTTTGTAATCGATATCGAAACCCAGCGACTTGGCGGCCGCATAGAGATTCGATCCATCGATGAACAAGGCAAGTCGTTCATCTTTGTAAAACATCAAAAGGTCCTTTTGGGTTGTTTTTTGTTGGGCCTTCCCGGATGGGCGACCAAGTGTTCGTGGCTTTCTGGTGCTGTCAGTAGTACGAAACGCATCAAATATGAACTTGTCTAAAAATATAGGGTGGCGGTGATCGTGTCGCGAGATGTTGATGAAAAATACGCGAAAATACGCGCATGGGTTGCATTTGGTGCCAATTTGCCCTCGGAAACGGGCGAGCCGGTCGAAACGCTGTTCGCAGCGGTGCAGGACCTGCGCGACATGGGGGTGGCTGTCAGGGGGGCGAGTCGGGTTTTTGAGACGCCGTGCTTTCCTGCCGGTGCCGGTCCATCTTACATCAATTTTGCGATTGAAGTCGAGACGGCGTTGACGCCAGAAGCGCTCCTGAGCCTGTTGCATGAGATTGAGGCCCGGCATGGTCGGGTGCGCAAAACGCGGTGGGCGGGGCGGTCGATTGATCTTGATCTGATGGCAATGGAGGGCAAGGTGCGCCCGGATGTGACAACCGTCCAGCGCTGGATTGATTTGCCGATGAGCGCCCAGACCACGCAAGCGCCTGAGACATTGATCCTGCCGCATCCGCGCATCCAAGATCGGGCATTTATGCTGATTCCCTTTGCCGATTTGGCACCCGATTGGGTGCACCCGTTGAGCGGAAAAACCGTAGCCGAGATGATTGACGCTTTGCCTGATGCGGAAAAAACCGAGGTAAAAGCGCAATCGGGCCTTGAAATCCCCGTGAATTAAGGGGAGAGGGCGCTTGTCAATGGGAAGCCTTGCGCCTAAATAGGGCCTTTGTACCCATCCGTCCAACGATTGGAGATCCACATGGCCCGCGTCACAGTTGAAGATTGCGTCGACAAAGTCCCGAACCGTTTCGAGCTTGTGATGCTTGCAGCTCACCGTGCGCGTGAGGTTGCGGCTGGCTCTGCGTTGACCGTGGATCGTGACAACGACAAAAACCCGGTTGTGGCTCTGCGTGAGATCGCTGAGGAAACTCAGTCCGCCGACGCGCTGCGCGAGCGGATGATCGAAAGCCAACAGACCCAGATCGAGGTCGACGAGCCGGAAGAAGATCAAATGGCTCTGCTCATGGGCCAAGAACAGGACAAGCCGGTCGAAGACGACATGTCCGAAGAGAAGCTCCTGCGCGCCTTGATGGAAGCACAGGGTCAGAACTAAGGGCGCTATGGCGCCCCTCAAAGGAGTTTGCGGACCGAAATGATCGACGTCGAAGACCTGATCGCTCTGGTCCGTAACTATAACCCAAAGACAAACGCCGATCTCATCCGGGAGGCTTACGCCTACGGGCGTGAGATGCATGAGGGGCAGTTCCGCCGTTCGGGCGAGCCGTATTTTACCCATCCTGTTGCTGTTGCCGCGATCCTGACCGAACAGGCGCTTGATGATGCCACCATCATCACCGCCCTGTTGCATGACACGATTGAGGACACGAAATCGACCTACAGTGAGGTCGAGCGCAAATTCGGCACCGATGTGGCCGAGTTGGTCGATGGGGTGACGAAACTCACCAATCTGCAACTGTCCAGTTCTGAGACCAAACAGGCGGAAAACTTTCGCAAACTGTTTATGGCGATGTCGAAAGACCTGCGCGTCATTTTGGTCAAACTCGCCGATCGCTTGCACAACATGCGCACGATCAAATCCATGCGCCCCGAAAAGCAGCTGCAAAAAGCGCGCGAAACCATGGACATCTATGCACCGCTTGCGGGCCGGATGGGTATGCAATGGATGCGCGAAGAATTGGAAGATCTCAGCTTTCGCGTGATCAACCCAGAAGCGCGCAATTCGATCATTCGCCGCTTTATCACGCTGCAACGCGAGACCGGCGATGTGATCCACAAGATCACCAACGACATTCGTGCCGAGCTTGAAAAAGAGGGTATTGAGGCGGACGTGTTTGGTCGCGCCAAAAAGCCCTATTCGATCTGGCGTAAAATGGAGGAGAAACAACAAAGTTTCTCCCGCTTGTCAGACATTTACGGTTTTCGCGTCATCACCCGTTCCGAGGGCGATTGTTACCGCGTTTTGGGCGTGATCCACCAACGTTGGCGCGCTGTGCCGACCCGGTTCAAAGACTATATCTCTCAACCGAAATCCAACGGCTATCGTTCCATCCACACCACCGTGTCGGGTCGCGATGGCAAGCGGGTTGAGGTGCAAATTCGCACCCGGCAAATGCACGAAGTGGCCGAGTCTGGTGTGGCGGCGCATTGGTCCTATCGCGATGGTGTGCGCGCCAAAAACCCGTTTGCGGTCGATCCAGCCAAATGGTTGGCGCAGCTCACCGAGCGGTTTGAAAACGCTGAAGACCACTCCGAGTTTCTCGAACACGTCAAACTCGAAATGTATTCGGATAAGGTGTTTACCTTCACGCCCAAAGGCGAGGTGGTGTCCTTACCGAAAGGCGCGACGCCGCTTGACTATGCTTACGCGATCCACACTCGGATTGGGAACAGCTGTGTCGGTGCCAAGGTGGACGGCATTCGTGTGCCGCTTTGGACCCGGTTGAAAAACGGTCAGTCGGTCGAAATTCTCACCGCCGAAGGGCAGCGCCCGCAAGCCACGTGGATCGACATTGTCGTGACCGGACGTGCCAAGGCCGCGATCCGCAAATCTCTGCGCGAAGAAGACCGCGAACGGTTCATCAAATTGGGCCGGGAATTGGCGCGCGTAGCCTTTGATCACGTTGGCAAAAAATCCTCCGAAAAGGCACTGGCGACGGCGGCGAAACAAATGTCGTTGGTCAGCGCCCAAGAGCTTTTGGCGCGGCTTGGCTCGGCTGAATTGGCGGCCTCCGATGTGGTTCGCGCGGTTTACCCGGAATTGGTGCGCACCAGCGGCGCGATTGATTCCAAACGTGCGGTTTTGGGCCTTTCTGAGGGCGAAAGCTACAATCGTGCGCGATGCTGCCAACCGGTGCCCGGTGAGCGCATCGTTGGCATCACCTATCGCGGCAAGGGTGTGGTGATTCACGCGATTGATTGCCCGGCTCTTGAGGAGCTGGAGACGGAAACGGGGCGCTGGGTGGATTTGCAATGGCATGCCGGCCCCCATGCCGCGGAACATACCGTATCACTCGACATTACGATTTCGAATGATACGGGCGTTTTGGGCAAAATTTGCACCTTAATCGCCGAACAAAAGGCCAATATCTCGGATTTGCAATTTCTTGATCGCAAACCGGACTTTTACCGTTTGATTGTAGATGTCGATCTGCGAGACGTAGAACATCTTCATGCTGTTATGCTTGCACTTGAGGCCGAAAGCGACGTTGCGCGCGTTCGGCGGTACAGGGATTTGACCAGAAAGCCCTAAACACGAGATCCACGGGGGATGATGTGGTCTTCAAGCGCCGGGAAAAACTGACGCCATTGAAATGGCTGTCGCAGGTGATCTGGCCGAAAGGCGGATGGTCCCGCGCGGCGCGCTATCTTCAACATCGTCTGCATCGCCTGCCAGACACGCCGCATAAAATTGCGCGCGGCGTGTTCGCGGGGGTGTTTACCGTGTTTACCCCATTCTTTGGACTTCACTTTTTCATCGCCTACGCGATTGCCAAGCTCAGCCGTGGCAATGTGATTGCCGCCTTGCTGGCCACCTTTGTCGGCAATCCGTTGACCTATGTTCCGATTGGCGTGATCTCGATGAAGATGGGACATTTCATCTTGGGCACGCGGTTTGATCACGAGGCGGAGCGTTCTTTGGTCGGCAAATTTTTTGATGCCGCTGATGATTTCTGGCAAAACTTTTTGGCGCTCTTCACCGAACGTGACACCAATTGGGATGCGCTCATTCGGTTCTTTCACGAGATTTTTCTACCCTATCTGGTTGGGGGAATTTTGCCGGGGATCGTTGCGGGTTTGGCGGCCTATTACGTCACTTTGCCAATGATTGCCGCCTATCAGAAAAGCCGACGCGGGCGCTTGAAGGCCAAGCTAGAGGAACTCCGGCGCAAAAAGGCCGCCGCCAAAAAGGGTCCGCCGAATAAGGTGTGAACAGGACGTGATCGGTGTGATCAAGAATTCGCGGTTTTCTTTCGACGCAGGCGCGGTATTGTCAGCCGCAACCTGAATAAACCGTCAAGGACACTGAATATGACTGCGACAAGCGTGCTGCGTCTTGGGATGAACATTGACCATGTGGCCACCGTGCGCAATGCGCGTGGCTCGGCTTACCCGGACCCGATCCGGGCGGCAAAGCTGGCCGAAGAGGCGGGTGCCGATGGGATCACGGCGCATCTGCGCGAAGACCGCCGCCACATCACCGACGATGACATCGAACGCCTTGTCGCAGCGCTCTCTGTGCCGCTGAATTTCGAAATGGCCGCGACCGATGAAATGCAATCCATTGCGCTGCGCCACAAACCCCATGCGGTTTGTATCGTCCCTGAAAAACGCGAAGAACGGACCACCGAAGGCGGGCTTGAAGTCGCGCGCGAAGAAAACAAATTGGCTCATTTCATTGCACCTTTGCGGGACGCGGGCTGTCGTGTGTCGATCTTTATCGCGGCGGACAAACGCCAAATTGAGGCCGCGCATCGGATTGGGGCCGCCGTGGTCGAACTGCACACCGGGGCCTATTGCGACCTTCACGCAGATGGCGATTTTGCTGCGCGTGATGAGGAGCTGAAACGTCTCACCGAAATGGCCGCGTTTGCGGCGGATTTGGGTCTGGAGGTCCATGCGGGCCACGGTTTGACCTATGATACCGTTGCTCCGATTGCCGCCTTGCCGCAGATTGTCGAACTGAACATCGGCCATTTTCTTATTGGCGAGGCGATTTTCCGTGGCATCAAACCGGCGATTGCCGAGATGCGGCGGTTGATGGATGCGGCGCGTCTTGAGGCGTCTGCGTGATCCCGTTTTCTGACCTCTGGCCGATTTTGCTGGGCTGGGCGATTGCCGTCGGCTCTCCGGGGCCAGCGATCTTGGCCATCGTCGGGGCCGCTATGGGCGGCGGGCGCGCCAATGGCTTTGCCGTGTCCACCGGCGTGTGGTGCGGGTCTTTGTTTTGGGCCACCCTTGCGGGCTTCGGTCTTGGTGCGGCGATGATGGCCCATGCGTGGCTGCTCGACGCGCTGCGCTATGTTGGGGCCGGGTATCTTTTGATCCTCGCTTTTAAATCGGCACGATCCGCGATGTCAAAAAGCGAGGCCAAGGTGCGTGCCGTAGATGAGCCGCTGCGTGTGTCCTTTCTCAGGGGTCTAACCATCCACGTCATGAACCCGAAAGCCATCCTGTTTTGGGGCGCGTTGTTTGCGGTCGTGATCCCCGAAGGCGCGGAACCCATCGCGCTTGTGCAAGTCGGCGCGTCTTGTCTGGCGGTGTCGTTCACGGTGATGTCCGCCATGGCTTTTGCGTTTTCGACCCGCTTGATCGCGCGGGGTTATTTGCGGCTTCATCGGGTGTTTGAAGGCGCATTTGCCGCTTTGTTTGGCTTTGCCGCCCTCAAAGTTTTGACAGCGAAAATGGTGTGACATGACGGGTCTCCGAGGATTTTTGGCGCTTCTCATCGCGACCTTGCCGCTCACGGCTCAGGCACAGGAGGTCACGCCCTGTGACTGGCGCGCCTCGGCTGGCTCTGTGGTTGAGCCTTGGGGTGAAAATGCCCGGACCTTTGCCAATGGTGCGGTGCGGCTTGCGCTTTTGGACACGATTGAACCTGCGGCGGCTGCGTTTCACATTTTGGTCCTGTCGCCGCCGTTTGACGAGGTCGGTGGGCGGCAATGCCGCGTCATTTCTGCCGATGCGGCGGGGAGCGGGTTTGAGGCGGTAGATTTTGCCGCCCTTGAGGCCGATTATGAGCCGTCAACCGGGCTGTTGTTCATGATGCCTGCCCGCCTTTATGATCCCGAGGACGGTCCGGCGAAAATGGGCCGGTTGAGTTTTGCGCTGAACCAAGCCACGGGCGAGATCGCCACAGTGTTTGAGGCTCCGAAATGATCCTCGGGATTGGCACGGACCTTGCCAATATTGACCGGATTTCCGGTACTTTGGCCCGCTTTGGCGACCGATTTAAAAACCGCGTGTTTACGGAGGCGGAACAACACAAAGCCGAACGTCGTCGCGACGTTGCGGGCACCTATGCCAAACGCTGGGCCGCCAAAGAAGCCTGTTCCAAAGCCTTGGGGACGGGGCTCGCCATGGGCATTTCATGGAAAGACATGGCGGTCAAAAACCTTGCCTCTGGGCAGCCGGTGATGGAGGTCACAGGGTGGGCCAAAGAGCGGTTAGAGGCGATGACCCCGTCGGGTCATGAGGCAATCATCCATGTCACGTTGACCGATGATCACCCTTGGGCGCAGGCCTTTGTGGTGATCGAGGCGCGCCCGACCGGGCTGTGAGCGCCTCTAAAGCTGCGAAAACCCACTCATTGCGGGGGTTTCATGGGGCTTTGCCTTGACTCCAATCGCGCCGCCTTCCATGTAGCCGGGGACCGGTATCCAAATCCCCGCCAAAGCCCCCAAAGGACCTGAATTCAGATGAGCAGCACCAAAGACAGTGTGGTCGAAACCATCAAAACCATCGTCTACGCCCTTTTGATTGCGGGGATTTTTCGGACCTTCTTTTTTCAGCCGTTTTTCATCCCCTCAAGTTCGATGAAAGACACGTTGCTGATCGGGGATTTTTTGTTCGTCAATAAGATGAGCTATGGTTATTCGAAGTGGTCCTGCCCGATGGCCTTTATGTGCCCGGTGTCCGGACGCATCCTGTTCACCGAACCCGAGCGCGGCGATATCGTTGTGTTTGAACACCCCACCAAACATGTCACCTATGTCAAACGTCTGATTGGCCTGCCGGGCGACCAAGTTCAACTGAAAAACGGTGTGGTCTTTATCAATGGCGAAGAGGCTGTCCAGACCCCCGATGGTGTGTTTGTCGAAACCTTTGAACACCAAGGCGCGGCGGGGAACAAGCCGAAATGCAGTAATCCTTCTCCGGGTTTAGGCGCTGATTGCGTGAAAGAAAAATATATCGAAACCCTGCCTGGCGGACGTCAGCATTCGATCCTGAATGTCAGCAATGGCGGCGCCGATAACACCAATGTTTACACCGTCCCCGAAGGCCAATATTTCTTCATGGGTGACAACCGCGACAATTCCACCGACAGCCGCTTTGCGCAGCCGTCTGGTGTGGGGTTTGTGCCTGCCGAATATCTACTTGGTCGGGTGGATCGCGTGATCTTTTCTTCCGCTGGCAAACACCTTGTGTATTTCTGGACGTGGCGCAAAGACCGTTTCTTTAAGGAGCTTCAGTGAAGATTTCGACCGAACTCCAAGCGTTTCAACAGCGGCTGGGCTATGAGTTTTCTCAGCCCGAGCTTTTGATGCGTGCCGTGACCCACAGTTCGATTTCTTCTGTCACCCGCCCGGACAATCAACGGCTTGAATTTTTGGGCGATCGGGTGCTTGGGCTGGTGATGGCTGAGGCCCTGTTCGAAGTCGATCGCAAGGCGTCTGAAGGGCAACTTGCACCGCGGTTCAATGCGTTGGTGCGTAAAGAGACCTGTGCCGATGTGGCCCGCGAGATTGATCTTGGGGCTGTGCTTAAACTGGGCCGGTCAGAGATGATGTCTGGTGGACGTCGCAAAGAGGCGCTTTTGGCGGATGCGATGGAAGCGGTGATCGCCGCCGTCTACCGCGATGGCGGGTTTGCCGCCGCCAAGACGCTTGTGCGCGGCCTGTGGAGCACGCGGATCGACACGGTCGAAGATGACGCGCGCGATGCCAAAACCGCACTTCAGGAATGGGCTCAAGCCCGTGGTCAGAAGCCGCCCAAATATACCGAAATTTCTCGTAAAGGCCCCGATCATGCGCCGGTGTTCACCATTGAGGTGACGCTGGAAAGCGGTGAGACGGCGCAATCCGAGGCAACGTCCAAACGTCAGGCCGAGCAAGCGGTCGCCAAGGCGCTTTTGACCAAACTGGAGGCCAAATAACATGGCTGAGACACGTTCTGGCTTTGTGGCCTTGATCGGCGAACCGAACGCTGGCAAATCGACCCTTCTCAACCGGATGGTTGGGGCCAAAGTGTCCATCGTCACCCACAAAGTGCAAACCACCCGTGCCCGCATTCGCGGTGTGGCGATTGAGGGCGATGCACAAATCGTTTTCGTCGACACGCCGGGTATTTTCAAACCCAAACGCCGCTTGGACCGGGCCATGGTCACGGCTGCATGGGGTGGCGCTGCCGATGCAGATGTCGTGGTGTTGTTGGTTGAGGCGCACCGTGGCCTAACCGAGGGCGTCGAGGCGATCCTTGCCGCACTTGACGAACAAGACGCTCAATACAAAGGTCCGCCACGTAAAATCGCTTTGGCGATCAATAAGATCGACATGGTGCCGGTCGAAAAACTGTTGGATATGACCAAAGTTTTGAACGAACGCCGCAATTTTGTGGAGACCTTTATGATCTCCGCTGAAAAGGGCCGTGGAGTCGATGACCTGCGCAAATGGTTGGCCAAGGAATTGCCCGTCGGCCCGTGGCTGTATCCCGAGGATCAGATCGCCGATCTGCCGATGCGGATGATCGCGGCGGAAATCACCCGCGAAAAACTGACGCTGAACCTGCACCAAGAATTGCCTTACCAGCTCACGGTCGAGACCGAAGCCTGGGAAGAGCGCAAAGATGGATCGGCCCGTGTCGATCAGATCGTCTATGTGTCCCGCGATGGCCACAAGGGCATCATTTTGGGCCACCGTGGCGAGACGATCAAACGGATTTCGCGCGCGTCGCGCGAAGAGCTGGCGGAGTTTCTGGGTCGGCCCGTGCACCTGTTTTTGCAAGTCAAAGTACGCCCGAACTGGTTGGAAGAGGCCGAACGCTACGGTGAGATGGGCCTAGACTTCAAAGACGGAAACTGATGGCGCGGCTGACCGCAGAGGTCTGGGTTTCGGCCTATTTGACGCGGCTGCGCTTGGCCGACATTCCGGTGTTTGTGGTGAAAAAGGGCGACTTGACTGCGGGGGCCGTGATGATCAAACTCAACACGCTTGATGGTCAGGCCAAGGCGTTTCAGCGCGAATTTAACCTGATGGAGGATCGCCGCGATTGGGCGGTCCTGTTTGAGGGCGACGAGCGCGATGTCGACGCTGCTTTGATGAAGCAACGTGGTTTTGACCCCGATCTTTGGATCATCGAGGTCGAGGACCGTCAAGGGCGCACACTTTTGGATGAGCCCGGTTTGAGCGATTGAGCCTCAAGGATGACCCTGTCTGATTGACGTGGCCGGGGTTGCGGGGCAGGGTTCCATGAGTATTTTTGCCAAAAAGAAGCAGGGGCGCGCGCATGATTGAATGGCGCGATGAAGGGGCGGTTTTGGCTGTGCGTAAGCATGGCGAGACTTCTGTGATCGTCGATGTGTTCACTGAGAACCACGGCCGCCATGCGGGTGTCGTGCGGGGGGGTATTTCGCGCAAAATGACGCCGCATCTGCAGCCCGGTGGGCAGGTCAGCGTGACGTGGAAAGCGCGGCTTGAAGATCATCTGGGGGCGTTCACTTTTGAACCCGTTAAGGGGCGCGCCGCCGCTGTGATGGACGACCCTTTGGCGCTTGCAGCGCTCAATGCGGTCACCGCGATGTTGGCTTTTGTGCTACCGGAACGCGAGGCGCATGGCTATCTCTACGTTGACAGCATGCGGCTTTTGGATCGTCTGGGCGCAGACCCAATGTGGCCTTTGGCCTATCTGCATTGGGAGGTGTCTCTGCTCGAAGAATTGGGGTTTGGCCTTGATCTCTCGGCCTGTGCGGTGACGGGATCGCATGAAGATCTCATCTATGTCTCCCCGAAATCCGGGCGTGCTGTGTCACGTTTGGGGGCGGGGGAGTGGGCGGACCGGATGTTGCCGTTGCCGCAATGTTTGCTCGGGCAATCCTCGTTGAATTTCACGGAAATTTCGCAAGGGCTGACCACGACAGGACATTTCCTGAGCCGGATTGCGGCGGAGTTGTCCGATCGCCCGATGCCCGCAGCGCGCGACCGGCTTTTGGACCGGATCGCAAAAAAGGCGGCGCAGGAGGCACCGCCTTTTTAAAGCTGTTGCGCGCTGGCCTTAGCCCAAAATACGACGTGCAATCACTTGCGCTTGGATTTCCCCATGCAGGGGAGGAAAGTGTCCCCCGGACACTTTCCGAGAGCATCAGCCGAGGAGCCTTCGTGCAATCACTTGTGCTTGGATTTCCCCTGCACCCTCAAAGATGTTGAGAATGCGCGCGTCACAGAGGATGCGGGAGATTTGATACTCAAGCGCAAAGCCGTTGCCACCGTGGATTTGCAAGGCATTGTCGGCAGCGGCCCAAGCGACACGCGCGCCCAAAAGTTTCGCCATGCCCGCCTCAACATCACAGCGATGGCCGTGATCTTTTTCCCAAGCGGAGAAATAGGTGAGCTGGCGCGCCACCATGATCTCGACCGCCATCATCGCCAACTTGCCGGAGACGCGGGGGAATTCGATCAGAGACTTGCCAAATTGCTTGCGATCCTCGGCGTATTGCATCCCAACTTCGAGCGCGTTTTGCGCCACACCAATGGCGCGCGCAGCGGTTTGGATGCGGGCGGATTCAAAGGTTTCCATCAGCTGTTTAAAGCCTTTGCCCTCTTCGCCGCCCAAAAGGTTTTCGGCCTTCACTTTGAACCCGTCAAAGGCCAGCTCGTATTCCTTCATGCCGCGATAGCCCAAGACCTCGATCTCGCCGCCGGTCATGCCGGGGGTCGGGAACGGGGCCTCATCGGTGCCGGGCGTTTTTTCCGCCAAGAACATCGACAAGCCTTTGTAATCCGTGGTGTTCGGATCGGTGCGCGCCAAGAGCGTCATCACATGGGTGCGCGCGGCGTGAGTGATCCAGGTTTTGTTGCCAGTGACTGTGTAGGTCTCGCCTTCTTTCACCGCGCGGGTGCGCAGGGAGCCGAGATCCGATCCGGTGTTCGGTTCGGTGAACACGGCGGTGGGCAAGATTTCGGCGGAGGAGAGTTTTGGCAACCAATTTTGCTTTTGCTCTTCAGTGCCGCCGCTGAGGATCAATTCGGCCGCGATTTCAGAGCGTGTGCCCAAAGAGCCGACGCCAATATAGCCGCGCGACAGCTCCTCGGAGACCACCACCATTGCCGCTTTTGGGAAGCCAAAGCCGCCATATTCCTCAGGGATGGTCAGGCCAAAGACGCCAAGTTCGGCCAGCTCTTCGATGATCTCGATCGGGATCAATTCGTCTTTGAGGTGCCATTCATGGGCGAAGGGCACGACACGTTCGTCGGCAAAGCGGCGGAACTGTTCGCGCACCATTTCCAACTCGTCATCAAGACCGGAGGCGCCAAAGGTCGCGTGGCCATGATTGCCGCGCATCAAAGCGACAAGGCGGGAGCGCGCGGCAACAGTGTTGCCCTCCAGCATGAGTTTGACGACATCTTTGTGGCTCGGTTGTGCGAGGCCAAGACCCAGATCGGCCAAACGGCAGACCTCGCCTTGGTTCATCGGAATGCCGCCGTAGATTTGGTTGAGGTATTCGCCAAAGGCGATCTGATGGATGAGCTGTTCCATCTCACCAAATTTACCGTCATCCGTCAGGGCCAAGGCCCATTTTTGCATCTGACGCAGCGCCTCGACATAGGTCGCAAGCCAAGCAAGGCCATGGGCCGCCGTTTGGTTGGCCTCAAGTTTGGCACCGGAGATGCGATCTCCGTCCAAAAATTCGGTGCGCAAGGATGCGCGGGCACGATCCAAAAGGGCCTCAGCGGGGGCCACTGCAGCGCCGGTCAAAGCCAGAAGATCGGGCAATATGGGGTTCGACATGGTCATCTCCTGTTGATCAAGGGCCATGGGAATCTCTCCTTCTCAGGGTCATGGGACTGTCTAATCCCTTCGCAGTTGCAGCGCAATAATATTTTGCATTGGATATGATTTAGGACCAAAAGTGTCGCGGACAAGGTGAATTTTCTGTGGCCCTGAGAAAGTTTTGGACTGGCTACATCGGGGCGGCGCGAATTATCTAGCCACACGGGGATTGCAGGCCCTATGCAAGGGCATGGATTTCAACGCACTCTTCTCCTTGCTCACCCTGCCGCAAATGGTGATTTCTCTCGGCATTGCCCTGCTCGCCGGTTTCGTCAAAGGCGCAACTGGCTTTGCCATGCCGATGATCATGATTTCGGGCCTTGGGTCGTTCTTATCGCCGGAATTGGCGCTGGCGGGGCTGATCCTGTCGACTGTGGTGTCGAACATCTGGCAATCGCTGCGCGGCGGCGTGGCCGAAGCGGTGCAGGCGGCGAAGGTCTATAAACTCTATATTGCAGCCCTTTTGGTGATGATCCTTCTGTCGGCGCAGCTTGTGGTGATCCTGCCGCAATCGGTGGTGTTTTTGACGCTTGGGATCATCGTGATCGTCTTGGCAAGCTACCTTTTGATTGGGCGGGCGCTGCATATCCCGGACCATCATCGCGCTTTTTACGACCTCGGCCTTGGTGCGCTTTCGGGTGTGATAGGCGGGGTTGCGGGGATTTGGGGGCCGCTGACGGTGGCGTATCTGACCGCCGTCGATACGCCGAAAAAGATGCAGATCAAAATCACCGGCGTGATTTTTGGTGCAGGGGCGTTGATGTTATTTGCGGCACATCTGCGTTCCGGTGTGCTGAACGCGCACACACTGCCACTGTCGTTTGCATTATTGTTCCCAGCGCTGTTGGGGATGGTGATTGGCCAACAGGTTCAGGATCGTTTGGATCAAAAGAAATTCAAACGCGCGACCTTGTTTGTGTTGCTTGTCGCAGGGGCCAACTTGGTGCGGCGCGGGTTGTTTTAAGCGTCTGTTTCAACGGGCAATCTGGGATTCAAATCGCAGTTTTTGTGCGGCGATTTCTGGCGACAGTGACATCAGATAGACGGCAATGGCGCGCCGCTCTGCCGCGCTCAAGTCAATCTCTGGCATCTGGTCCATCCCGCGCGTGGCGACCGTCACATCGCGCAAAGTCGATCCCTGAATGTCGGGTCCATTGCCCCCAAGCGCATGCAGGCCGTGACAGGCGGCGCAATGGTCGACAAATTGCGTCTGGCCCGGACCATCCGCCCAAAAGGGCAAAGGGGTCAAAGCGGGCATACACAGAGTAAAGAGGAGGAAAGGGCGCATACCGCCTTATCTCAGCTTTGCGTAAAGCCCGAATGACAGCGGCGCAAAGAAAACGCCCCAAACCATAAGGCTTGGGGCGAGCATTCACACAAAATCAGAAGAGGGGCTTAGCCGATGGCAGCCGCTTTCACATCTTCGTCAATGTAGGGCAGGTACTGTTCAAAGTTCGCGGAGAACATTTTGACCAGTTTCTCAGCCTGCGCATCAAAGGCGTCTTTGTCGGCCCAAGTGCGGCGTGGGTCCAAAAGAACGTCCGGCACGCCCGGAACAGAGACCGGAACTTCAAAGCCAAAGTTCTCGTCTTTGCGGAATTCGACCTCAGCCAATGTGCCTTCCAGCGCGGAGTGCAACAGGTTACGCGTGGCTTTGATCGGCATCCGCGAGCCAGTGCCAAAGGCACCACCGGTCCAGCCGGTGTTGACCAACCAACAGGTTGCGCCATGTTTCGCGATTTTTTCACGCAACAGGTTGCCGTAAGCTTCCGGGCGACGTGGCATGAACGGCGCGCCGAAACAGGTGGAGAAGGTCGGCAGCGGTTCGGTCACGCCCACTTCGGTGCCCGGTGTCTTTGAGGTGAAGCCGGAGAGGAAGTGATACATCGCCTGCGCCGGTGTGAGACGCGCGATCGGCGGCAGAATGCCGTAAGCGTCACAGGTCAGCATGATGATGTTTTTCGGGTGTCCGCCAAGAGAGGATTCCGACGCATTGGAAATATAGCTCAACGGATAAGCGCAGCGCATGTTGTCGGTCAGGCTGTTGTCTTCGAAGTCGAGCTCTTTGGTGTGCTCGTCATAGATCATGTTTTCGATGACAGTGCCAAACATCGAGCAGGTCGCATAGATCTCGGGCTCGGCCTCGGCCGACAGGTTGATCGTTTTTGCGTAACACCCGCCTTCAAAGTTAAAGGTGCCGCGCTCGGACCAGCCATGTTCGTCATCGCCAATAAGGACGCGCGACGGATCAGCGGAGAGCGTGGTTTTCCCGGTGCCCGACAGACCAAAGAAAATCGCGGTGTCGACCGGATTGTTCGGCGCGTGGTTGGCGGAGCAATGCATCGCCATCACGCCTTTGCCCGGCAAAATGTAGTTCAAAAGCGTGAACACGCCTTTTTTGTTCTCGCCCGCATATTCGGTGTTGCCGATCAGGATGATCTTTTTGTCAAAGTTCAAGGCAACAACGGTTTCCGAACGACAGCCGTGACGCTCTGGGTCGGCTTTGAAGCTCGGGCAGTTGATGATGGTGAAATCTGCGGTGAAATCGTCGAGTTCTTTCAACTCAGGACGGCGCAACATGGTGCGGATAAACAAACCGTGCCACGCCAACTCGGTGACCATGCGCACGTCGAGACGGTGAGCCGCATCGGCGCCGCCATAAAGGTCTTCAACAAAATAATCTTTGCCTTTCATATGCTCAAGCATATCGGCGTAAAGAACATCAAATTTGGCCGGGTCCATCGGCTGGTTGTTTTCCCACCAGATCGTGTCTTCCACGGAGGGGGTCCGCACAACGAATTTATCTTTTGGGGACCGGCCAGTGTGTTTGCCTGTGGTCACAAGGAAGGTGCCGCCTTTGCCAAGCGTGCCTTCTTCGCGTTTCAGGGCTTCTTCGATGAGCGCGGGCTCAAGAAGGTTGTAATAGACATGGCCAAGCCCTGTGATGCCTTGGTCGTCAAGTGTGAAAGCCGGGTTCACGCGTCCGGTTGTCATAGTGCAAACTCCCTGCCGTGTCCTTGACGGCGTCTCTGAAACATAAATTCTCGCGAAAGGGCCATTCGCGGTCGGACAGTCCCTCTTGTCCGACGCCCGTGCTATAGCATGCTCGTCGCGTGCGTAAACAGGACCCAGATCAAGAGTTAGCGCAACCATGTTGGAGTTAGCGTAAACAAGCCGAAACGCAGAATGTGAAACGGTCAGACTTGAGGCGTTGTCGCAAGAAGGTGAGACAAATTAGCCATTCCTTGAATCTTTTCGTTTTGGATTGTCAAAGCTCGTGCATGTGATTCGCGGTTTCGCTTGATTTGACGTGGTGAAAAGCGGATTATGCTAAAAAAAATGAACCAGTTGAGCAGTTGAAGGAAACGGAACATGTCCCGCATCGCATTGGTTGACGACGACCGGAATATCCTCACCTCCGTCTCCATGACCCTTGAGGCAGAAGGGTTTGAGGTGGAAACATATAACGACGGACAGTCGGCCTTGGATGCGTTTAACAAACGTCTTCCTGATATGGCAGTTTTTGACATCAAGATGCCGCGCATGGACGGGATGGACCTGTTGCAGCGTGTGCGGCAGAAAACCAATATGCCGGTGATTTTCCTCACGTCGAAAGATGATGAGATTGACGAGGTGCTCGGCCTGCGCATGGGCGCGGACGATTACGTCAAGAAACCGTTTTCTCAGCGCCTTTTGGTCGAACGCATCCGCGCGCTTTTGCGCCGTCAGGAAGTGATCGAAGGCGGTGAAGTCGGTGAGACAGAAGAGACCAAGGTGATTGTGCGCGGTGAATTGGAAATGGACCCGCTGCGCCATTCCGTGTCTTGGAAAGGCCGCGATGTCACCCTGACGGTGACCGAATTCCTACTGTTACAAGCGCTGGCCCAGCGTCCCGGTTTTGTGAAATCCCGCGATCAATTGATGGATGTGGCCTATGACGATCAGGTTTACGTCGATGACCGTACCATCGACAGCCACATCAAGCGCCTGCGTAAGAAAATGCGCACCGTAGACAATGAATTCTCCGCCATCGAAACGCTTTACGGCATCGGTTACAGGTATAACGAGGAATAATGGCCCTTTCTTCGCGCATGGACAGCTCGGGAAAGCGCCCGTCTGATGACGCAGACGTCGTTCTCGGGGATGACTGGATTGCGCCACGCACTTCGGATGCGGATTTGCGGGCCAAACGGGAACGCCGTCGCTTTATCGCGATCAACCGCTCTCCGTTGGCGCAAAAGATCATAACCTTCAATCTCGTGGCCATCATTTTGATGGTGGCGGGCATTCTCTACCTTAATCCGTTCCGCGACAGTCTTGTGACCCAACGCGAAATGGCCATGGTGACAGAGGCCGCCCTGATCGCTGACATGTTGGAAGTGACCGCTGGTGTGGACGGTGTGTTGGATGCGACAGAAGGGTCCGCTGATGCGCAATCCGTGCTGGATGTGCTGGAAATCCCGTTGCGTGAAAATGTCTTTATCTATGACGCTGAAGGCGCTCTGATCGCCTCCACCGAAGGCATGCCGCGTGTGCGTCCTGCCAATGTCGCCGGGTTGCGCCGGGATGGGCGTTCGACGATGATTTCGGACTTTTTGACCGGGGTGTGGTCGACGATTACTCTCACGAAGTCCAAAGAGACCGGAGATCCAAAGGATGCGGCCTCGCATGTCTCGCCGCTTGTGCCAGGCGCTTTGAAAAATGAGATCCATGTCAAAACGGGTAACGATGCAAATGGGTCGGCCATTTTTGTTGTCGCAGCCCCGATCACAGTCGATTTTGACGGCGAGGCGCGCACGCTTGGCGTGATTGGGCTTGCGTCAGGGGAGGGCGAAATTGACGAACTTGTCCGGGTCGAGCGCGAACAAATTTTGCAAGTCTTTGTCATTGCCATCCTTGTTTCGATCGGCCTGAGCCTTGTTTTGGCCTCGACCATTGCCAACCCCTTGGCCGATTTGGCCGCTGCGGCCGAAATTGGACGTGACAAAAACAGTCGTAAAGTGGCGCCGGGTCGGGTCCGCATTCCCGATCTTTCCGGTCGTCCTGATGAGATCGGTCGCCTGTCTTCCGCCCTGCGGGGAATGGTGTCGGCGCTCTATGACCGGATTGATGCCAACGAACAATTTGCGGCTGACGTGGCGCATGAGATTAAGAACCCGCTGGCCAGTCTGCGCTCTGCCGTGGGCTCTTTGCGGATGATCAAAAAGGAAGAGCACCGGATCAAATTGCTCGATGTGATCGAACATGACGTGCGCCGTCTCGATCGCCTTGTGTCCGATATTTCCAACGCCTCACGTCTCGATAGCGAATTGGTCAAAGAGGAAGAAGAAGAATTCAACCTCATTAAAATGCTCACCAATTTGATCGAGTACCTGTCGCAAGAGGCACAGGAAAAAGGCATCGAATTTATTGCCGATATGCCGGACAAACCGATTGTAATCTCCGGCCTTGAGGCGCGCTTGGCGCAGGTGTTTGTCAATCTGATCACCAATGCCGTCTCCTTCTGTGAAGACGGCGATGCGATCCGCGTTTGGGTGCGCAAACGTGACAGCCGCGTGTTGATTGTCGTCGAAGACACGGGCCCGGGCATTCCCGACCAAGCCCTGTCCAAAGTGTTCAAACGCTTTTACTCCGAGCGTCCCGAGGGTCAGTTCGGTAATAACTCGGGCCTTGGTCTTGCCATCTCGAAACAGATCGTTGAGGCCCATGGCGGCGTGATCTGGGCTGAGAACATTCGCCCAACCGATGCCGACATCACCTCCGATCCGTTGGGGGCCCGCTTTGTTGTGGGCTTGCCCGTGTGAGTGGACACGACACAGACAAAGATCAAAGGCCGGCGCAGAACAGCGCCGGCCTTTTTTACGCGGCCTCGGATGGCTCCCCCCTGAACCTACACGCCAGTTGCGTGGCTTTTGGTGACAGAAGCCTGTTGATCCTCGGCCCTTCCGGTAGTGGCAAATCCACATTGGCCCTAGAGCTCATGGCTTATGGTGCCACTCTTGTGTCTGACGATCGCACAGTCTTGAGTAAATCGGACAAAGAGGGCTTGATTGCGACCGCCCCCGCACCGATCAGCGGCATGATCGAAGCACGCGGGATGGGTTTGCTTGCGGCAGGAACGATACCCTCAGCCCGGATCTGCGGCCTTGTCGATCTGTCACAGGTCGAAAGGGAGCGCTTGCCCCCACCGCGAGAACGGGTCTTAATCGGGGTCCCGATTCCCCTGTTTTTCAAAGTCGAAGGCCGTCATTTTGCCCCGGCTTTGCTCCAATGGCTCAAAGGAGGCCGACGCGCGTGATGAGCAGCCAAGACAGCCCTTTGCCGCAGTCGAAGTCCCAACGCCGCGTGGTCTTGATCACGGGACCGTCGGGTGCTGGTCGCTCGACCGCGATCAACGCGCTTGAGGACTTGGGGTATGAGGTCATTGATAACCTGCCGATGTCGATCCTGCCTCGGCTCTTGCAGGCACATGGGCTGACGCGGCCTTTGGCGCTTGGCTTGGATGTGCGCAATCGCGACTTTTCGGTGAATGCGCTCATCGAGGTGATCGACGAATTGACCCGCAATCCAGATCATGACGCGGAGGTGCTCTATCTCGAGAGTTCGCCTGAGGTGCTGATCCGGCGCTATTCCGAGACCCGCCGTCGGCACCCGCTCGCCCCCGCAGAAACCGTGCAGGATGGCGTGGCGCGCGAAATTGACCTTTTGGCACCGATCCGTGCGCGGGCGGACATTCTGATTGATACGTCCGAGATGACGCCGCATCAGCTTCGAGACGAGATTGAGCGCTGGTTCGCCGAAGGGACACAGGCCGATATGGCCCTGACGATCCAGAGCTTTTCCTACAAACGCGGGATGCCACGCGGCGTCGATATGGTGTTTGATGTACGCTTTCTGGCCAACCCCTATTGGGAGCCTGCGCTGAGGGCGCTAAATGGGACGGACCCAAAGGTCCAAGAGTATGTTCAACGAGATCCGCGTTTTGCGGCATTTTTCGGAAAAGTGTTGGAACTGACCTTGCTGTTGCTGCCGGCCTATCGCGAAGAGGGCAAAAAACACCTCTCGATCGCGTTTGGCTGTACCGGGGGACAGCACAGATCGGTGACGCTTGCTGAAATTCTGTCCAAAGCCCTTGCGGAACATGATTGGCAGGTGTCAATTAGGCATCGGGAATTGGAACGCCGCCAAAGCGGCCTGTGATCGGGGAAGCTCGCGTGATCGGAATCGTTATTGTCGCGCATGGAGGATTGGCCAAGGAGTACCTTGCAGCCGTCGAACATGTGGTGGGCAAACAAACGGGCGTTGAGGCAATTTCTATTGAGCCGGATCATGACCGATCGGCCAAGCAAAAGGAAATTTGCGGTGCGGCCGATGATGTCGACACCGGAGATGGTGTGGTGGTTGTGACCGATATGTTTGGCGGTAGCCCGTCCAATCTGTCGTTGATGGCCTGCCATCATGACAATCGTAAGATCATTTATGGCGCGAACCTGCCTATGCTGATCAAGCTGGCAAAATCGCGTCACAAAACGGTCAGCGAAGCGGTTAAAAATGCCTTAGAGGCGGGCCGAAAGTATATCGACAGTTTCGATGTTCTTGGCTGACAACAATAAGAAAAACGACAGGAAACGGCATGGCATCGACGACGAGAACGCATGAGATCATCAACGTGAAGGGTCTTCATGCGCGTGCTTCGGCGAAATTTGTCGAGACGGTAGAAGAGTTTGATGCCAGCGCAGACGTGACCAAGGACGGGATGAGCACTTCGGGCGATAGCATCATGGGGCTTTTGATGTTGGCAGCCTCCAAAGGAACCACTATTGACGTGTCAACGAGCGGGCCGGACGCAGATGCCTTGGCGGATGCGTTGGAGGCCCTGATCAAGGACCGATTTGGCGAGGATATGTAAGTGGCTCACCCGCAAGACCAGGCGACCGAGACCCAAGTGACCGAGCCCCATGTGCCAAAGCCCGGCGACGCGGATTTCATCAAATATGACGGTCGACGTCTGTCTTATGCCGGGACTTATTCGGACCCCTCAAAGGTGGTGGTTATCCGTACGATTGAATGGATCACTGGCAAGCTGCCGTTGTTGCGTCGCATACGTCGGTTTGAACGTATGGGCACGCCCATGGGCCAACCGTTTTTCAGTCAAGCTCTTGAGGTGATGGGGATTAAAGTCACCACGCCTGAGGATCAAATCGCCAAAATTCCGGCCACTGGCCCGCTTGTTGTTGTGGCAAATCACCCGCATGGCTTGGTTGATGGTTTGGTGATGGCGGAGCTGATCGGCAAGGTGCGCACGGATTATAAAATCCTCACGCGCTCGCTTTTGACCGGCATCCGCGAGATTGATCCGTTTATGTTGCCGGTGCCGTTCCCACATGAAGAGGACAGCCATCGCAAATCTATCCTCATGCGCAATGAGGCGATGGAAACGTTGAAAGCGGGCGGTGTGATCATCCTCTTTCCGGCGGGCGCCGTGGCGTCGTCCGAAACATGGTTTGGCCCGGTGAAGGAAAAAGAGTGGAACCCGTTCACCGCCAAGATGGTGTTGAAATCGGGGGCAACGGTGTTGCCGATCTATTTTCCGGGGCGAAACACGCGGTTATATCAAATTGCCGATAAAATTTCTGCGACCATCCGGCAGGGGCTTTTGCTCCATGAAATCGTCCATGCACTGAACAAACCGCAGTCGCCGATTATTGGCGATCCGTTGACCCCGGATGATCTCGGCGAGTGGCAGAAAAAGACCCGTGAATTCATGGCATGGATGCGCACGCATACCTTGGCGCTTGGCGGTCGCACGGACTGAGTCATGTCTGGGGCAGGTGTGAAAAAGGGGCCACTGCGGCCCCTTTTCTATGTCATGATGTGATGATTATCGGGTCGGAACCGGCGTCTCGCCACGATAATCATAGAACCCGCGCTGGGTTTTGCGGCCAAGCCATCCGGCTTCGACATATTTCGTCAAAAGCGGGCAGGGCCGGTATTTCGTATCGGCCAAGCCATCATGCAGCACGTTCATGATCGCGAGGCAGGTGTCGAGACCGATAAAGTCAGCCAATTCCAATGGCCCCATCGGGTGGTTCGCGCCAAGTTTCATAGATTCATCAATGGATTTGACCGATCCAACGCCCTCATACAGGGTGTAAACCGCCTCGTTGATCATCGGCATCAGGATGCGATTGACGATAAAGGCGGGGAAATCTTCGGCACTTGCGGCGGTTTTCCCAAGCGATTCGACCACTTTCAACAGCGCATGATAGGTGGGTTCATCCGTCGCGATGCCGCGGATCAGCTCCACAAGTTTCATCACAGGCACGGGATTCATAAAGTGAAACCCCATGAATTTTTCCGGTCGATCGGTGCGCGAGGCAAGCCGCGTGATCGAGATCGAGGAGGTGTTCGAGGTCAGGATGGTCTCAGGTTTGAGATGGGGTAGAAGCCGTTCGAAAATCGCGTTCTTTACATCCTCGCGCTCGGTCGCCGCCTCGATGACCAAATCAGTGGCCCCTAGCTCTTCGAGTTTAAGCGTTGTCGACACGCGCGATAGCGCCGCATCCATTTCAGATTGCTCGATTTTTCCACGCGACACTTGCCGCTCTAGGTTGCGCGAAATGGTGACAATCGCCTGATCCAACGCGTCCTGTGAAATGTCGTTGAGCAACACGTTATAGCCCGCAAGTGAAAACACATGCGCGATGCCGTTGCCCATTTGTCCCGCACCGACGATGCCTACGTTTTGGATGTCCATTTTCTTACCTTTAGGATGTGTCGCCAGTTTGTGTGCCAAAGTTTACGCATGTGCAGCGAGCTGGTTCAAGGGGCAAGGTGGCGACGCCTTCCCATAAAATTTTCGTTGAATTGGCGGTTTAGCGATTTCGCAACTTGTATCTGCGACTCTGCTCTGTGGGTGAAATAACGAACCAGTGGGTGGACTACATGGCTTACCAAAATAGGGGCGAAGGCTCCCTCAATTACTATCCGTGCCGCTATGGCAAATCGAAACTGTTGTTCCGCGGCCCGTCCAAAGATCTGGATGAGGCTTATGTTGCCTTTCTCGGCGGAACCGAAACCTATGGCAAATATGTTGAGTTTCCGTTCCCGGACCTTGTTGAATCCGGGCTTGGGGTGGAAACTCTCAATCTTGGCTGCGTGAATGCTGGCGTGGATGTGTTTCTGAATGATGAGACGGTTCTGGACCTGTGCAAACATGCGAAAACCACGGTGGTTCAAATCGCGGGGGCCCAGAATATGTCGAACCGATTTTACGCGGTTCATGCGCGGCGCAACGATCGCTTTTTGCGCGCCTCGACCCTATTGAAAACGATCTACCGCGAAATTGATTTTACCGATTTCAACTTTACCCGCCATTTGCTTCAGACTCTTGAAGCGGTGTCTGAGCAGAAATTTGAAATGGTGCGGCAGGAATTGCGCGATGCGTGGGTGGCCCGGATGCGGACCATGGCGCAGAAACTTCAGGGCGATTTGGTGCTTTTGTGGCTGTCGGATCATTCTCCTGATGATGAGGAGGCCTGTGCCAAAATCAATGGCGATCCGCTTTTCGTCAATCGCGATATGCTTGAGGACATTCGGCCTCTGGTGAAAGATATCGTGGAGGTGGTGGCGACCCATGACGAGGTCGAGCAGGGTTTTGGGCTGATGGTCCATTCTGACCTCGACGCCCCTGCTGCCCGTGAAATGCTGGGCCCCATCGTTCATTCAAAAGCCGCCACTGCTGTTCAGGAAGCGATCGCGCGCTATCTTTGAAGCATCGCAAAAGTGCTCACTATAAATAAAAAAGGCCCACCGGTTGGCGGGCCTTTTGTCATTCTCATGCGAGGTTTAGAGCTTCCCGGTCAATTCCGGAACGGCTTGGAACAAATCTGCGACGAGGCCGAAGTCGGCGACCTGGAA
>TARA_R110001583_G_scaffold51130_2_pt1 | contig 152486 bp, 135 predicted proteins | sample TARA_R110001583 | Tara Oceans TARA_R110001583 (sample SAMEA4398432) | marine metagenome | biome: Polar Biome; feature: [MES] marine water layer (ENVO:01000295) within the mesopelagic zone...; material: water (ENVO:00002006), including particulate matter (ENVO:01000060) such...
TCACATGGGATAACGACAAAAATTGTACCTAAGTATGTGTAATACTCATACAAAAGAAAAGATTTTGAACAAGGGTTCTCTATTATCAGTAGGAACTTATTACTTTTATATCAACATTAGCACTATGGGAGAGATTGTTTTAGAACTTAAGGATGCCTCTATTTTTCAAAAAGAGAGTTTGGTTTTGAGCGAAGTGAGTTTGAAAATCGAAAAAGGAGAATTTGTATACCTCATCGGTAAAACGGGAAGTGGCAAAAGTAGCTTCATGAAAACCCTTTATGGGGATTTACCGCTGCAAAAAGGTGAGGGTCATATTGTTGAGTTCAACCTAAAGACTTTAAAAGAAAATGACATTCCTTTTTTACGTAGAAAATTGGGTATTGTTTTTCAGGATTTTAAACTACTCCCAGACCGAAATATCAACCAGAACATGCAGTTTGTTCTAAAGGCTACAGGCTGGACCGACAAAGCAAAAATCGATGCTCAAGTACTTTCTGTACTTGAAAAAGTAGGTATGAAAACCAAAGGATTTAAATTTCCCCATGAACTTTCTGGTGGAGAACAACAGCGTATTGCTATTGCGCGAGCTTTATTAAATGACCCAGAACTGATTATTGCCGATGAACCTACCGGAAACCTAGATCCACAAACCAGTGTAGAGGTGATGAAAGTATTACAAGAAATCAATAAAGCGGGCCGAACTATTCTAATGGCGACCCACGATTATGCCTTGATTCTTAAATACCCGGCCAAAACCCTTAAGTGTGATGCCAATAAGGTATTTGAGGTGGTGCAAAGGGCGGTTTAATCATCATAAAATTCACTGATATTATCTAATTTAAACCTTCCAATAAATAAGCTGATTAAACAATTTAATTTTAAAAATACAATTTATTTTAAAAATTATATATTAAAACATACAATTAAACTATATTTTTATATATTTGTATTTAAAAAAATATCTCTGCTGAAACAGAGATATTTAAAATCGGTTGCATCCGATTATTGTATAATTTTAAATAATGTGTTTGATTATGAGTACAAATGTAATGAAAAAATCTAGTAATCCGTCATATAAAAGACGGTTGGCTTCGTTAGAAGGTTGCCAGAATGACTTGAAAAATGAACTTTTCTTGATGTTTTCTGCGTTTCACAGCGCCCTTAAAAATTATCAAGAGGAAATAGTCCAAACGCCACCAGAGGCTAGAGCCAGGGGTTTTGAAGCATCCCTTTTAAATTCCAAAATGATTCAAAGTATCCAAGAGAATTTTCCGATAAATTGGAAATTTGGTAAATACAAACGATTTACCCTCCGTGTTAATGGATACATAATACTATTTAAGAAATTTAATAGTAAAGGATTGCCGATGAATATTAAGACAAAATCTGTAACTGCAATTTCACAGCAGTTATCAATCCCTTTGTTTGATGATTATACCTTTGTGGCAGAGCCTATTTTATTTTTTGGATATAGTAAGGATAATTTTGGTATCATCTCTAATCCTAAGTTGGTATATATTGATGAAAATCAGGTAAAGTGGGAGATTACTAGAGATAGTATTTCAACTAGTAAAACAATTTCTATACCTAAAGAAGAAAAGGTAGCTATGCCGAAACTACGAGCTGAAATTGTCAAAAAAAATGTTTCAAATAAATAATTAAAGTTGGATGCAGCCTATTTTAACTAAAAAAACAAAATGAAGAAATGGAAATTAATTATAAGCAGTTAATCTTTGCTCGTGAATATCGTAAATTATCACAAACAGACTTAGCTTCTCATATTACAGGATTATCACAATCAAATTTATCAAAATTCGAGAAAGGCTTGGGAACTCTTTCAGATGAAATAGTTCTGAAAATTATTTCTTTCTTAGATTTTCCAGAGAAATTCTTCAAGAAAAGGATTTCTAATAGAGTTGAGAATGCTCATTATAGAAAAAAATCCGCTATAACTAAAACAATAAGATTAGATATAGAATATAGCAATAAAATAATCGGTTTTATTATTGACCAAATGACAAGCTCTGTTGAGTGGCCTGAATTTACTTTGAAACCTATTGATATAGAAGATGGGTATTCTCCTAGAACTATTGCTAAATTTATAAGAAGACAAATGGGTATTCTTATAGATGAACCAATTAAAAATATATTTAACCTTTTGGAAAGTAATGGAATCATTGTTGTTGAATTTGACACTACTGATAAATTTGATGGTGTTTCTTTTTTAACTGATAAAGGAAATCCAGTTATAGTTATAAACAGAAATTTCAGCAATGACAGAAAAAGGTTTACTCTTTCTCATGAGTTAGGTCATATAGTGATGCATATTGCAGGAAATTTTATAATACCAGATTATAGAAATGTAGAGAATGAAGCAAACGATTTTGCATCAGAGTTTTTGATGCCAGCAGAACATATAAAGAACTCATTAAGAAATTTAAAACTTTCTGACCTTGCTGAACTTAAAATGTTTTGGTTAACATCAATGGCTTCAATTATAAGAAGCGCAAAAGATTGTGGCAGTATTACAAAGGATAGATACCGATATTTAAACATTGAACTGAGTAGAAAATGGGGGAGAAAAAATGAACCTATAAAAGTTTTTATTGATGAGCCAAAACTTTTTCAAACAGCATACAAAATGCATAAAAATGATTTAGAGTATTCTGATTCAGAATTAGCAGAAGCCTTCGGATTGCCTTTAGATATTTTAAGTAGGTTTTGCGACTTTCCAAAAGGAAACTCAAAATTAAGAGTACTTCTGTAAAACATAATTATTTTTATTAGAACTAAAAACTTGAGCGCAAACTTAAGAGTTTGCGCTTTTTGTATTTATTCTTTATACAGTATTCTAATCCTTAGATAAAAAATTAAATGATCATAGACGTCCACACCCACATTAACAACTACCATGAAGACAGAGTAGTTTCTTTAAATGAAAGTTTAGACAAGCTTTCTGAAAACATGGCAGCCAATAATATTGATTATTCTTTAGTACTTACGTCTTACAAAGTGAATGAGCATCGGCCGAGTACGAGACAAGTAGTAGAAGCTGTAAAGGGATATAAAAACTTAGGGGTAGTTTCAGGTGTTAGTTACTTGCATTACAATCACAGAGATGTACGTGAAATTAGCGAATACCTTGAAAATGGATTTATTAAGGGACTAAAATTCTACCCTGGTTACGAGCCTTTTTACCCGAATGATATTCGGTTTAAGCTGATGTATGAAATGGCGATTGAATATGATGTGCCGGTCATGTTTCACTCTGGGGACACCTATGCACCCACTGGTAAAATAAAATACTCCCATCCTATTCATATCGATGATTTAGCGGTTGATTATCCAAAGTTAAAAATTGTGATTTGTCATGTGGGTAATCCATGGATTAAAGACTGCATGGAGGTCGTTTATAAGAATAAAAACGTGTATGCTGATATTTCAGGTTTAGTACTTGGTGATTTCTCCGATAAGTTTGAACGCTACATGAAAAAGGAAATCGAAGAAATGATTACTTATGCCGGTGACCCAAAATACCTACTTTACGGTACCGATTGGCCTATTTCAAATATGAAATCTTATTTAAAATTTATGGATCAATTAGATTTAGCAGATGAGAAAAAGGAATTGATCCTTTGGAAAAATGCCGCCGAACTTTTTAAAATTGATGTAAGTAAGCTTTAAATTTGAAGTAAACCAGGAATAATGAAAAGGGTACTATGATTGCACGAATTTGGGAAGGAAAAACAAAACTTGAACACCTAAAAGAATATGAGGACTTTATGAAAATTCGCGCTATACCTGACTATAAAAATACTTTAGGTTTCGTTAGATTACTGTTCTTAAAAAATACGGACAGCAAATTCGCCTACTTCAAACTAATAACCGTCTGGGAAAATCTAGAGGTAATAAAAAACTTTGCTGGTGAAGATTATGAAAAAGCAAAATACTATCCAGAAGATAAAAACTACCTTATTGATTTCCCCGAAAAAGTAATGCATTTTGAAATTTTTGCAGAATAACTAGAAATTACCGCAATTGTACATATGAAAAACCCTGAAAAAGAACGTTTAGCCCAACACCAAAAAGAAGAAAAAGATTGGTTAAAATGGGGACCCTATTTAAGTGAACGCCAGTGGGGAACGGTTCGGGAAGATTATAGCGCAGGTGGTGATGCTTGGAATTATTTTCCGCATGATCACGCCAGAAGTCGTACTTTTCGTTGGGGCGAAGATGGTATTGCCGGTATTAGCGACCGCTATTGCAATATGTGTTTTAGTATTGCATTGTGGAACGGACAAGACGATATCTTAAAAGAGCGTTTATACGGTTTAACTGGCCCACAAGGCAATCATGGGGAAGATGTAAAGGAACTTTATTATTATTTAGAAAATACACCCTCTCATTCGTACATGAAGTATTTGTATAAATATTCTCAAAACAAATATCCGTACGACCAATTACAAGAAGAAAATAGAAATCGTTCTCGTCAAGACCTTGAATTCGAATTACTAGACACCGGTATTTTTAATGACAACGCCTATTTTGATGTAAGTACAGAATATGCAAAAGGGGACGAAACCGATATTCTTATTCAAATTACGATTACCAACCGAAACAGCCGGCCTGCCCCGATAACGTTGTTACCGCAAATGGTTATGCGTAATCATTGGACATTTAAAGAAATGTCTAAAAAGCCTATTATCACCAAAAAAGGAACCAAAGCAAATGCTTTTGTGAACATCGACCACCCTTATGTAGGCTCCTATAATTTATATTTTCAGGCCGCAGACAAATTATTATTTACTGAAAACGAAACCAATAGAGAGCGGGTTTACAAAGAAAAGAATCCGCATCCGTTTAAAAAAGATTTGTTCCATACGGCGGTGTGTAGTAATGATTTTGATTTGGCTACCAAAAATGATTCAGGAACCAAGTTTGCACCACTCTATCAACAAATATTAAAAGGCGGAGAATCAAAAACCTTTCAATTACGTTTAACCGAACAAGAACTTAAAGAACCTTTTGCCGATTTTAAAGCCATATTTAAAAAGAGGCAAAAAGAATGTTCTTTATTTTATAATGAGATAGCGCCTAATGCGACCGAAGATCGTAAGGCTATTTTAAAACAAGCTTTTGCCGGTTTATTATGGACCAAACAATACTACAACTACGAAGTTGAAAAGTGGCTCAATGGTGATTCAAACACTACTAATCCGCCAGTAGAAAGACAAAATGGACGTAATAGTAATTGGAAAACATTGCGTAACCACGATATACTCTCAATGCCAGATGCTTGGGAATACCCGTGGTATGCTGCTTGGGATTCTGCTTTTCATTGTGCTTCTTTTGCGCTAATAGACCCTGATTTTGCCAAAGAGCAGTTATTGTTATTTACTAAAGAATGGTACATGTCCCCTAACGGACAAATACCTGCCTACGAATGGAATTTTAGTGATGTGAATCCGCCAGTACAGGCATGGTCCACATTGCAGATATATAAAACCGATAAATCGAAAACCGGCACAGGAGATATCAAGTTCTTGAAACGAATGTTCAATAAACTCTCCCTGAACTTTACGTGGTGGGTGAATCGGTTAGATAGAAACGATAATAATGTTTTTCAAGGTGGATTTCTAGTCTAGATAACATTGGTGTTTTCGACCGAAGTCATGGTGTGCCTGGCAACGGATTTCTAGACCAAGTAGATGGCACTGCTTGGATGGCAATGTATAGTCTGAACATGCTTGAAATTAGTTTGCATATTGCAGAACATGATGACTCGTTTGAAGATATGGCTACCAAATATTTTGGGCATTTTGTTTTCATCGCAGAAGCATTGAATAAGATGGATACCAAACAAGCCAACACATGGGATGATGAAGAGGGATTCTTCTACGACCGTCTTATTTTACCTGACGGACAATCGACGACTATAAAAGTTCGCTCCATAGCAGGGATGTTATCGTTAGCTGCTGTGCTAACGATTAAGAAAAGTGTATTAGATAAATTTCCAAAATTCAAAGCCAGTATTCTTTGGTTTCAAAAATACCGAGCCGATAATTTAAAATATGAGGTCATTCAACAATTTAAGGATGGTGATGATTTACTATTGTCATTAGTACCCAAAGACCGCATGCAAAAACTAGTTACCTCACTTTTAGATGAGAAAGAGTTTTTAAGCGAATATGGTATTCGTTCCCTTTCAAAAATTCATGAAAAAGCTTATCAAATACACATAAACGGTATTCAATATTGTATTGATTATGAGCCTGCAGAATCAACTGTATCGCTTTTTGGTGGAAATTCTAATTGGCGTGGACCAATTTGGATGCCAATGAACTATTTGTTCATACAAGCCCTACGTGAATACCAAACGTATAGCGGCAATGATTTTCTATTTGAATACCCAACAGGAAGCACAAAGCTTTTGAATTTAAAACAGGTAAGTGATGCATTGAGCAAACGCTTAATTAAAATGTTCGAAAAGGATAGTGAAGGCAACCGCCCCGTGAACAAAAACTACGAGCAATTCTACCAAGACCCAAATTTTAAAGATCTAGTATTATTCTATGAATATTTTCATGGAGAAAATGGTCGCGGTTTAGGTGCATCACATCAAACTGGGTGGACCGCCTTAGTAGCTAATCTAATTGAGGAATTAGATAATTAAAAGATTTTAATTCACCAACATAAAGGTTAAAATTCCTGCAGCATATCCTAATAGTGCCAATAACGAGATATTCTTGAGATACCACATAAAGTCAATTTTAAGGATACCCATAATGGCAACACCTGCAGCCGAACCTATAATAAGAATACTACCACCTGTACCAGCACAGAAGGCTAATAGTTCCCAAAAATCAGAATCGGGCGGATAAACTTCTAAACTATACATACCCATAGTACCGGCAACCAACGGCACGTTATCTACAATGGAAGACAACACTCCGATAATGGCATTTACCGCATAAATACTGTCGAAATTCGTATCTAATAAACGAGACATATCGGCTAAATGCCCAGCAGATTGTAAAGCGCCAACAGCAACTAAAATCCCAAGAAAGAATAATATACTTGGTGTATCAATTCTGCGTAACACATTAGAAATAGCCAGTGTTTTCTTTTCTTCTATCGTTTTATTTCTATGCATTATTTCAGTCGTAATCCATACGACACTTAACCCTAAAAGTATTCCCATAAAAGGAGGAAGATGGGTAATTGTCTTGAAGATCGGCACGAATAATAAAGCCCCTATACCAATTGCAAATACTAGATTTTTCTCAAAGTTACTTACTTCAAAACTATGAGAATCTAATGTGTACTGCTCCGTTGGTTTTGTAATATGGCCTTTAAAACGAAAAGACACAATCGCCAATGGCACTAACATACAAACTAAACTTGGCAAGAAAATCTCCTTGATGATATGCATAGCAGTCACCTGACCACCGATCCACAGCATAATGGTAGTTACATCACCAATGGGTGACCATGCACCACCGGCATTGGCAGCAATAATAAGAAGTCCGGCAAACATCCATAAATCCTTTTTCTCATGAATTAGTTTACGTAGCAAGGCAGACATAACTATTGCTGTTGTTAAATTATCTAAAGCAGCAGATAGAAAGAAGGTGAGTAAACAAAGAATCCATAATAACTTTACACGATTAGTGGTCGTGATTTTATCGGTAATCACTGAAAAACCTTCATGGGCATCAATAATCTCGACAATAGTCATGGCACCCAAAAGGAAAAACAGAATTTCAGATATCTCTCCTAGATTTTCCCGCAGACTTTCCGTTACAAAATGAATGGATTCGTCCCCAGAAATATTAGCGAGAAATGCATCTCTTCCAAAAATAAAAACTACCCAACAAAGCGTACCCGTAAGTAATGCTGTGGCGGCTTTATCAATTTTAATCGTGTGTTCTAGTGCTATAAAAAGATACCCAACGATAAATACGGCAAGTAAAGTTAAATACATAGTAAGTGATTAAAAATTATCTTCAGAAAAACCCAATCCGTGTTTTTCAGTAGGATATAAAATTCCCTTTTCTAATCTAAAAACAGAATGATATGGGTCATCAATAATATCTAAATGACCATCTAAATCTGCATAAACAATATTTGGTCTAGACAGGGCAAAGTGTAACCCGGCTGCAATACCTAATCCGCATTCATCGATACAACCAACCATTGCATCTAACTTAGCCGCTTTTGCTACTGAATTTATATGCATGCCTACCCAGATACCGCCAACCTTCTGCAACTTAATATTTACCATATCAACTCGTTCGTTCTGTGCCAAACGGAATGCATCGGTCAATGTTTTTAGACTTTCGTCTGCCATTACAGGAATACTTACCAAATCGGTTACTTCACCTAAACGCTCCTCTGCTTCTATCTTTGTTGGTTGTTCAAAAATTTCAATTCCGATGGCTGCTGTAGCCTTTACGAAATCTACCGACTCTTTAACCGAGTAGCCTTGGTTACCATCAAAACGTAGTTCAATATTCGGGTATCTCTCATGAATCAACCTCATTTTAGCGATATCTTCTTCAAGGTTAGAACCACCTTTAATTTTCAAAATGGTAAAACCTTGTTTAATAAATTCACTGGCATTCGATAATGTTTCTTCTAACCCCATAATACCAATAGTAATACTGGTCGCTATATGCGTACGAAAACCGCCTAAAAACTTATATAAGGGCACTTCAGCTTTTTTAGACATCATATCAAACAACGCCGTATCTACCATCGCCAAGGCTGAAGACCTTTTTCCTAATAACTCTTTAAGTTCTAATAACAAAAGGGCATAGGTAAATGGGTCTTTACCGCGTAAATAGGGAATTATAATATTTTTAATGGCATCAGTTACATCACTAGGAGATTCATTAGTTACCACTGGGTCGGGTGCTGCACAACCATACCCAACAATTCTACCATCGGTCTCAATCTTTAAAATAAAATTACTAGTGCGGTCTATAGTTTCGTATGCAATAGTATAAGGGTCAGACAATTTAAGGTCTAAACGTTCAAAAGAAATATTGGTTATTTTCATTTAATTTTATCCATCAAAAGTGAAATTAAATCTTCTGCGCCATATTCCAACACATCGAATGCGGGCAATTTAGTTTCTAAGGTGATAGATTTACAAACATCTAAAATCTCATCTTTCTCCATGCCTTCATGGTTTACAGTAATCGCAATCACTTCTTTCCCAGAAATCACTTGAATGGCTCTTATCTGTTCTTCTAAGGAATGCATTTTATAACCAGGGAATCCGTCATACTCCAATCGTTTTGGCGCATGTTGTAGAATCACATAATCTGGTCTGCCCGCTGCTAAAATTTCGAATCCACCGGGGTATGCTGGGTTCATTAAACTTCCTTGACCTTCAATAACAATTACATCTGGGTCTTCATTTTTCCAAGCGCTTACCACAGCATGTTCAATTTCACCAGAAACGAAGTCATTGATACAGCTATCCATTACCATACTATATTTTGCACCTTGCATCCATCCTGTTTGTCCGGTCCCAATCATTTCTGCTTTTTTACCAGCATTACGAAAAGCATGAACCAAAATCCAAGCTGTAGTTCGTTTTCCTAAAGCAGAATCCGTTCCAAGCACTGCTAATTTCAAACAATCTACCTTTTCAATATCACCTGTAAAAAAGTGTAATTGGTCACGGTCTGGTGTTTTACGAATATCCCTAATCTTTACATTTTTTTCTTTTGCCAAAGCCACCAGCTCAGAGTCATTGGTTAAAAAATCATGCAAGCCACTATCCACATTCCATCCTTGTTGTAATGCAGCTTTTATAGTTCCTTTTGCTTCTTTTGGTAACCTTCCACCATCTGGCGCAAGGCCTATCACTAAATAAGTAGGCATATTATTACTTGCTTTAAAAGCAGCAATAGCCGTTTCCATGTCTTTAAAAACAGGAATACCATTTGGTCTACCATCTAAAACGTCACCGGCATCTGAGCCAGCATATTTTTCATCAAGTACACCTACTACTTCATAACGTTCTGTGAAACGAACTAGGCCATGTGCCGTTTTACCATTTGGCGTATTAAAAGCACCTTCACAATATACAAGCGCCTTACCGTCAATAACTTTTTTCATCTCTTTATCTTAATTTTTCGCTGTTAGCACGGCAACAAAACGATCCGGCTCAAAATTTAATTTTTCATCTAATTCCAAAAGTCCTATAAGTCCTGCTGTTGATGCAGGTAGAATTCGAAATCCTTCTTTTTTATATAATAGGGAGGTCATCTCCTTTAGCTTTTTATCACTTATATTAAATGCCTCACCTTCAGATTCTCGCAAAGCATACAAAGCCTCTTCCCCATCAAAACTATGCCAATTGATTAATGGTTCATTATACTTGGTTTCCTTAATTGCCGCAGGATTTAAATCTTTACAATGGTCTAACCCCAATAAAAAAGATTCCACTATGGGGTTCTTATGTGAAGATGATGCTGCAATCATTTTTGGAATACGAGATGTTTTTCCTCTTTTATACAGATTAACAAATCCCCTATAAATACCTGCAAACAAAGTACCGTTAGAAACTGGCACTGCACAGTACTTAGGTGCATCTCCTAAATCTTCAAAAATCTCTTGGGCAATTTGGGCATAAGCAGATATTTGAAGTGGTGTATTTGCTCCGCCAGGGTTACCATCGTACCAACCATGTTCAGCTGCTAATTTGGAGCTTTCGGTAACCACATCTTCATAACTACCAGGAATACGAATAATCTCTGCACGTAAACTTTTCATTTCCTCTATACGATCCGTATGATAGCTTTCTGGTATAAAAATTTTACAATCTATACCGGCTAAATCGGCCGCCAATGCCATTGCTACTCCATAATTACCGCAAGTTGCCAAACTAACTACTTTAAACTCTCTTCTTAAAGCATCATATAATTGAGCAAAGGCAATTCGGTCTTTTTGTGTTCCTGTCGGATTATCACCTTCATATTTAAGATATAACTGGCGAACATCAAATTCACGTTCAAAGGTCTTAGCTCTTTGAAGTCCGGTGTCCCCAACTTCCAAACTTATAATATCTTCAAAACACTCTAATCTATCGACTAAAGATTTGTTTGTATCCTTAACCATTTCACTCAATCTACGAGCTTCGTTAGATACTTTATTTTCAGCTGTTTTAACGCCGTCTTTAAGATTCATAAGCTTTCATGTATTCCATTTTTTAAGATACAGCTATTAAATTAATATTCCTTTTATACTTTAGTAAACTTTTCCTTTAAAAAAAGGGATACATAGGTAGTATTTTATCTGAAAATATTAAAAATTTTAACATAGCATTTTACAACGTTTAAAGGGATATGGCGTGTTTGTTGAATTTTTTAATTATTCAAGAATAGAAAAAATTAACATTAGGATAATCAGTCCATTACCTAATTTTGACTACATTTTTAAATAAGCTTATATCAATGAAATTAACTCGATTCTTTTTGCTTTTTTCACTCCTATTATGTTTTGCAGCAAATGCGCAAGATGAACTACCCCTAAGAATTGATAATTCTAAGATTAAACCTTTACAAAAACTATTAGATAGTTCATTACAAACTAATTTAAGGGATGAATTGGCGTCGCACCCAGAATGGAACGACCTTATTGTACAAAAGAAAATGGCGGTCGGCCTAGTTGATTTAAGTGACCCGGAACATGTACGTTTTGCTCGCGTAAATGGTAACCATATGATGTATGCTGCAAGTTTACCTAAAATAGCCATTCTATTGGCTGCAATGGATGCTATTGAAAAGGGTGAACTGAAAGAAACCTTAGAGGTCAAAAAAGATATGCGCCTAATGATCAGTAAGTCTGACAACGCTGCATCTACAAGAATGATAGACCGTGTAGGTTATGATAAATTAGAAGCGGTTATGACAGATCCTAAATATGCTTTTTATGACGAGCAAAAAGGCGGCGGACTCTGGGTTGGCAAACGTTATGGAAGTGGTGGTGACACCAATCGTGAACCATTAAAGAATTTAAGCCATGCGGCTTCTGTTACCCAAGTATGTAGGTATTATTATTTATTAGCTAACGGAAAATTGGTGAATCAAAAGCGTTCAAAGCAAATGCTTGATATTATGGAGGACCCAGAATTGCATCATAAATTTGTAAACACTTTAGACCAAATTGCACCTGCTGCACGGCTTTTCAGAAAATCGGGTTCATGGCGTACATATCACTCCGATTCTATCTTAGTTTGGGGTAAGGACAGCAATAGAAGATACATTCTAGTAGCACTAATAGATGACGCCAACGGTGAACAAATTATTAGAGATTTAGTAAAGCCAATAGAAAAGGTGCTAAAAAAGCCAGTACTTTAGGTCTTGGAATATAGATTTCCAGTTCTTGATGGTAGAAAGATTAATTAAAAAAATATTTGATGTAAGGGAAGGCGAGTTCAAAGTATCTCTTTGGATGCTCGCCTATATCTTTTTGGTCATAGCCGTATTGCTGATTATTAAACCAACGGTAAACGCGCTCTTTCTTTCAGAATTAGGTATTGAGCAATTACCATTTGCGTTCTTATTGGTTGCGGTTACAGCTGTAATTAGCTCCTACTTCTATTCTAAGGCTGTCTCTCGATTCTCTCTAAAAAAAGTGATTGAGGTAACCATTATAAGCTCAATTATTATTCTTATTGGTTTAGGTATTCTTTTATCGTTACATGTGGTCAGTGGTGTATTATTATACTTTTTCTATATCTGGGTGGCGATATATGCCGTCTTGTCCGCTTCTCAATTTTGGATTTTGGCCAATTTGGTATTTAGTATTCGAGAAGCAAAAAGGCTATTTGGCTTTATAGGTTCTGGGGCTATCATTGGCGGAATTTTTGGTGGGTATCTTACTTCTATTCTTGCTCCACTAATTGGTAATGAGAATCTGATGTTCGTAGCTGCCCTACTCCTATTCTTCTGTATTCCCTTACTTCGTAAAATTTGGAATATTAGGGTCAGGAAAAATGGAACTATTAGAAAACATAAGAATCCGGTAAATAATGTAGAACCTCCACTAAAGCTTATTTTAAAATCGAAACACCTTACTTATATCGCAAGTATTGTTGCCGTGAGCGTTGTAGTCGCAAAATTGGTCGATTATCTTTTTAGTGATTTTGCGTCCTCAGCAATAAGCGATGCAGATGAATTAACCGCGTTCTTTGCTTTTTGGTTTTCAACCTTTAACTTATTGTCACTGATTATACAGTTATTCTTCACCCATAGAATTGTAGGTATTTGGGGTGTTGGTTTTTCACTGTTACTCTTACCTATTGGCATTTTTGGAGGAAGCATATTGTTTCTGCTTTTACCCGAACTTTCTGCGGTTGTAGTAATTAAAGCTATGGATGGAATACTCAAACAGTCCATTCACAAAAGTGCCTCTGAACTATTGACTTTACCGCTACCATTCGATCTAAAGAATAAAACTAAATCGTTCATCGACGTCGTTGTAGATAGTTTAGCGACTGGGATTGCGGGATGCCTTTTAATATTCGTTGTACGTGGGCTAGACCTACCATCATTTTACATTGGTATATTAATACTTATTCTTGTTTGCCTATGGTTGTATTTCATTTATAAAGTGCGAATTGAATATTACAAGACCTTTAGAACCAACTTAGAAGTACTCACCGATTCATTTAAAAAGACCAAAAAAATTACTGCATCTAAAATTTCTGTGGTTGCCGGCATGCGTACCGTTTTCAAAAACGGTACTGAGGAGCAAATTCTTTTTATGCTCGACAAATTAATGGAAATCAATGATAAACGTTTCGCAGATGATGTCGAGTTATTATTGGAACACCCGAGTAACAAAGTAAAAATATCGGCCATTCAAAACCTATACTTCTTAAACTCGAAGAGTATGACGGCCGAGGTTTCTGAACTTTTAAAAATTGAGGATAGGGATTTAACCATAGCCACCTTGGCATACATTTTAAGTTTTGCCCATAAAGATAAATCGTACGTATTCGACACCTATCTAGAACATTCGAATGAGCGAATTTCTTCGGCAGCATTTTTTTGTTTGGCAAGAGAAGCTAAGCACAATTACTCGCTAAAACAGCGCTATTCGTTGCTAGACCGTATTTCAAAATCGCTTTCCAATATTGAAGAAAATCCAGATAACATTGACTATTTAGAAATGGTCATAGAAATACTGGGCGTTGCCAATATGCCTATTTACTACAACAAGCTTATTGCTTTTTTACAAAATAAAAATGAAGAAATTGTAAAGACAACTATCAAATCGATTGGTAATACTATGGATCCTACCTTAGTTCAACATATCATCCCTTTTTTAGGACAAAAAAAATACAGACCAACCGTAATTGAGGCATTTAAACAATATGGCCCTCAGATATTACCATTACTTCGTACCAATATTGAGGAAAGATTACAACCTTTATCCGTAATTCGATTCATACCTATGGCTATGCAATCTTTTTATTCAAAAGAAGCGGTGCATCAATTATTAGGCATATTAACAGATAATGATTTAACGGTACGGTTAGAAGTCGTGCGCGCCTTAAGTGCTATTCGTTCTACACATCCCCAATTAAAATTCAATCGTTATAAAGTAGTATCTGTAATTTTTGATGAATGTAAGTTGCATCATCAAACATTATCTTCAATGCATACTCAAATAATTATCTCGTATCGTAACAGAACAAAATCTAAAAAAGAAATTGGTGATGCCGAACGCGATGCGCGGACTAGCCTTTTAGAACTTTTAGAACGCAGGTTAGATTCGGGTTTAGAGCGCATCTTTAAATTATTAGGTTTACGATACCAACAAAAAGATGTTGCTATTGCCTATGAAGGTCTCTTAAGCAATAAACAAGAAGCGCAACATAATGCCATTGAATTTTTAGATAACCTTCTTACAGGTGAGCTAAAGCGTAAGCTATTACCAATAATTGAAGAATCTGCTCTTGATATTTCTTCTGAAGAAGAACTTCAAAAAATAAAACACAAGATACCTTCAGAACTAGAGTGTTTTAAATTGCTTTTGCACGGTAATGACCTTAAAATTAAGTTGGCCGTATTATTCCTTATTGCACAACAAAAAGAACCTCGGTATTTAAGCATCGTAGAAAGTTACCTTAATGATACCGACCCCAAAATTAGAAGTTTTGCATTGAATGCATTTACGGCCATAAGCGATTCGCAATGATAGCATCAACTAATTCGATATAAAGGTTTAAAATATGTTGCTGGTTTTGAGGCAGAAATACATGCACATAAGTAGTCAATCTCTAGAATTAAAAAGCAAAAAAGGTCTATCTGAACGATAGACCTTTTTCAATACTCTTAATCTCACTTATGCGATTTAACTATTTTCTTTCAACTCTATAATCAAATTGGCAACCAAAGCTGTCCAACCGGTTTGGTGAGAAGCTCCTAGTCCTTTACCTGAATCACCATCAAAAAACTCATAAAAGAAATGCTCATTCTTAAAATGCTCATTTTTGGTAAACATCTTATTTGCATCCTCTGAATGGTATTGATATTTACCGTCTTTATTAGGTTGAAATAATTTTATCAGCCTTTTTGAAAGCTCATTGGCAATTTCATTTAAATTTAATTTAGTGCCAGAACCTGTCGGAAATTCATAAACATATTTATCGCCATAGAACAAGAAATATTTTCTTAGCGATTGAATAATCATATAATTCAACGGCATCCAAATAGGTCCACGCCAGTTAGAGTTACCCCCGAACATATTTGAACGACTCTCACCAGATTCATATTGAATTTGGTGATGCCCTTTATGTTGAAATACAAAAGGGTGTTCTTCATGGTATTTTGACAGAGAACGAATTCCATAATCGGATAGAAATTCATCCTCATCTAATAAACGTTCAAGCAATTTCTCTAACCTAAATCCCCGCATTATCGAAAACAGGTAATTACCATCAGTATTGAATTCTTCAATATTGGAAACCAGTGAAGCTAGATCCGGTCGTGTTCGTACAATATCAGCTGCCCTTTGTTTAAAATGTTTTAATTCTTCAAATAAATCTTTATGAATAATCTCTACTGCAAACAATGGTATAATACCTACTAACGAACGTACTTTCAAACGATCTGTCGTGCCATTTGACATTTCAACTACATCGTAGTAAAAATTATCCTCATCGTCCCACAATGAAATTTCCTTCTGACCTATATGGTGCATAGCCCAAGCAATATTCAAAAAATGCTTGAAAAATTTCGCAACGCTATCTTCATATATAGGGTTGATTTTAGCCAACTCTATGGTCATTCGAAACATATTCAAGGTAAACATGGCCATCCAGCTTGTAGCATCTGCTTGCTGCATACGTGTTATACCCTCTGGCATATGATTACGGTCGAAAACGCCGATATTATCAAGTCCTAAGAATCCACCTTCAAAAAGGTTCGTTCCACTTTTATCTTTTTGGTTGACCCACCACGTAAAGTTTACAAGCAACTTTTGATATGCTTTTTCTAAAAATATGGTATCCCCTTTTCCTGTACGTAGCTTGTCTTTTTCATAAACATTCCAAACTGCCCAGGAATGCACTGGCGGATTTACATCACTGAAATTCCATTCGTATGCAGGTATTTGCCCGTTAGGGTGCATGTAGCCTTCCCGCAAAACCAAAAGCAATTGTTCTTTTGCAAAATAAGGGTCTATCTCTACAAAAGAAGCCATATGAAATGCAAGATCCCAAGCCGCATACCATGGGTATTCCCACTTGTCTGGCATTGAAATAACATGGCGATTCGTAAGGTGCTTCCAATGTATATTACGTGAATCGGCACGATAAGGTTTAGCCTCGTCTGGCCCACCGAACAGCCATTTATGAACATCATAGTAATAGAACTGCTTTGTCCACAACAAACCAGAAAAAGCTTTTTTAGCTATTTCTTGCTGGTCTTTTGGTAAATCTTTCTCTAATATATTACCATAAAACTCTTCACATTCTTCAATTCTTTTATCAAAAATAGCATCGTAAGTACTCCAAGGGTCAGCTAATTTCTTTTTGCTCAGTCGAACTTTAATTGTCTTTTCCTCACCCGCCTTAAGACGTAATTTATGCCAAATCGCAAGTTTAGAACCTTTCTTGGCAGGATTAACGGTATCTAATCCATTAACTACGTGATCATTGATGCCATCTTTCACATAATCTACTTCGTTAGGAACATCATAAATACGTTTATTATTGGTCTCATTCTCACAGAATAGTTGTTCGCCTCCTTCGTGGTAAAAATAATATCTGCCATTTCTGGTACTTCTACTTTGTATTGAAGAAGTCGAAATAGATTTCATTTCTGGACGATCAAAACGGTCATTATGCTTCCAAAAATTTCTAAACCAAAGGTGTGGCAATACGTGAATATTAGCTACTCTTGGCCCTCTGTTAATTACAGTTACTTTCATCAGAATATCACCAATATCTTCTTTGGCATACTCTATAAAACAATCGAAATACGTATTGTTGGCAAAGGCTTTGGTATCCAGCAATTCATATTCAGAATCTTCTCTACCCCTTTCCTTATTCTTCTTAAGTATTTCGGCATAGGGGAATTTTTTTTGCGGGTACTTATATAAATACTTGGCATACGAATGTGTTGGGGTAGAAACTTGATGAAAATAAAGTTCCTTTACGTCTTCACCATGATTACCCTCGTCATTAGTTAACCCGAACAAACGTTCTTTTAAGATTGGATCTTTACCGTTCCAAAAGGCAGGTGCCAAACAAAGTATTTCCCTTGAATCGCAAAAACCACCAATACCTTCTTCTCCCCATCTATAGGCATTACTACGGGCTTTGTCATGATCGACAAAATCCCAAGCATGACCATTTTCACTATAATCTTCTCTTACGGTTCCCCATTGTCTTTCTGCCAAATACGGGCCCCATCTCTTCCAATTTTTATAATTATCCTCAACAGCTAGTCTTTCTTCCTCAGCATTTTTATGGATCATACAGTCTTTAATAAATTATATCTTTTACCCTTTTTCAATATCGATTCCTGTAAACGATTATGTTTTAGGAACTTAAAAAGTTGGCCAAATTATTATTTCTTGTCGGAAATAACAATAAAAATACCACTTGTTACAACATTTGATTGACTAACGCTCTAAGCAAATGAATAGTATTGCCTAATCGCTAGAAATAAGATTAATAAATTATAAACTTTTGAAAATTTAACGGTAATTCTATTAAACCAGCAACAGTATACGATTATAAAAACCCTTATAAAATAACATTTTGTTATAATTATAATTCGCTTATACCTTCGAATAATGTAACACAAGCTTTGACTTCAGGTGTTTATCCATAAACTATTATAAAATTGATGTAATTACGATAGATATTAACGGTATTCTTTACCTTTTTTATTCTTGATAAAATCTTATATTTAAGCTATGATTTTATCGAAAAGACTTTTAATTCTTCTGTGCATTTGCATGATGAATCTATCATATTCACAAGAAGAAAAATCTCCAAACTTTATTCAAACTATTGGGGGTTCAGAATTAGTAATTGACATGGTGGGCATACCTTCTGGAAGCTTTTCTATGGGAAGTGCTACATCCGAAGAAAAAAGAGGTGATGATGAAGGTCCCACGCACACTGTAAAATTAAATTCGTTTTGGATATCCAAATATGAAATAACGTGGGAACTCTACAATCTATTCGTGAATAGAGCAATAGACAATATTGAAACCAACAATAAAGCCAGTGATTTAGATATTGAGATTGATGCAATTTCGGGCGCAACTATACCCTATGTTGATATGAGCTTGGGTATGGGAACGAGTAAAGGTTTACCTGTAGGCAATGTAACACATTATGCAGCCTCTCAATTTTGCAAATGGCTATCGGCAAAAACCGGACATTTTTACCGTCTACCCACTGAAGCGGAATGGGAATACAGTGCTCGTGCTGGCACAAATACCGCTTACCACTTCGGAGATGACCCAAATATGCTTGAGGAATATGCTTGGTCTTATGAGAATAGTGAAGACACGTATCACCCAGTTGGACAAAAAAAACCGAACGCATGGGGATTATATGATATGCACGGTAATGTGGCAGAATGGACATTAGACCAATACCTTCCAAAAGGATATGAAGCTAGAAGCACAACGACTGAATCACCCTTAGCCATAGCCCAAGAAACCTATCCGCGTTCCGTGCGTGGTGGTTCTTATTATGATGATGCCGAGTATTTAAGAAGTGCAGCCCGCTTAGGTTCTAATGAGAATTGGAAAATGAGAGATCCTCAATTTCCAAAGAGCAAATGGTGGAATACCGATGCACCTTTTGTCGGCTTTAGAATCGTAAGAGACCCAACGGTACCAAAAGAAACTGAAATCAACAACTATTGGGGCGAATAGTCCCCTACAACATTTAAAACCAATGAACATGAAGAACTCAAACAACAAAACCAATGTAAAATCGGAAAACTCACGCCGAGACTTCTGTAAAAACACAGCCCTCGTTGGTGCAGGAATGTTATTACCGGGATTAGAAATGAGTGCCATGGCAAACGTTTTTAATGACAAGAAATTAAAAATCGCAGTTGTAGGATGTGGTGGCCGTGGTAGTGGTGCAGCCAACCAAGCTCTAAAGGCAGATGAAAATGTAGAATTGGTCGCAATGGCCGATGCCTTTCAAGACCAATTAGATAAAAGTCTTCTGAATTTGCAAAAAGAATTTGAAGGCACTAAAAAAGTAAACGTAAAAGATGCTCATAAATATGTTGGGCTCGATGCTTATAAAAAAGCAATAGACCAAGCCGATGTAGTTATTTTAGCTACTCCACCAGGTTTTAGACCTTATCATTTTGAATATGCCATTAATGCCGGAAAACATGTATTTATGGAAAAACCAGTAGCTACAGACGCCCCTGGTATTCGTAAGGTTTTAGAAATGGCAAAAATTGCCAAAGAGAAAAAACTAAATGTAGTTGTAGGACTACAACGCCATTACCAAAATAATTATATCGCTATTGCAGATAGAATTAAGCAAGGTGATGTAGGTAAAATAGTATCAGGACAAGTGTATTGGAATAGTGCAGGCGTTTGGGTACGACCAAGAAAAGAAGGCCAATCAGAATTAGAATATCAAATGAGAAATTGGTACTACTTCAATTGGTTATGCGGGGATCATATTTTAGAACAACATATTCATAATATAGATGTTGCCAACTGGTTTATTGGCGAATATCCGATTTCTGCACAAGGCATGGGTGGCAGATTAGTACGAACAGGAAAAGACCATGGCGAGATTTTTGACCATCACTTTGTGGAATTTACCTACCCAAGCGGTGCCGTAATTGCAAGCCAATGTCGTCACCAACCAGGTACTTGGTCTAAAGTTGGCGAAAACTTTCAAGGAACCAAAGGGAGTATTGATATGAACGATGCCGGTGCAGCCAGTATTATTGGTTTAGACGGAGAAAAAATATTCGATTACCGTAATCGTAACGACCCTAATCCTTATCAAGTAGAGCACAACAGATTGTTTGCTTCTATTCGTAATAATGAGGTTATAAGTGATGCCGAAAACGGCGCTATGAGTACCATGACAGCTATAATGGGACGTATGGCAACCTATTCTGGAAAAGTAATTACGTGGGAAGATGCTATGGCTTCTGAAAAATTATTGATGCCCAGCGAACTTACTTGGGATTCTACACCACCAAGTGTACCTGGCCCAGATGGTATGTATCCGATTCCAACCCCTGGTGTTACCAATGTTTTGAGTTAGGAAAACTATTTACTTATTTATTTTAGTGACAGCTATCTTGATAGCTGTCACTTTTTATTTTCTTCAAAATTAAAAATGTCATGTAATTGCCATGATGTTCATTTTCAACATATTGCTATTCAACTGTACTTATTCTTTCCAATTTTTGAGTTGGTCGAGATATAAATATGATTCCACAAATTTTCGATGTTCGAGACTAGTCATTTTTTCTACTAAATTCAATGCCGTAATGTAGCTAACTAGATTTCCGTTCGAAGAACTAAATTTCCCATCTTCTACAAAAGATATTTTAGCATCATCTTGAACCTTTAAGTTCGGATAATCCTCCTGTAATTGTTCGCCACCACCGATCCAGGTCACGATTTTGTGTCCATCAGCAATTCCGGATTTTCCGATTAGTTGCGCTCCTGCACAGTTGCTTACTATATATTCTGTTTCCTTATTTTTCTCTCGTATAAAATTCACGATTTTGTCATTGTGAACTTGAGCGTACATATCGTATGCGCTTGGTACAAACAGCGCTGTCAATTTTGGGCAGTTATCAAACGTATAATCAGGAACAAATCTCATTCCCTCTTCTGTAGTAATAGGGTTTTCTGTTTCTGCAATTGTGATTACATTGAAAAGCTGTTTACCATCTTCAGTCGGTTTTGCAAATACATCAGATGTTGCTATCACCTCGCTTTGCAAAACTCCATTATACATTAAAAGTCCGATTGTCGGTAATTCAGTTTTGAAAGGTTTCAGATGCTTTGTCAGCGTGTCTCTTTTCTTGTCGGTGTCAGAGATTGCTTGATTTTCGGTTTTAGTTTTTGACTTGTCGAAATCACAACTAATAATTAAGAGACCTATTATACAGAATATGAGTGTGTTTTTCATTTTAAATTATTTTATCACAAATGTATATACTCATGAAAAACTTAATCAAGATTAAGAAAGAAATTGTATATTTTTCACTTCAGTTCTTTGTTTGCAACTAGCTTTATTTAATTCAAATATTTAATCATTCTAATCATTCCTTTTAATTCTTCTTTAAAATATGGAATGTCCAAAATCGTTTTACTATGAAATTTAAAGCCTAGTTTTTCATAAAATGCAATTGCATTTTCATTTGTGTCAATTACACATAAAATGATACTTTCTTTTCCTATATTTTTCGTCTTCTGAATTATATCGGTTAAAGCCATTTTTCCAATTCCCATTCCTATACATTCAGGTAGAACATATATTTTCTCTAATTCCACAGAATTATCAATAAAGTCAGTAGACGAATGAATTTTAGTTTTTATAAATCCAACTTGTTTTTCTTGATGTTCAATAAAATAGTATTCAGTATTAGTATCAGTCAAATCTAAAGCAAGTCTTTTGTCGCTGAATTCGTTGTCTAAATACCATTCTAATCCGCCGTCATTCCAATGATTATGAAAATTCAAAGAATATGCATCAATGCAAATCTTTTTTAATTTTATAATATCTTCTAAAAAGGCTTTTCTTAACTCCATATTTTAATTTGAGTTCGATCTTCCGATTATTGCTAAGCGTCGTTGGTTGTTAGACTTTACATATTAAGCTTTTCCATTTCGTATAAATCTAGGCCTTCGCCCCAATAATTTTTTTCTATTCGAGTATTACTGTAACCAAATTTTTCAAAAAACTTATAGGCTAATTGAGAGGTCGTTACTATGAATTTTTCGACTCTTTTATCTTTACTCAATACATTTAAACAGTAATCCACAGATTGTTTTCCGAGTCCTTGCCCTGAATAATTTGGGTCAAAAAAAACCCAAGTGATTCGTCCAGATTTATCCTCTTCATTTACATAATATCCAGTACCACCTACAATTGTATTATCCACTTCAACAGTTAAATAGGTTTCTGCTTTTTGCTCTAGATATTCTTCAAAATCTTTTATTTCATTTTTATCAAAAGATTTTGGAACGTTAAGATTAAATACTTTTAGTAAATGCTCTTTATCAGTTTGTTTGTATGGTCTAATCATAATTAATAATAGTGTATTGTTAAACCTCTTGCTCCGTTTCATTCAAATAGTAACTTGTTAAAAGAAAGTGTTGTTTTAATAGCCGTGATAGATGGTTTTTCTAAGTTCGAATATGCGACACAGCTTTATTCGCTCGAGTATTTCTTTAATACTCTAATAATTTCATTTTCGTCATCTTGTATTTCTGCAGTGTCTGTAGTATTCCCAAATAGAATGTAGCCTATTAAATTTTCTTTATCAAAATATGCATAAGTAGAAGTTCCTGCGTGTTCACCACTATGGCCAATAGATTTAGAATCTACTTCCCAAAATATTCCTGATTCAAATTCTGCGTTAATTTGTTGAGTCATCATTTCTTTGTAACTCTCCGCATTTAAAATGTTAGTTTTTCCAGAATATCCACTGATCATTGTTGATAGATAATTACCAAAATCAATAACATTCGTAGTAAAACTACCATCAGGATATGTAATGTCATGCATTTCGGGCATAGGAATGTCATTTGCATATAGTGTTGATACATCCTTGAATTTTGAATCTTCAAAAACCCAATTAGAACTTGTCATTTTTAAAGGTTTTGTGATGTGATTTTTAATGAAATAGCTATACTTTTCTCCAGACACTCGTTCAATAATATGCGCAGTAATGGTTGTATTGTTATTGGTATAATGATATTTAGTTCCAGTAGGTTCTAATAAAAAATGTCTCTTTTTATACCAATTTCCTTGTGAGCTATAAATATTTTCAATAAAATCTATCATCGGAATATCTTTGTTGTCTTCACATTTTCTACACCAATTATTTGAAAGATATTTTTTAGTTTTTTTTGGTAAACTATAAAAGTCTTTAACAATCATTGTCTTTGAATAATTACGGGAATCCTTCAAGCCAGAAGAGTGAGTAGCAAGATTTCTAATAGTTATTTTGCTACTTGGAAAATAAGGATTGACAATTTTAAATGGTAAGTATTTATTTATGTCATCATCAAGATTTAGTAATCCCATTTCTTGTGCTTTCATTAAAGCAACACCTGATAATGTTTTAGAAATAGAAGCTATTGACTGTACCGTATTTTTTGTGTAAAGTATCTTTTTTTCTTTGTTAGAATAGCCAAAACCTTTTGCGTATAATATTCTATTTTGATTAACAATTGCGACTGAAAATCCGACAATTGAATTTTTGTTAGATAATTCAGTTAATTCCTTTGTTAGTGAATCAGTCAGAAACTTTTCATTCGTTTGAGCAATCGTGATGTTTGTAAAAAGTAAGAATGTCCAAATAAATAATTTCATTTTAATGATATGTTCAGTTAATTGCCAATAGTCTGGTATAAGTTTAATGCATGGTTTTAACACAGAATTCAGCAAATACAAACCGAATTGAAAATCCATTAAGTTTTTTTTGTAAACAGGCTCTTTCCAAGCAATTACACCAAATGAGTTAAGAAATTTGGCAAAGAGCCTACTCTCCTAACTCGGTTATCTTTTTCTCGTATAAGTTTTTAGTTAGTTTTTTTCATTGCCTCAATTGAAAGGTTTATTGAATTATCCAAAACTTTTTTAAGTACATCACATTGTTCAGATTCAGTTAAGGTTGTCAAATAAGCTTTTATTATTGCATTAATTACTAAACTTGGATTGTCACGAAATATATAGTGTGTACTGCCATAAGCAGGAATATTCAAGACATTAGATTTAGAATCGCCCATTTTTTTGTGAAGTTCAACCCATCGATTGGTGTAATATTCGGAAACATCGGAAAACGGATTCTCCGAGTAAATATTTAGAATTGGAGTTTTAGAAGGATATTCAATGTCTTTCATTATTTTGACAGTTTCCTTATAATTTTTAACTAAATAGTACATTCCTAAATCATTAGGGTAATCTTCTTTAAGAACAGGTTTTTTATGATAAACTTCAAGTAATTTTTTATTCCAAAATGTATTGGTTGCAGCGTCGACCAAAACTATTGATTTGACCAGATTCGGATGTCTTGATACATATAGAGAATTATAAAAAGCTCCATAAGAATGAGATACTAAGATTATACCCTTGTTATAGCCTAGAATTTCTAAACTTTTTTCAAGCTCTTTGATTCCGTTAAGGATACCAAATTTTGAATCTTCATTTAATTTTGGATTAACTTCACTTTTTCCAAATCCTGATCTATCATATGTAATCAATGTAGTTCCAGTTACTTTATAAGTTTTTTCTAAAATATCGTTCCAAACTGAACCGTCATTGCCTGAACCTGATTCAAAAAGAATTGGTATACCACTGCCTTCTATTATATTAAAGTGCATTTTGTATCCTCCGACATCAACTAAAGTATCTTTACTTTGAGCACTTAGGGTTTCAAACAAAATGAAAACGATTAATAGAATAGAATACGAGTATTTCATTTTTTTATCATTGTTTATAACACATAGATATATGCAATTGTGCTCTTAATTAAGAAAGGTACAATTTTAAGCTAAAACAAATAGTCATAGGCAATTCCAAAGAAAAGGCTAATTGAACATGAAATATATTAAACCATTTTCATTTGGCTTGATATCTATTTTTATCATTAATCATTTAAGGCAATTATTATACCTGAAAACTAGAATAAACATGTTTAGTTAAACAACTAAAACATCTAATACTTGTAATGAACACTACAAGTATTAGATGTTCCATAAAATAGTGATTATACCAAATGAGTTAAGAAATTTGGCAAAGAGCCTACTCTCCTAACTCGGTTATCTTTTTCTCGTATAATTTTTTACTCTCTACCACCGCTACATTCAATTCTTGCATAATACCATCTACGCGACCTTCTATGCTTTTCATTTGGTCGTTAATATTATCAAATGAATTAAGGGCTGCAGCTACTTCTAATGCTTTTACTACCTCTACGGCATCGCCATGCAATAATTTTAGTTTGTCTATTGCCTTTGAAGTATTGGTAAGGGTACCATTGTATTTTGTACGTGCTTTTTCAATAGCCCCTAAGAGTGTTTTTTTACTTTTTTCGTCACTTAGGCTATTAGTCTGCTTTTCCATTGCAGTAAACAGATTTGAAGCTTTTTCCTTTAAGTCGTCGTACTCCTTATTCAAGTTTTTTACGCGACGGTCTACTTTCTCCCAATCACCATATACTTTAGCAAATTCTTTATCCTCATTTTTAGTATCCTCCAAAGCACTTTTTAAAGCATTTAAAGATTCTAGACCTTTGTTCACATTTTTATTGGCGGTCTCTTTCTTATTCTCAAAAGCGTTTACTTGAGATTTAAATTTATCTTTTAAACGAATAAGGTCTTCAGGGCTTTTATCTTTCCAACAAGAAGTTAGTGTAAGCGCAATTAGGGCAACAAATAGTGTTCTTTTAAACATGTAATATCATCTTTAGTTAATGGTGCGGTAAAGATACATATTCTAAGAAGCTTTGAATTTTGAAGTGAAATTGCTGGTAATTTTAGCTGTAATTCACAAGAATATCCACCACTTTTTTTAAGTCAGATGCTACAATTTCAGTTTTTGGTGCCAATGGATAGTTTTGCTGTCCCGGTCTACTGATAAATGCTGCTCTCCACCCTGCCCAAAGAGCACCGGCAACATCCCAACCATGGGCTGCGATTAGCATACATTCCTCTGATTGTATTCCCATTTTCTTGGCTCCCCAAGCGTAAGTATCTGTAAACGGTTTAAATTTTCCCGTTTCTTCAACACTTAAGAGTTCATCAAAATATTCGGTTAAGCCAGCACTTTCAAATTGCTTTTTAAGTCCGTCTTTAGATGAGTTGGTAAAAGCTACCAATTTGTATCCGGAATTTCTTAATTCCTTTAATGCCTCTTTTACTTCTGGGTGTGCTGGTAAATTTCCCATAGACTCAGAAATAATAGTACGAGCTTCATTTTCAGTAATGGTAATATCTTGATTAGCCGCTACCATTTGTAATGCAGCAGCACCAATATGTCCAAATGGTTTGTATTGACCACTCGCAGAAGTTACTAATGAATACTGTAGCATGGTCGTGAACCAAAGTGGAAGCAAATCTTCCCTACCACCTAATGCTTTACCTACCTGTTTTTTAACTACGGTAAGGTCTAAAAGCGTTTCGTTTACATCAAAGAACAACACTTTAGGGCGAATTTTATTTGAAACTTTATCTTCCCGAGTATTGTTCATAGCAGTATTCTTTTTTTTATTTTTAAAATATGTTATTTATATCCTTTTACTAAAGATATAAGAAACTACCAATGAAACCAAAGCAATGACAGCTGCCATTTGCTCCCCATCACTTACCATAATATGAGCAAAAAATGCTAATGTAACTGCAAAGAAAAATGCAGAATAAGCCCACTCTTTTACGATGTGAAATTTAGGATTCCAAATAGCGAACAAACCAACCAACTTTACCGTAGCATATGGGTAAATTAGATATGTTGGGTAGCCTAATTTTACGAAAGCCGTTTTAATATATTCATGATTAAAAAAGTACATACCTGCCGAAAACAGTATTACTAATGTAAAAATACCTGTGAAAATGTAATAAATGATTTTATTCTTATTCATGATTATAACTATTGGTGGCTAAATTGATTTCGACTACTTTCTTCTATAGCTTATTTAAAGCATTTAGTATTTCTGATGCCTCTGCCCTTTCTCTATAATCAGCGTCTAAAAAGGCATATGTTATAACTGCATCTGTATTGATAACATACGTCGCCGCTAAAGGTAATTCATTACTTTCATCACCATTCTTTTCATGTAAACCAAAGCCTGCTTCATAAATGGAAGCTACGTCATCTGTTAGCGTAAATACCACTCCATATTCTTTACCAATGGTATTACCCACATCACTTAAAACAGTAAATTCTAAATTGTTTTTCTCTGAAGTACTTAGCGAGTTATCAGGTAATTCAGGTGTTAAAGCCAATAATGTGGCTCCAGCATTTTTAAATTCAGGAAGTTTTTCTTGTAAATAGTGTAGGGTGATATTACAATATGGACACCAACCACCTCGGTACCAAGTAAGTACTACTGGTCCTTTTTCAAGTTCACTTAACAAAGAAACAGGTTCATTTAATGCGTTCTTCAAAGTGAAGTTGGGCGCTTTGTCCCCAACATTCAACGCATGCTCAAGTATACCTGAGTTTGCCACACTTGTAATACCATCTGCATAAATCCGCTTTTTCTCTTCAGTAAATTTTGATGCACCTTCTTGACGCTTTGCATCTAATAATACATTTAACTCGCCTTTTTTATTGTTTGAATCCATGACGTCTAATTTTAAAATTCCTATTCAGAAATCAACTCAGAAAGCACTTGTTTTAATGTATCTACGGGTTGTGCCCCGGTTATCGCACTTTTCATATTAAACACAATGGTGGGCACAGAATTTACGCCCATATTTTTCCATTTCCCTTGTTTATTTCTGACTTCGTATCGCGCTTCTTCATTATCTAGTTTTGACAGTGCTTCTTCAGCATTTAAACCAACATCTAGCAAAGCTTGTTTTAAAATAGCCTTATCAGAAACATCTTTACGCTCACTAAAAAAAGAAGACATCAATCGCATGTTCAAATCGGTTTGCTTTCCAAATTCTTTCGCATATTCTAATAAAACATGTGCATCAAAGGTGTTTACCATTCTCATATCCTCAAAATAGTCGAATTTAAAACCTAATTCTTCTCCAATATCCGTCATACGTTGTTGTGAATCTTTCTGTTGCTCAATGGTAGAACCGTATTTTTCTGTTATATGTTCCGTAACGTTTTGGCCTTGTGGCAGCATATGCGGATTTAACTCAAAAGGTTGCCATTCAATCTCTACTTGGTCATCTAACCCTAGTTCTGAAATGGCTTTTTCTAAGCGTTTGTATCCAATTATACACCAAGGGCATACTACATCAGATACAATATCTATTTTTAATTTCTTAGTCATTTTTTCCAATTATACATTCAATTGAACTTTTCTATCAGTGCCTTTTTACTTACACCATGCAATACTATCAACTATGTACTTATCATAGTTGTGTTCAAAAATATTTCTTCGTTAAGTTCATCTTTATCAGGTCTGTTTTTCGGTAACATATTAAGAACCATTGAGTTTACTATTCTACTCTTACTCAAGTCTTGTTTTACAATAACAGCCTTATGGTATATACCTAAGGTTTAAAGAGATGACTTTGGGTTGCTATTATTTATTAAAACAATAGAATATCTATCATTAAAATTTGATTTTAATTTTGTAGTATAAGGCGCTAGTAATGACTCGTCCTCTTTAAATATCGGAGTGAAATTTTCAAGATAATCTTTTGGTGCAGTGTTGCTTTCATTCGCATATCTATAATAGTCTGCTATATGCAACTCACTTTCTATTTCACTTGGTTCATATCCCAACATTAAAAAAGATTGGTCCCCGGCATTATCTACGTGAAAAGGTGTGCTCACTTGCTGATCAAAACGCACCAACCAATGATAGCTTAATTTTTTGTCAAATTCAACAGTAGTAAACTTTGATAATTCTTTCTTTAGATCGACCATTATAGATCTAAATTGATAGGGAGTTAAATTTTTACCTAAATCAAAACGTATAAAACCAGCTTCCTTCGTATCGGTCCTAAAAACTTTATTGGTGCAATACCGAGCTATCTTTTTTAAATTGATGTCTTGTATTTCCATGCTAATTTAATCAGTTCAGTATACACTGGTAAATTTAAATAATCTCACTAATTTGTACGGTCGGATGAGTGTTCGTAAAATTTGGAAGATCCGTCAAAATCTTTTCTGAATTTGCTCCAAAAGACATCTTAAATGATTCCATAGAGTCAAAAATTAGGTTAGCAATAACTAAAAATGGTGCCGGTTCATCTGGACTACCTCCTGCAATACCAAAATTAATATCGGATGAAACAATGGAATCACCCAACAATTCCTTTAATAATTGACCATGTTGATTTACATAGTAGTCCTTATCGAACGTTAAATCTGCACTATTCGGATACATTACAGTTAATTTTATCATTGTATATACTTTTATGTGATTATTAATAGAATAACAGATACCCCAATACAAATAGGGCATCTGCATGTTATTTTAAATTTATATTTCTGCCAGAATTTGACGAATCATTTGATTGGTGAACCCCCATTCATTATCATACCACGTCATCACTTTCAACAAATCGCCATCAACTACTCTTGTCATTCCTAAATCAACGGTCGATGCATGCGGATTCTTTACAATATCCGATGAAACCAATGGCTCATCTGTAGTAGACAAAACATTTTTATATCTTTTGGTAGCCGCTTCTTCCCTGAAAATTGCGTTTACCTCCTCAATAGTAACATCGCGTTCCATGACAAAAGTTAAGTCTGACATAGACCCAACCGGAATTGGTACACGTAACGCAACACCATCAAACTTACCAGCAAATTCTGGTAACGCTTTAGTAGTAGCAATTGCAGCACCTGTCGTGGTAGGAACTATATTCGCTGCACCGGCACGACCCATTCTCATGTTTTTTTGTGAAGGTGCATCAACAATTCCTTGAGATGCGGTATAGGCATGTACAGTTGTCATAATGGCTTTCTTAATACCAATTCTACGACCTAAAACTTCTACTACCGGACTAATATTATTGGTAGTACAACTAGCACAAGAAAATATATTGGTCGCTCCATCTTTTGTATTTACACCATGAACCACCGTTGGGATATCTTCACTCTTTGTAGGTGCAGAAATAATTACAGATTTTGCGCCTGCCTTAATGTGTTTTTTAGCATCTTCGCTCTTGGTAAAGAAACCGGTACTTTCAATAACGACATCAATTTTGTGTTCTGCCCAAGGCAAATCCTCAGGATTACGTTGCGAGTTGTATTGAATTTTTTTACCATCTATGATAAGGTTGTTTTCATCATGTGAAACTTCCTTTTCATAAATACCATAGACTGAATCATACTTAAGTAAATAAGCAATATTCTCTATAGATACGATATCGTTTACTGCTACTAATTCTAATTCTGGAGTATCTAAAATTACTTTTAAAGAAGCGCGACCAATACGCCCCATTCCGTTTATTGCTATTTTTTTCATTTTGATGTATTTAGTTTATTAAAATTAAATAACCTTCTGCCTTAAAGACAGAAGGCTACAATCAATCACTCAATCAACATATGGTTTCGGGGGAAAACTGAAACCTCAATTATTTAGACCATGCAAACTTTTCAAAAGCTGCATCGACAGGTGTATGCGCAATATGGTTTGTATAGTTACTGATTACTTTTTGAGATAATCCTAAGATGATTTCCAATACTTGTTGCTCACCATAACCAGCTGCATAAAAAGTATCTAAATCTTCTTGAGTTACATTACCACGGTTACGAACTATAGTTAAAGTCATAGTTCTTAGTGCTTCTAATTTTGCATCTGCTAATGGAGTTTCATTACGCAATGCTTCTGTAATAGCGTCATCTACCTTCATCATTTTTGCTATACCTGTATGTGCTGGTACACAGTAATGGCATGCATGCTCAACATTGATTGCTTGCCATACCACAGTTAACTCTTCTTCGTTAAAAGAAGTCTCTGTAAATAACTGATGTAGTGTTTGATACGCTTCTAATAATTTTGGCGATGCTGCCAATACTCCATGAAGACCAGGAATCATCCCGTATGCCTTGTTTGAACTTTCTAATAATCCCTTGCTACCTTCTGTTGCAGATTCTATGTCGTGTACTTTTAAAGTTGTCATAATCTATTTTATTTATTAATTATTATATTTATGTTAAATCTAAGCAACTGCTTAGTTATTATTCAAAAAAAATGCTAAAGGTGTAAAAATGTAATCTTAATAATGCCTTTTAATTGTTCCTCTTTAAATACTTTTGATGAAATTGACAGACCTAAAAGAGCGTTCATTAAATAGTCAGCCTGTGCTTCTATTTCTTTTACATCCCTTGAGTCGTCTTGTTTTAGATTCCTTACAAATAGTTCTCTAATAGTTGAAGAAAAACGTTTCAATGCCGCCATAATAACCGGACTCGAATCTTCTTTAATTTCGTTTACCGTATTGGTAACCAAACATCCTTTAAAAATTGGACCTTCTCTAGAAAAATCTAGAAAATCAAAAAAATAATCTTTAATACCTTCAACTCCATTATTAGATTTTTCTAAGGCATTGGTGATGGCTTTGATTTGAGTATTATAAAGCTTAATACTTTCTAAGAATACACCTTCTTTATTTTTAAAGCTGGCATAAATAGAGAACTGGTTAATACCCATTTCTTTCTCCAACATACGAACCGATGTACTTTCATAGCCATTACGCCAGAACAAGCGCATGGCCTTATCTATGACTTCAGTTTCGTTATATTGTTTTTTACGTGCCATTATTTCTAATTACAGCACAAAACTAAGCAAGTGCTTTGATATAAAAAAACTTTTAACTTTTTCTTAAAAGAATATTACAACTTAATTGAAATCTTCATAGGATAATGCAATATCCACCGTAGTAATTGTTTTAGAATTGGTGGCTGAAATAGTTTTCGCAGCATATCTAAGGGGACTACTATCTTCAATATGAAAACTAATTGAACTTGGTTGATTTTTATCTAACCACACCGCTCTTTCTGTAGCAATTTTCAATGATGGATGCTTTTCAATGTTACCACCGGAAAATTGTGTAAAAATCAAAATGGATTCCTCAAAAACATCCGTAGTTGTAATTTTTAAATTTACCGGATAAAGCTGTAATGCACCAAGGTTTAGTTCTTCTGTAGCTCCTATATTCTCATCCTTTACTACCTCCCTTATACTAGTAAAAGATATATCCTCTTTTAAAGAAATATGTAAATCATAAATCGTTCCCTTACCAGAGGTCTCAAAAGTAATTTTATAATTACCCTCACTATCTGTAATAGTAGAATCTAAATACCCCTTAAAATTATATCTCGTACTTGAAAAGGTACCTTGTCGAATACTTTCACCAATTTTTATTTTAATATTCTTAATTGGTATTTCATTTATAGTATCGTAAACTCGACCAAAAACTGTCGTCTCAATACCTGCTTCAAGAGGTTCTTCCTCGCAACTACATAATACCGACAATAAAACAAGCAATAATAATAGTTTTTTCACGCAGTAAATTATTTATTTAAATTCTACCCCTTTCTAATAATTTTATCAATATTACCGGCTAAATACATATGGTCACTAGCGGAGTTTTTGCGAAGTACATTCGTCATTAATACAACCATATACCTGCAATTATCTGGATGCTCAACAATGATAACAGAATTCATGAAATTGGTGACATTGCCCATATATTTACCACAAGCCTCACCTTTACTTCTATCGCATTTATATAATGAACCAGATTTAAAATACACTGCTGCTTCTTTTAAAGCAGGTGATTGTGCGTAGCGTATTCTACGATCGGTCATATACATTAATCGCTTCATTTCTAAACTAGAAGCTTCATCTACCACCTTACCTTGCTCTAACTGAACCAAAAATTTCATTAATCCTTGCGGAGAGCCAATACTACCGCCTTTATCACCAACATATGTATTTGCCCCTCTGGTGAAGAAACTTCCCAGTCGCCATTCATCACTTTTAATTCCTAAATCACGTAATGGTAAATTCACTACATCATTACTTAAATCTGTCAATTCCTTTTTTGGAGTTTCTTTAAAATAAGTATCGGTTTCTTCTTGGGTTAAATCAGGGTATTTTTCGCCAAAAGCTGCCATTAAAAGCACTTCTCTCCAAACAATACTTGCTGCGCCATTATTACTAACCGAGAGCATATGATCCGTCCATTCGTACAGCGTAAATAAATCATTCGCGATTACTTGGCGCTTCACCAATGTATTTTTTTCAATATTATAAATAGGAATGGTGTGCTCATCAGTCAAACCCCACACGCCTGCTTTAACAGATTTATTCTTTAAAAGCTCGGTTCTTAATTCAAACGAATCTGGATAAATCTTGGCCAACTGCGTAAAGAGTCCGTTGAGAACAGCCAATTTACCAACACTGCCTGGTTGATAGCCTGACGTTTCATTACGCTCAGCATATCGTACATTTTCAGGATCTGATATATCTAATACCGTTAACGAATAACTTTTATCTAAACCACGAAAAAGCGCACTGATTTCTTTCTGAAAATCCTCGTTCACCTGCATTAAACCCATGGCACTATCATTCTTTCTAGACAGTAAATTCAACTGAATTTCACTGTAAGATTTTAATGCGCCAGCAGGTAAAACTGTGGCATCTTTTATCTCACCGCTTTTTATTAACTCTAAACGCTTTAAACGTTTTATACCTGTACGCTCGTAACCGTCAATTGGATAGTATGTATATGTTGTAAATGCGGAAGCAGAAAAAACTACAACCAGTAACACTAAAATTTTCTTCATTATAATTTTGTACTTAAAGAGATTTCTTTCTCCGTGTTAATTTTGGGGGTAATCGACTCTAAGTATCCAGAACTTAGGGCTTTTTTATTTTCAACAAATGGGCGTATTTGAAACAACCATAATTTATCATCTTTAAAACCAAGTTCTACATCATAAGCACCTTCATAATCTGAATTGGTCGCTTCAGACAAAGTCGTACGAATAGTGTTTGCCAAAATTTTAATTTCATTTAAATTTTTCTCGTTAACCACCCTATTTTGAAAAGTGGCAACTTTCTTGCCGGTACCACCTGTTGTAGGCAAGGTATTATACTTAGCCTCACGTGCTGGTGCCAATAAACGATATCCACCAGCATCATAAATAGTATAGGTTTCTGCCGATTGTCCATCTACGGCGCCACCTGCCCCCCTACTAAATGCCACAGTTAAATCTTTTTCATTTCCAGAATTGATTCCCTTTGAAATTAAAACTCCGGAATAATCAACATCTACACTTGGTATCACCAAAATTGAAGGAAATACGTTCTCAGGATTCAACAAATACTTTTGACGCCATTTAAAGCTACGCTCCGTATATGGTGAAGCCCATACCTCTTTCACTCCATTTAAAATTTTCTCTTTATCCAATACATTAAATAAAGTCAGGTTTAGTCCCGCGCCTGTAAACTCTTTCAAATCCTCCATATTTGTATCACTACGCAAGAAGACCGGAATCTGACCAAAATCTGACCCAAGAACAGTTTTAAACTTCGTTTCTAACTGCTCCATGAAATCAGCCTTTAAAGGCATTTTCTTTATTGCAGTTCTTAAAGTTTCTAATTGTCGTAATTGATAATTCTCAACTTCTGGTTCAGAAACTCCGGTAGTTATCATCCGCTCTGCTTCTACGAACATGGCATTTAAATACGCCCAATACGAAGTATTTTGACCCGGCATTTGCTGGTCCATATGGTCTCTGAAAATTCCGAACGGAATCACCAACCCTTCTACAACCTGATCGGGAAACATTTTTTTCAACTGCCCCAAATTTGCTGCTTTTGGTCCGCATAATGCTCCCGAATCGCTCGCATCAACATCACGCATATTAAGAACATCGGTATTTTTCAATTGAATTTTTTCAATAGGCACTTCAATCTTATCTGTATTTCGTTCTTTCTTCACAAATAGACCGCGCTCTTGGTCGGTCATTTTCGATTCAGGTTTAATAATCACATTTCCTTTGTTAGATACCGCATAGAAAACACGATCACCGTCATACTTCTTTAAACTTTGTAGATTCGCGTCTGACAACGCTGCATTTGGTATTCCCAAATTACGCGCCAATAGCTGCACATGAGATACCATATTCCCTTCTGCCACCGTGGCAATACCTGCAATAGGTTTTAAATCGGATGGAGAACGTTGAAAAATATAAATCTTATCAGATGACACTTCAATATCTTCCGATGAACCATCAACCACCACTAATTCACCAAAAGCATACCCAGGATTCAATCCTCTAAACGTACTTTGATTTGAAATATCCATCACCATATTCGTCAGGGCGGATTCTTTCGCTATAAAATCACCCAATTCACCAACGCTCTTACCCAAATGCAAGGCAACAGAACCTCTAATTCTATCATCGATAAAGGCATATGATTTTGGTTCGAACGTGGTATACGCATCAACCACCTCTTGATAATTAGCTTTTACCATGGCAGCACTCCACTCTACAGCTGCTCTTGCAGTTTCTAAAACCTGAGTTAATTCTGCCAAGCTCAATTGGTCTTGACCAAACTTACTCAACGCACCAGATATTTGTTCCCATTCCCACAACTCCAAATAACCTGCACCAACCGATGCGGTTGTTAAGGCACATATTTTTTCTAATTGTCCGCTAACCGTTGTTGGTTCCCAATTTGGTGCATTTTGAAATAACAGTTCTTCTAATTTTAAAGAAATATCTAATAATTGCAAACGAGCCATCGGTCGTTTCTCAGCTACTAATCCTTCTCGTATATCTAAAAGTAATTGCGCTGTTTCATTAACAGAATATGAAGGTGTTTCATTGCCAGTTTTCCCTTGAACAAATGCCTGTACTTTATCACCTAAAGTCGTGCCTTTTACTAATTTCGACTTATTCAATAACGATTGAACATCAACTGGCTTAAAAAAAGTTTGCATGGTAGCTACCAGACCATCTAGTTTTTTATTTAAATCAGTAGTCAATAACTTCTGATTCTTAGCCTTAAAATCTATTACTTTTTGAATATCAGAAATTTCAGGCTGACTATGAATCTTGGTTCTCAAATCCATAAAAGCAACGTAATTATCAGAAATAACCTTCGATTCGCTACGCATTAACTGCGCTACATTATCATCTCCGTTATGTGGAATATCTTTTAAGGATTGTCTTATGAAGTAAAAATTATCAGTAATTACTGCATCTTTTGCTAATATCCACTTATAAAATTCAATACCCCAAGCTTCCTCATCCTCTACTTGTACTGAACCTCTATAAAACTGTCCTTTTTGATTCACCCAACCGTTATCGATTAGACGTAAATATTTATCTAACTGAAATTGCTTTAAACGTGAATGGTTGAAATCAGCATCCCATATTTCATCATTATTTGAATAGGCTAAAATTTGACCTAAAAAAATATGATTGCTAATACCTAAGGCAACTACTTCATCTTTATATCTAGCATGTTGTACGCCAGGCCCTATGTTATCAGGACAAGGGTCTTTTGGTTGCCGTACACTGCCATCGGCACAAAACCAACGAATATCTTTATAAGGTCCGCGTATGTCATTCTTATACTTCTCAACTAATGTCTCGATTTTATCGGAAGTCATCGGTGATTGTGAATAAGCAATATTGACCGCAGTAAATAAAGCGACGAATAGAATACTATAAAGGGAATATATCTTACTGTTTTTCAATTGAATGGTATTGAATTATTCGTCAAAGGTAGTATCAAATTAAATTATAATCCTATGTTGAAGTAATTTATTTTAAATCAGTAAATCAAAAATACCATACTGACTTACAGCGACTTAAGAATATAAAAATCTTTCATAATAAAATGATAAAAAAAATCGTTATTCAATTATTTAGATTTCATTTGTAACAACTTTTAAGTACGATTCTCGGACTAGAAAAAGAACAAAAAAAAATCTAAACTATAACTAATAAGCAAAAAAATGAAATCAATTTTAATCGTATTATTCGTAGCTATCTCCTCTCTAACAACCACATACGGCCAAGACACCGACAAAATGAGCGGAACATATGAAGGATACATAGATGGTATGTATGTTTTTACCGATAAAGACGGATATAAAGCAGAGTTCACCAACGTAACAAACGACGTAAGCGCAAAGTATGATTTAACTAGTCAAAAATTTGTTAGCATGCAATTTATCATCACGTTCACTGTAGATACAGAATTAGACGAAGAAGATGAAGATATACAGGTAAGTACCATTATAGATTTGGTTATGCCAGAATAAGTAATTAAAAAGGACCTAAGGTCCTTTTTTTTATACCTAAATTTTATTCAAGTTTACTTAAATACAACCCTCAATAAAAACCCACTTCAAAGAGCCGATTCTTTTTCGTTTCTTTGTATTCCTTAAGAAAAATAAAATGACTTTACTTGGTATTGATGTAGGCGGTTCTGGAATTAAAGGAGCGTTAGTTGATTCAGAAACAGGAGAAATGATTTCTGAGCGCTTTAGAATACCGACTCCTATACCTCGAACACCAGAAGCAATGACCGATGTTATTGCTAAAATTGTAGCACACTTCGATTACAAAGGTAAAGTTGGTTGTGGTTTTCCAACGATCATTAAAAATGGCACTTGCAAAGCTACTGGCAATCTAGACCCTAGCTGGTTAGGCGTGAATGTTGAGGGTTTATTAGAAAAGAAAACAGGCCTTGATTTTACCGTTATTAATGATGCAGATGCCGCGGGTTACGCTACGATGAACTACGGTATCGGAAAAGGTGAGAAGGGCCTTGTTGTTATGATAACCATTGGAACCGGTTTAGGTAGTGGCGCCTTTTTAGATGGTAGGTTGATTCCAAACTTTGAGTTAGGTCAAATACCTTATAAGAAATACAGTAAAATTGAATCGTGGGCAGCCGGGTCTGCAAAGGACAAAGAAAAACTTTCCTATAAAAAATGGGGTAAACGATTCAATACTTTTTTAGAATACGTTGAATTAATAATATCGCCAGACCTTATTATTTTAGGTGGTGGTGCATCAAAAGATTTTAACGAGTTTAAATCACAAATTAATATTGAAACTAAAGTAATTGCCGCAGAATTACAAAACCACGCTGGTATAATAGGTGCGGCAGTTGCTTCTCTATATAAGGCCAAGAAGGCATAGATAGAAATACACAAGTTATAGTATATAAAAAAATCCCAAAGTTGCCTTTGGGATTTTTTTATTTTTATAATTGCCTTATTTATTCATTTAGAATTTTGGCATCCGAAGGAACATCAAAAAAGTCTTTTGGTAGATTGTTTTCGAAAGAAACATCAGAAACATCTATTTGAGTTATATGCTCTCCAGGTTTTTCGTTTTTCGTTAACCAATGCGTTTTATAACTCGTCGGAAACAGAATACCATTTACAGTATGCTCCCCTACAACTTCCATAAACTTTTCTGGTGCATGCCCTCCATCTTTAAAGTACTCTGGATAAGAAACGATATACCGAATAGCAGCCAGTTTATGTGAATCTTTACTGAAGTATAAAATATAATAATCATCGGGTGCATCACCTGTACCAGCATCGAAGGTTACTTTGACCACATCTTGTTTTTGCTCTTTATAAGTCTTTTCAGAAAGCAACTCTAAATTCACTCCTTCACCATTCAGCACAAAAGGTTGTCCGTAAAAGTATAAAGGCGTCAATGCCCAAAATTTAGTATCATAAGCAAAGTCGGTACTATCTTTTGCTTTTACCCAAGCTTGTTCGCCAGTCCACCCAAAATGTGCAGTACTATCCGTTGCACTTGTGTGCACAGCTCTATTACTCCAAGTATCTACAGTTTGGTAGCTATCTCTAGGTGTTTTACCATTTAATGGCTGATAATTAAATCGAAAAGAGATTGGTCCGTTTGCATACCACTTTGCTAAGCCACCATGAGCTTCCATCGCATTCCAAACTATTTTACCAGCTTCAGAAGCACCCAGTTTTTCCTTAGCTTTGTTTACCCTAGCATCTACCCATGATTTAGGAATTGAAATAACATTAGTTTCTACTACTTCCTTGTCAACTAAATCTTGATCAGCTTTGGGAGTTTCTTTACACGATAAAATAAATGCGAATAGTACTAAAACTGAAAATTTGTAATGTAATCTCATAGTTATATGCCGTTAAGTTGGTTATCTAATGTAAATCATATGGCCTTGTGATCTAAACTAGTTGTTTTTAGCTCATCATATTTTTGAGCCACCCATTTATCAAATTCCGCGGGAGCTTCAAAATTCAAGCTATTTTCTTTAAGTCGCTCCTCACCTCCAAAAATTACTTGAATTTCCTTATTCAATAAACCTTGTATTGAACGTTCGGCAACATATTCTGGAGAATCCATTTTTATTCCCTTAAATTTCTGCATCATATCGGTATCAGTAGCCGTAGGAAAAGAGCAAGTTACAGAAATATTAAAAGGAGCCAATTCTCTACGCATAGAATCTGAAAACTGACGAATAGCAGCTTTTGTACTACCATAAACTGCATAAAAAGGCATCCCAATTAACCCTAACCCAGATGAGATATTCAAAATAGCCCCCTCTTCAGATGATTTTAAAAGAGGAATACAATATTTGGTCAATAAAAGTACAGCTGTAAGGTTAATTGCTACCTGATCATATACATCTTCATCTTGAATATCCTCTAAAGGACCTGCAGAAACAATACCTGCATTATTGATTAAGATATCTATATACCCCCATTTATCCTCTATCTGTGCAACAGCTTCACGTAAAACCTCAATATTAGCAATATCACCATTGATTCTTAGAAATTTTACATTTTCAAATTCTTGTGATAATTGTTTCAAGTTTTGCTTATCACGGGCGATTACAGCTATTTTGCTAACACCACCTTTAATAAGTTCTTGAATCATACATTTTCCAATACCTCTAGTACCGCCAGTAATGAGTACATTTTTTCCTTCTAGTTGCATAATTTTATACGTTTGAGTTGAGTTTAATTGAACTTTAAATTAGATATAATTCAAACTCAAAACGAAGAAAAATTGCGTTAGCTTAAATTATTAAGGAAGTAGGAAAATGTAACCTCATATTTTACGTAATTCTTAGTCAATACCCCTTAATTAATAGCATATGAGACTACTAATCGACGTTTAAATTTATTTTACAGCTTTACATTATCAACCAAAACTAGAAAAGCCACCTTAAAAAGGTGGCTTTTCTAAAAAAAAATATTCAAATAAAATCTCTTTTATAAAAGACTTTAATACTTATGCTATTTTATTTCTCTTACGTTCATTCTCCGTTAGATATATTTTACGTAGACGCAAATGTTTTGGAGTAACCTCAACATACTCATCTTTCTGAATATATTCTAAAGCTTCTTCTAATGAAAACTTAATTGCAGGTACAATCTTTGCCTTATCATCCGCTCCTGAAGAACGTACGTTAGACATCTTTTTTGTTTTTGTAATATTCACAGTCATATCATCACCACGAGAATTCTCGCCGATTACCTGACCTTCGTAAATATCTTCACCTGGATCAACGAAAAACTTACCACGATCCTGTAATTTATCGATAGAATAAGGAATTGCTTTTCCTCTTTCCATAGAAACTAATGAACCATTTTGACGTTGAGGAATATCACCTTTCATTGGTTGATATTCTAAAAAGCGGTGCGCCATAATAGCCTCACCAGCCGTTGCTGTCAATAATTGGTTACGAAGACCGATAATACCACGTGATGGAATTTGGAACTCGCATAACATACGATTACCTTTTGCTTCCATTTTGGTCATTTCACCTTTACGAATAGATACCATTTCAACTGCTCTACCAGAAACTTCTTCTGGTAAATCGATTGTTAAATGCTCGATAGGCTCACATTTAACACCGTCAATCTCTTTTATAATTACCTGTGGTTGTCCAATTTGCATTTCATATCCTTCACGTCTCATTGTTTCAATAAGTACAGAAAGGTGTAATACCCCACGACCAAATACCAAAAACTTATCAGCACTATCAGTTGGGTTAACACGTAAGGCAAGGTTTTTTTCCAACTCCTTAGCCAAACGATCCTTAATATGTCTTGAGGTTACGAATTTACCATCCTGTCCAAAAAACGGACTATCATTAATAGTAAACAACATACTCATTGTAGGTTCATCAATAGCAATAGTCTTTAATGCTTCAGGATTTTCTAAATCAGCAACAGTATCACCAATTTCAAATCCTTCAACACCTACTAATGCACAAATATCACCAGTTTCAACTTCTTGTACTTTCTTACGACCTAAACCTTCAAAAAGATATAATTCTTTAATTTTTGATTTTACAATAGAACCATCACGTTTTACCAAAGAAATTTGTTGCCCTTCTTTTAAGGTTCCTCTTTGCAATCTACCAATAGCAATTCTACCAGTAAATGAAGAGAAATCTAAAGATGTAATCAACATTTGAGTATTTCCTTCTTTCGGCTCGAATGTAGGTATATGCTCAATAACCATATCTAAAAGAGGCTCGATATTGTCAGTTTCATTTCTCCAATCCTCACTCATCCAATTATTCTTTGCAGAACCATAAACAGTAGGAAAATCTAACTGCCATTCTTCAGCACCTAGCTCGAACATTAAATCGAAAACTTTTTCATGTACTTCTTCTGGAGTACAGTTTTCTTTATCAACCTTATTAATAACCAAACAAGGCTTCAAACCTAAGTCGATTGCTTTCTGTAGTACAAAACGAGTTTGTGGCATTGGTCCTTCAAAAGCATCTACCAATAACAAGACACCGTCTGCCATGTTCAATACACGTTCAACTTCACCACCGAAATCGGCGTGACCAGGTGTATCTATAATATTTATCTTAGTGTCCTTATATATAACGGAAACGTTTTTGGAAGTAATGGTAATACCACGCTCTCGTTCCAAATCGTTATTATCCAATATTAAATCGCCTGTATTCTCGTTCTCTCGGAACAAGCTACAGTGGTACATTATTTTGTCTACCAAGGTGGTTTTACCGTGGTCAACATGCGCAATGATCGCAATATTTTTCGTAGTGGACATAAGGTCTATTTTAAGCGTGCAAAGATACTTCAATTTTTAATAGCTACACTTAATCTTAAGTATTTTTTATCTTATTGATTTTGAGAGGGTTTACTAAAGCAATACCTACTTTTTTCTACCACCTATCACCCAACCTAATCTTACATCAATTAAAATTCCGGGAGTTGTATCAAACTCATTGACAAAAATTCCTGGCCCAAAAGAAATACCCCAGTAAAAACCTTTAGGTCTAGTGCGCTGAATACCATAGACAATAACGAGATTATAATAGTAGTCTGAAGCATATTCTAAATCTCCAATAATGGGTTGACCAAATTGAAACTGATTTAAAAACCCAAGATAGTTTCCTGAATTTCCTGAAATATTCTTACCTTTTCTTAAGCGCCTTTCCATATTATTAAAGTACCTAAATTCTGCACCTAGCCCAGGATAAAGTCCAAAATTGGTTTCCCTATCAGACCCTCCATTAAGCGCAAAGCCTAAAAATCCTTCAAAATTCAACGTAGTTATAGCTCCAACTCCCAATTCGTAAGACATACCTGGTGCTAAGGCATTAAGTTTAAAAAGACCGGCTTCTACTTGTTTATTATTTTGTGAAGAAAGGGTAATGGCTGAGCATAAAAGAACAGCAAAAATTACGGTTTTTCTCATGGTAAAGTTTGATTTTTTTTATTTTAAATAAATATCAAGAATCAGGCCCAATTAATCAAAAATTGGTTTTCTAGATTTTCGTTTGGTAGCCACCCAACCAAAAGTAAAGTTGAGCAGAGGACCATAACCTGATGGTACTCCGTCGCCACGGTAGTAACCCGCACCTAATTCTGCATTAAAATTAAATCCGTTTTCATAAGTCCTTTGAATCCCATAGGTGACTCCGTAAACACCAAGATTAAAATCATCCGGACCTTCAATATTTGTAGATAATCGAAGCTGGGAGAAGAAAATGCTCCGAGCTGCTGCAATGTAATTTCCGGAATTACCAGCAACATTTTTGTTCATGGCAATCCTTCTATTAAAATTATGATAATACCTTACCCTAGTATGCAGGGTTAAACCTACCGCATACCCTTCCTTATAGGTGGCGTAACCAAGTCCTAATCCAACGGAGGTACTTACATTCTTAAAAAGTCCCAACTCATAACTGATACCCGGACTAAACAAATCGAATTTGAATTGATGCCGTTCTAGATGAACGATTCCTGAACCTTTCTCTGTTATTCCATTGATTTGAGAATAACCAAAATGAACAATGAATAGGAGAACAATTAGTGTGATTTTCTTCATGTGATTAGATTAAAGTTGCATTTAAAACTAATCGTTTAAAAAAACGTAACCATTTGATTTAAAGAAATATTATGAATTTAATATAGTATTATCGACCTACACACCATCGTTTTTCACTTACAATCCAACCAATACTTAAATTGGCAACCGGATAAATAGCACTATCAAATTGCCCCATGTAATATGCCGCACCTACATCAACAGAAAAATTGAATCCGGAATCAAAACTTCGTTGCAAACCAGTAACTACACCAGCATAACCAAAAGCACCCTTTACTATTTCATTCTCTATAGTTCGTATACCTGGAAAAAAAACAGCAGCAGCAGGCGCCACATAATTTGCCGAATTACCATAAATCTGTTTTCTATTTCGTTGCCGTTTTTCGAAGTTATAGTAATAACGATATTGACCAGCAACAGCAGGTAGAAATGCCAATTCTTCATATACATCTGGCAGTAACGGATCTAAAGCGACTTGCAAGCCTGCCTTAACATCAAAAGTAGTATTGGTGCCTAATGCCATCTCATATTCAAACCCAGGATTCATTAGGTTAATTTTCACCTGCCGTAATTCACAATTTTTACCAAACTGAGCATTGGCTTGAAAAACAAGTATGAATAGCAAAAATAGAACTGAACGATATTTAAAATACATTATTGATTTGGGTTTTGGACAATCTTATCCTTATAGAACAGCTAGCTTCTGAAAATAGTATCTTTGCTCAAAAATATTCGACGAATGAACCTATCCTTAATACCCCAAATAAAACATACTGATAGTAACAACTTCTTTCTGCTTTCAGGCCCTTGCGCGATAGAAGGTGAAGATATGGCGCTACGTATTGCAGAACACATTGTAACGGTAACTAATGATTTAAAAATACCCTATGTATTTAAGGGAAGTTTTAAAAAAGCGAACCGTAGCCGGTTAGATTCTTTTACCGGTATTGGGGATGAAAAGGCATTGAAAATATTAAGGAAAGTATCTGAAACATTCCAAATTCCGACAGTAACGGATATTCATACAGAACAAGATGCAACAATGGCTGCTGAATATGTAGATATTCTTCAAATTCCTGCTTTTTTGGCTCGCCAAACTGATTTATTAGTCGCTGCTGCCGAAACCGGAAAAACTGTCAACATCAAAAAAGGACAATTTATGAGTCCCGAAAGCATGAAACATGCTGTAAATAAAATTACAGAAACGGGGAATGAGCAGGCAATGATTACCGATCGTGGTACCATGTTCGGGTATCAAGATATGATAGTTGATTTTAGAGGTGTCCCTACCATGAAACAATATGCGCCAGTTGTATTAGATGTTACACATTCATTACAACAACCTAATCAATCGTCAGGTGTTACAGGTGGTAGACCAGCATTAATTGGCACTATGGCACGCGCAGGAATCGCTGCAGGCGTTGACGGACTATTCATTGAAACCCATTTCGATTGCGCCAATGCAAAGAGTGATGGAGCCAATATGCTAGACCTAGGTTTATTGAAAAAATTATTGACCGATTTGGTAGCGCTTAGAACTGTAGTAAATCAGTTTTAACCTAAGTCTTTTCGCTTATAGAATCCGTTTTGGCGAACTGCATAAGCATCTTTTAGCACATCAGTTAAAATGTGGTTATCTATCTCTTTTAAAGTAGTGTACCGTAACGAACGTACTACTTTTCGATTTTCGGAAATGAGTACGTTTAAATGTTTTGTAAGGTGTGCAGAATTCCAAAAGGCGAGATCAACAAACTGCTTTTTATGTGATGCATTCAAGTAGCAAATAGGCGATTTACCAATATAGAAACAAGGAATATTCCATTTATACTTTAACTCCGCCTCAGGCAACGTAGACTCAACCATCATTTGTAAATGCATGAGTATGCTCCTGTAAGGTTCTGGTTGGTTTATAATATAATTTTCTGCAGGTTTCATAAATGAAGAATGATTAAATGAATTACCATTAATACGATTAGGATTACTTCGAATAATTTCAAATATATAATTTTGCGTTTTTAAAATGATTTAATGTTCAAAAAAATAACGTTTGTTTTTAGCTTAATTAGTATAGTATTATGCAATCTACAGAGTCTTGCTCAAAATAATGGAGAAGAGGATTGGATGGTTAAAAATAGTAAAAGCCTGTCTGAACTTTGGGAACTAGGCGACGAACATAACAGAGGAACCTTTATAATTACCTCTTACAAACCTATCTATATTACCCCTGCAAAGTATTCATCGAATACCAATGAATCTCCACAGGCTGAAAATTCGAGTAAAACTTTAGATGGCCCACTAAATTTAAATGCTGTAGAAGCAAAATTTCAAATTAGTCTTAAAACTAAACTTTTCCATAATATGCTTAATGGCCATATGGATTTATGGATGGGCTATTCACAAACAGCCTACTGGCAAATATATAATACAGAACGCTCAAGACCATTTAGAGAATTAAATTACCAACCAGAAATAATAGCCAATTTCCCTATTGAATTTAAGTTTTTAGGGTTTAAAGCTAAAATGGTAGGAGCCTCTATAATTCATGAGTCAAACGGACAATCTGACCCTATTTCTAGAAGTTGGAACCGTATTGCGTTTCATGCCGGTTTTGAACGTAATAATTGGCAGGTGACACTAAAACCATGGATTCGTATCGGTAGTAAAATAGACGACAATGAAAATATTTCGGACTATATAGGAAGAGGCGAAGCAGATATCACTTATGACTGGAGAAGACAACGGTTCAGGGCCATCGCCAAACATTCTTTAAATTATGGTGACAAAAGCAGGGGAAGCATACAATTAAATTGGTCATTTCCTATTTTTGAAAACTTCAATGGTCACTTACAATTATTTGAAGGGTATGGTGAAACTCTTATCGATTATAATCACAGGCAAACTACTTTTGGAGTTGGTGTGTCATTGATAAATTAACCATAATTTAATATAGCCAATTAAATGAATATCCGTTGATATAAGTTGATTTTCATACATTTGGATAAATGTCTTTTGTATGAGAACTCAACTTCACTTTTTACTTATTTTACTGGTAACAACATTTGTTACCGCGCAAGAACACGAACATCAAAGTTCACGACCACTTTCTTTTCCAGACATTCCTGGGTATAAAAGTTTAAAGACAGATTTGCACATTCACACCGTTTTTTCTGATGGGTATGTTTGGCCTAATATTCGAGTGATGGAAGCCTTACGCGACAATTTAGATGCTATCTCCCTTACCGAACATTTAGAGTATCAACCTCATCTAGATGATATTCCACACCCAGACAGAAATAGGTCTTATATAATTGCGCTGGAAGAGGCTAAAGAACATGACTTACTAATTGTTCACGGTTCTGAAATTACTAGAAGTGCACCCATGGGACATAATAATGCTGTCTTTATAAAAGATGCAAATCCGATTCTTCAAGATAAAGCAGAAGATGCTTTTGCAGAAGCCAAAAAACAAGGAGCGTTTGTATTTTGGAACCACCCAGCATGGCATAATCAAGCACCACAGGGCAACCCAATTCTTAGCGACTTTCAAAAAGAACGCATTAAAAAAGGAGAGCTACATGGTATAGAGGTTATTAATTCAGTGGATTATGCGCAAGAATCGTTGGCATTGGCTTTAGAACATAATTTAACCATCATGGGTACTAGCGACATTCACGGACTTATTGATTGGGATTATACGGAAAAAGGAAATAATAGACCTATCACCTTGGTTTTTGCAAAAGAACGAAGTATTTCCAGTATGCAAGAAGCACTTTTTGCGGGTAGAACGGTTGCAGTTTACAATGACTTATTAATAGGCAAAGCGGAATTTTTAGTACCCCTTTTACAAGCTAGTATTGTTGTAGAAAAAGTTAGTTATGCCAAAAACACTCAGGTTCTTGAATTGGAATTAAAGAATATAACTAGTAGTGATTTGCTTTTTCAAAACGAATCAGATTACTCTTTTTATGATAGTTCTCCTGTTTTTGAAATTGGCGCCGGAAAAACAAAAAAAATATCGATAAAAACGTTGGTTATAAAAGATGAAATCATCTTAAAATTGAAAGCCTTAGGATGTTTTACAGCGCCTAAAACACAGCCTATTATTCAATGGAATATTAAGACAAAATAGAATTCAACAACGGTTTTAACAACCCTAACCATATCAAAATGATTAGGGTAGCTTTCTTTAAATGATTACCTAGTTACACCTTACCATCTACATAATCTTGCAAGTACGCATAACGCTCAGTCAATTTTCCATTCTGTGTCATGCGTGCTCTTTGCAAAACTCCGTCTTTATCATCATTAAAAAACGCAGGAATTACATTTTTAATAAATGCTTCTCCAAAACCTTCACTGGCATCTCTTGGAAGCTCACAAGGTAAATTATCAACTGCCATTACAGCAATAGCATCTTTATCTTTAAAATCTGTTTCAGATTCAGATTGTGGATCATACCCATAAATAGGGTCTGCAATAGTAGAAGGTCGTATAGTTGTTGCTACAGGACCATCAATATCGCAACTTACATCTGCTACTACCCTTATTTTAAAATCAGGATGTTTGGCATCTTCCCTCGTAAAAAGATAGGGAGAACCTTGACCAAAAAAATGACCGGCAATGTAAAAATCGGTCACCTTTGCAAATCGAAAAAAGTTAGACTTATATTCTGTAGGGTTAGCAAAGAAATCGGCTTTATTACCGCGAACTCCATCTTTTCTTTTATTGTATTCCCCTGCATCTATTTGGCAATAGACCGGTTCATTAAATGTTTCTTCAAGATACTCAGCAATAGTTACACGTCGCATACCCATACCATCCAACATTTCCCTAGCGCCATTACCTACTCTACCCCTACCGGTTAAAAGCACTTTTATACTTGGTAATCGAAGTTTTTTAAGCTCTGCGATTAACGCCTCTTGGTCGGCTAAATCATTAGCTTTTGGCAAATTGAACAATCCGAATTTGAGTCCGTAAGCTCTAAAACCATTGTAAGCGCCAACAATTCCGGCATACCTGCCAAATGCAACCACACGTTGTTCTTGCTTATTGGTAATGACTTCGTGGTCATAAAGCTCAATATTCTTATCTAAAACTGCCAGAAGCAAATCTCTATTATAAGGTTGCTTTTTAATAGTATGTGAAAAGAAAAAATATTTTTTGTTTGGAATAAGTGCATCGATAGGTACTTCTTTTACCCCTAAAAGCACATCGCAGTCGGTCATTTCATCGGCTACGATGACATCTAGTTTAGCATACATATCATCTGAATACGCACGAATTGGAGATGGTTCTACAATTATTTCTGCTTTCGAAAATGTTTTCAAGACTTTTTGACAGGCCTTTGGAGATAGTACTACACGCTTATCTGGCGGATTCTTGCGTTCTCTGATGATTCCGAACTTCATATATGGTTTGGTATAAATATTGCACTAAATTATACAATTAGAAACACTTCGGCTTTGGTCGTAATAAAAATTATAGGGGTTCGTAAACTTTTGTTAGCTTTGCTGCCCGCGTTAAGGATATAGGCGAGTACCGTGTACTGCCGAAAGCCTGACCTTTTTGCAAAAAAGGGAACGCACAAAATAAAGAGTACTAAGTTCATTTACATATTGGGGCCGACCGGTTTTGACAGCGAGACTAGTTGGAATGTAAGCATGCCGAGCGCTGAGAAACAGCTCGTAAATATCATTTTTCACACTTTTAATTGGCGAAAATAATTACGCTCTTGCCGCTTAATCCGAATTACAGTAGGATTTAGCCTCGTCCCTACTAGGTAGGGAAGCGAGATGTTCCTGAATAGCCCTTGTTGATGGCGATTCTTATAGGAGCACCAGAAAAGTCAACATAAGGATACCTGCTCGCTTTGGCAGTATCACAAAAACCTTAAGAAGATAAGTGTGTATTGGGCGGTTTCTGGTCAGGTACACATCGAAAATTAATCAGATACTACGCATGTAGAAAGCATTTTAATTACTTGTTTGGACGAGGGTTCGACTCCCTCCGGCTCCACTTTTTGACTACCAAGTCAACCCAAAAACCCTGTAATCGTATGATTTACAGGGTTTTTCATTTTTAGTGATATTGTTTGATATCAAATAATAGCATATAAAAAGTCACCTATTCGGTGAGTAAAATTTTAAGCGAAAAGTACTCACCGATTTCGCTGTAACTATTTGATTATATGTTAAATATAAAAATTTATTTTTAGTCTTTTTGTATCTTTATCGGTGTTAAAAAGTCACCAAAAATGAACACTTCATTCTCACACCTATTTTACTTAAAAAGAGATAAAACCGAAAACGGCCTGAAAGTACCGCTATATCTTCGTTTAACTGTAAATGGAAAGCGAAGTGAATTAAGCATTTCACGCAAAGTTGACCCTCAAAGATGGGATGCTCGGACGAATAAAATGCGTGGGACGAGCGCCGAAGCGCGAGAATTAAATATCTATTTAGATAAGGTTCGGAGTCGTGTAAATAAAATGCACGAGAAATTAATTGATGCAAATCAGCCTTTTACTGCGCTCGACTTAAAAAACCTCTATATCGGCAAAAAGGAAAAACCGAAAATGCTCCTCGAAGTTTTTGATGAGCACAATAAACAGATGGAGAAACTAATCAATATTGAATTTGCCCTCGGAACCTATAAACGCTATTTTACTACCAGAAATCATATTTATGGTTATGTCCAGGAAGCCTACGGAAAAGAAGATATTCCAGTTAGGGATGTAAATCTGAAATTTATCCGTGGTTTCGAATATTTCTTAAAAGAGAAAAAAGCGTGTAACCATAATTCGGCTTTAAAGTATGTCAATAACTTTAAGAAAATCATTCGTATTGCCGTGGGCAATGAATGGATTACCAAAGATCCTTTCTACAATTACAAGATTAAGTTTAAAACAGTGGAGCGTGAATTTCTTTCGAAAGAAGAATTAGATTCTTTAGCGGAACGTGACATCCATTGGGATCGATTGGCTGTTGTTCGAGATATGTTTGTATTCTGTTGTTATACTGGACTTGCATACGTTGATATCCAAAAATTGAAATCCGATAATATCGTAACCGATATTGATGGAAATCTTTGCATCCAAGCCAAACGAACCAAAACAAAAACGAAACTAGTCATTCCCCTCCTCCCTCCTGCCGTTGCTATTTTGGAACGTTACGAAGATCATCCAAAAGTTTTAAATGGTGAATGTGTATTGCCTGTGTTAAGCAATCAGAAGTCCAATGCCTATCTGAAAGAAATAGCATTGCTCTGCGGTATCAAGAAGAACCTTACTACCCATTTAGCTCGGCATACATTTGCAACCACCGTAACTCTTACGAATGGAGTTCCTTTGGAAACTGTAGGCAAAATGTTAGGGCACAAAAATTTGCGAACAACTCAGCACTATGCAAAGATCGTAGACCGCAAAGTGAATGAAGATATGAAGCTATTGCAGGAAAAAATGGCTGCCGATAAGAAAAAAGAAGATAAAAAGAATCGGGAAAAGTAACGAGGTATTTTCTTCATAGAATATGAATTCATTTGCTTCCGTTTAACTGTCCCAAATATGATACAACTTCTGTACTACTCACGGGATACTACCGTACCATTTTTTGGTCTACTACCGTCCCATTATTGGACAAGCATTGGTATCTGTAAATAAACAATACCAAACATATAAAAACACAAAAGGGCTGGCAGCCAAATATTTTATTTTTTTAAAGAGTAGTCATAACCAATTTCTATTTGAAGGTTAATTAATTAAATCAATTTTAAAGTGGTTTTTAAAAACACCAATGAACTTTTATAGCTTTGCTAAACAAGTTGTCATTGTATTAAAAACACTCGCCTAAACACCCTTAAAATCAATATTTTGCAACGCGCACAAGGCTTCATAGCATTTGGTGTGCTTTAATTTAATTTGATATTTTCAATCTTCTTATTAAACTTCGCTTTCGTTTTTCAAATCAATACCGCTTTTTTCTCCAAAATGGTTCTTGACTTCTTTCTTAAACCGTTTCTTTTCTAATAGTAGCGGTTTCTTTTTAGGTTCGTCTACCATAAAAAGAGCTTGCAACATTGCCAATGTCGGTTTTGTCTGCGTTTTTTCGATGTCTTTTATAATGGCAATTAGTGTATTGATTCTTTTCTTAAACAAATTTTCAGTTGCCTTTAAATTTGGTTTCAAATCATCCTCTGGAGAAAGTCCGTTTTCATCAAAAAATTCCAACATCAAAAGCAATGTCATTGATTGCGATTTTGAAATCGACTTGCAGTATTTTTTGAATTTCTTCGCCACAGAGCTCTTAATGCTCAGGCTTTGAAATAGCTCTTTTTCATATCCTTTATCCATTTTTTAGTAAAAAATTTATTGATTTTACTGGGCTGTCGAGGTTTTTCCGTGAAAAATAAACTGAAACCGCCTAATCGAATTTATTTAAAATACTTAGAATCAGTATTTTACTAATATGTAACATCGCGCAGCGTGTTACCCTCTTGCTATTCGATTCCTTCATTTCATTTCAGGATCTTCATACTTTTCAACAAATGCTGAATAGCTTTATTAGCCAACTTTGATTCTGCTATTTTTTAACCTTTCAATGAAGTTAAATAATTTTAATTAACTAATAATCATAGAATTAAACTAATTTAATTATCCATTTTGGATGGTCTTATTTGATGTAATTTGATTTACTATTTCTTTTAAAACCACCTACTTATTATATCTTGAGCGTTTTCCTTTTTATTTGATATTGAATTCTATGTTGCCATATAATTACTGATTTCATTTATAGCAAAATAATACAGATTAGCATTCATTACAATTTTATTCACTTACTTCCCATAGCGCTCTCGCCGTTACCTTTTCGGTAACCCACACTAAAATTATGAACGAGTAAGAACTTATAAAAGAGAGCTTGTCCTGAATACTTTGCCCTTTCTCAGTATAAATTATGTCGAATGGGCGAGCGAACGATTATGCAGTTTGTCTCGGGCAGAATTTTAAACTTTGTGGAATAAAAGGTTGGAGTATCTTTTTGCTGGGCGAACGCTGTCGCTTTTTCTGCGACTGGGTTCAAGATAGTGTAGTGAACCGCTTTTCTCGGAATGTAGCTTTTCGCGAAATGCAGAGGAATGGGGTGGAACGGGATTATTTTTTCAAAACTTCAACCAATTTCACATTTAAATAAAGATTCTCTACTCCTACTTTCTGTGATTTTAGGATTCCAATTTTTTCAAGTTCAGTTAAATATTCGGCAGCGGTTTGTCGCTTTGCAATACCGCTATCCACTAAGTATTTTACTTTACAATAGGGCTGTTCAAATAACAATTCAATTAACTCTTTGGAATAGACGCGCGTGGGTAGATTTTCTTTTGCTATCAGAATAGTTTGTTGCATTAACTGGTTGATGGAGTTTATTTTATCTAAAGTATATTGAGCAGTTTCTTCTATACCCTTTAGCATAAAGAGAATCCAAGTTTCCCAAGCTGACCTTTCTGTAACATTTCTAAGATTTGTATAATAGTCATTTTTATTCTCAATGATGTATTTGCTTAAATAGAGAATTGGAGTATCTAAAAGTCCTTTCTCGACAATATACAGCATATTGATCACTCTCCCTGTTCTACCATTACCATCAAAGAAAGGATGGATGGCTTCAAATTGGTAATGCATTATAGCCAACTTAATAAGAGAATCGATATCATCTTCTGTATGAATAAAATCTTCAAGATTCTTTAATAGATTTCGAACTACAACTTCACCTTCCGGCGGGGTATATATCGTTTTATTATTGCTAGTTATAGTAGTTCCTGGTGCATTTCTTATACTAGAACCGTTTTCCTTTATCGTCTGTACAATCTTTATAAAAGAATTGGTTGACAGGGGTCTTTTATTCAAATCATTATAACCTTCCCAAAGCGCTTGGCGATACCTTAAAACTTCCTTGGTTTGTGCATCCGTTGAAGAAATATTAGAAGAGAACGCTTTGTATAGTGTATCCTGAGTCGTCACTATATTTTCAATTTCAGAACTGTCCTTCGCCTCTTGTAATGTAATGGCATTAACAAGCATTGACTGATTGGGAATTTCATCTGCTCGTCCTTTTAGCTCTGCCAGTATTTTGTTGGAAGCTATCGCCTGTTTTAGTATTATTTTCGTTTCTACCTCAACATTTGGGGGCAATAATGGGAGTTCATTATATGGTTTTTCAGGATTGTACATAATATCGACATTTAGAAGTAACTATGTCGACGGCAACGACACACTACAAATATATGTCGAAATATTTATATTTTATCGACATACTTTATAAAAATTATTTCATCACCAAACATCTAGAAAGTAATCATACCCGATTCGATACAGTTATATAGAAAAAATAAAGTTCAATAATTATTTTGAAGATAAAAGTTCTTCAATTATATCTTTTTTAAATTTACTCATAATTCGTTTATGGTAATTTTCTTTATCTATTTCAATTCCAAATATTAAGCGGTATTTTTCCTGGTCTGACATAGCCAGGTTTCCAAAAGTTTTCTCTAGAAGAATCTGTAAATAGTTTTCTGAATATTTGTAGCGTAAATCAAGTAAATCTCTCAATTCTTTATTTGAATGTCCTTGATAAATCATTTCTAAATTAAGTGCCTCAAAAGTATACTGAGGCTTAAAAGATGCGGTAAGGTTATTCTTAAAAATTATTTTGAAATCATTTGTGGATTTAAACAAATAACTAAATTTGTAAGAATCTGTCACATTTTTATCTACATATGGGTGCAAATGTCTTCCTAAATCCATTTCTACCGAAGATTTTATTCCGTTACAGGTTCCGCAGGAAGGAATCAAGTTATAAAATGAAAGAGCAAGTAAAGGGTAGTATGACTTTGCAAACCAATGGTCCATTTGTGGAACCATTCCTTTTCCTTTCTTTTTTTTATGAACGAAGATATATTCTCTATTACAATATGTACAAGTATGCTTATCTAAAAGTTCGGCAAGTTTGTAATTCCATTTTTTAGGCAAGAACCACTGACTTGTGTAACCAGAATCTACAAAAACCTTATAAGCTTCTGTTTTGAAATCATCTTCTGAATAATGTAATGCTAAATATTGATTTTTTAATTGTTGGTTAATTTGATAGAGTTTATGTGGTTTAGAAGAAATAATCTCATTCACTAAAACAGGTGAAAAAAGATTTCTAAAATCTTGATTGACACCACTTCTTATTTTCATAAGACTATCACAAGTATTGCAGTGCTGCTTTCCACAGTGAAAGCCTTTTGGTCGAGCATTAGTTTTTCTACCCATTAATTTTACTCCGAGCCAACAAACAGTAGCCTCACTATATATACTTAATGCAGAAATTTGATCGCCTAAATATATCATATCTTTCCTGCTATGTCATCTCTACCCAACTTTCTCGCAAACGCTTTAATTTGCTCTTCAGCACTTTCTTGTTTTAGATCACTCTGGTATGCAAAGTAATACATTTCTGAAAGTTTATTTTTTAATAATGGTTCGTCAATTATTTTAATTAGAGACAAACAGTATTCTGGAGTCAAATCGATTTTAGATTCATAAAGCAATTTAAGTTCGTCGAACCTAATGGAAGAAAGTTTGTATTTCTCTTCCCTAATCCTACTGATATTCTTATAAACATTATCATTAAGTTCCTTTTCAAGGATTTTAAAATTAAGCCAATTTATAAGTTCGTCTATTTTTCCTTTAGAAAAAGTCCCCATAAATCCTTTATCAAGAAAAAAATCATCTGCCAAAATATCGTGAACATTTGCCGCGAAAGAACTAGTTTCTGAGTTGTCTATATTCCCATCTTTTAGTTTAAGAATCGAATTATTAGTAATATCTGAGAGTATAAATGGAGAATGAGTAGAAAGCAGGATATTAATACCCTTAATATTTGGGATTTTCAGGTTTTCGATTCCAATTAATAGTTCGCTAATGAATGATCTTTGGAAGTCGGGATGGTAGTACAATTCAATTTCGTCAAATACTAAATTAATATAATTATATCTAATTTTTTCAGTTGTAGAGTGAAATACTGACTCAATATTAGAAATATGATACAATATAGATTGGATCGAATGTACAAAATGTTGTTCTCCTGAACTCAATGATTGAAAATTAGTGATAGCATGATCTTTACTATCATTATTTATAAAAAGATTAGGCCTAAAGCAACCTATTGGCATTAATTCAACTAACTTTAAATCAGGGTTAGATTTTTTAACTGCTTTTATTCTTTTTATAAATGCATCTAAGTCTATAGTAAAAATGTGTTTTTTTATTTTATCAGGTCTTTTTTCAAAATCATCGGACTCTTCAAGCCACTTAAAATCTTTATCCGACTTAAGAATATTGAATCTTATGGTGTTTAATATTTGTCGAAGTTTTAATGTGATGTGACTTCTATCATCTTTTAATTTAATTAAGCTTTTAAAAATCTGAATAAAACTTGGAATCAATCTTTCTATATTCTTTGTATTAGTTCCAGCTCTGTATTCATCATAATGTGTATGTATCTTTAATATTTTTTTATAAACATACTTTACAAGTAAATTTGAATTTTCAATTTTTTCTAAATCAATTTTTGAAATCCGATTCCCTTTTGTAGTATATATGGCATTATAAACTTGGGTGATAAATTCGGCATCATCAAGGTTTAGTTTTTTACTTATTTTTTCGTAAACTGTATCAAATTCAAATACTTTAAATGTATTATATTGACTATAGTCTAATACAAACTGAATTGACTGCACAGTTTTATTATTAATAATTTTTTTGGCACTAAAATTATCATCAACAAGATTGCTTAATAGTCTCGATTGTGCCAGATGTAATTCTGAATTAACATCTATATTCCCTTGGTTTCTATAGGGGTTTATAACTAATGGAGTCTGATATCCATCATTTTTATGAAATAAGTCTCCAAGCCAAGAACTATCATTATTCGTATTGAGTCCATACAAAGAATAATTAACCGAGATTGTATAGAAGAAAAGTTTATCAAAAACAAAATCAAATTTTCTATCGGTTAATTCACCTGGATTATAAATTCCTGTTACTTCAAAATTTTTATACGAATCAGAATTTGAAATTTCACGATGTACTAATAATTGGTCATCATAATAACTTACAGAATAAAATTCTCCATCAAGTTCATAAAATATCTCAACTCGCAAATCTTTATAAAAATCTTGAATTTCGTAAATTTTCCCGAAAACTTTATTGTGATCTACACCTTTCTTGTTAATGAGATTGGATAAATCACTATGGTCTGAAATAATTCCTTTTTTTGTAGCAATAACATAGCATAAAGCATAAAGTAAATCTAGCAATGTACTTTTTCCAGATCCATTCCTACCAACTATGGAGGAAATTTGAATATTAATAGGATTATTTCCAACTGTAGTGGTTTGATATAAATTTTCAAGCTGAGATTTATTATTTTTTATATATCTAACAGTATTATCTAATGTTTTTCCATCCTTTTGAATAAACAAGTTTTCATTGTAAATTGGTCTTTCCTTTTCATCAAGGAAGTCATAATTTTTGTAGAATTTATAAATTGAACCTTTTACTAGGTTTTTACTGAATCTTTCATCACATTCATACATTGGACGTATCGCCAACAATTTAAAACAACTCATAGATTCAGTTTTTATTTTTAAAAAGTTATAATTAATTCACCTAAGACTCTAAAGTCAATTAATGATTCAGCCACTGTATTTAAGGTAAGCTTAGTTTATGTTTTTTCAGGCACCCAAGTTACCCAAGAAGACAAATCTAACCAATGCATACTATGAGCAGCATATAGAGTAAATAATACAAAAAGTATGGTAAGGACTCCATAAAGAACCCCAACTACAATACGGAGTAAACAAATTTTATTTTTTATTTTGTCAAAATCAGTTTTGAAATCAGCATAAATTTTACCGTAGCTATTTTTAATTGCTTTCTCTTCCAGTTTAACATCCTTTCTTAAACAACGCACATTGTAGGCGGTCATAGTCAAAATGAGATAAGCCACAATTGTGTAGAGTAAATAGGCAAGTAGAATTAAGAGTAGTACACCAGGTTTATCCTGAACTTTATAACTTGCAAATACACTAGCAGCAAATGTGAGTGGAAAAGCCACTACTTGTTTCCCAATAGATGAAATACTTCTGTCTATACTTTCAAAATATGATTCTCTTTCTTTTTTGAAATCTGACTTTATCTTATCGATCGCAAAGTTTGAAACATATGCTTCATAATCCTTCAGGGCAAGGTCAATGATTGAATCCAACTGACTGATGATTACGTTGAACCTATTCTTTTCATCTGCACTATGGACACTGGTTACGATTATTTCTTTAAAGAATTGGATAAATTCCTTTTTTTCAAACTCTTTTTTTAGTCGTTCAAATTTATCTGAAATATTTATGTTGTAGAAATATAAATATTCGGGTAGCGTATAACCCACGTGAAACACGCCATATTCTTTACTTACAATCGTAAAAGTTTTTGAAGTTTCGTTTTTGAATTGAGAAAGTTCCTTTGTTTCTTTAAATAGCTCGCGAAGTGATTTATAGGTAAGAAAATTTATCGCAAACTTTTCAGTGTCTGCTAAAGTTACTTGTCTTGTATTCAAAGTACCTAGTGGATTTAGAAAGACTATATACTTATCTTGATATTCTTCTATATCCAGTTTGCATCTGTTAATAAAATCGGTTTCATCATAATAATACAGTACTTCTTGCCATTTACTATCTGTCAATAAAAATGAAATCTTGTTGCCAGGTAATTCTTCGGGATTATTGAAAGCAGCCTTGATATAAGTTATTAATGGGGTGTTCGTGGACGCATCTAAAGTGCACTCACGACCATTATATTGACTAATCCCATCAAAATTTACTTTGTTGAGTTCATCTATCAATTCTTCAATTATATCATTTTTATTGCTCATCTAAAGCAGTTGCATTATTATATCTTCTTGTTAATAGCGATGCAAGTTCGGCCGACCTTATGACAATATGGTCTTCCTGTACGTCCACATCGTTTTCGTTTATTTTATCAAAATCTACATTTAGGATAATACCAGGAACTGATACTTTAATTGTTATCAAGTTTTTCCATTTTCCGCCAACCCTAAATTCTGGATCGAGTACTATGTTGTGAGCATCAGCAAAGTCTTTAATTGCGGTTGTAGCATCAGGTCCAAAAAAGTGCTCACTCATATTATAGATATTTACACGTCTACGGTTATTGGTTCTTGCATATTCATATACAGCACGCTGAAAGTCGCTTCTCGAAATTTCATTTCCATCTTCATCGGTAGGTAGATCTATTGTTTTGATGATTTTCATAAGTCTATCGGTATTAACTGTATTCTTAATCATACCAGCAGCCAATACCCACTCTTTAAAATATTCCGATACTTCGCCATCGGATTGTGTTGTTATAATAGCTAAATATTTTCGGTCATCACCCGTTTCGTTAAATATATTATAATTCAGTCTCGCTGCCATTGCTATTTTCTCGATATTGATGTTTTCTGCACCATCAAGTTTATATTCAGTTCCCTCTTTAATAATATTAATTCCTGATTTTTTCCTTAATAATACAACAGATATATAACGGTTATCATCAATAGAATAGTCAGAAAAAAGATAGTACCCACCTTTTGCAAGTGATTGTCTTTCAACCTTTGTTTTCAAAAGATCTAATGATTTACTAAATAAGACAAATTTATCATCTGTGGCATCTTCCAAATATTCATTAAGCCGGATTGTAAAAGAATTGGTTTCATCTTCTTTAAAAGAAGCATTCTTAATACTTGAATTTGTACTTATTGAATTATGGAGTTCATCAATTAATTTGGCAGCAAAATCGTCGATACTCAACATCTCGCTTGAGTAGTCAATATCTGCATCCGTTGTTCTTTCTTTTTTATCCAGATAATGAACTATTATTCTATGAATATCTAATGGCATAAAGTCTTAAATTGAAGTTGTTTTTTAAGTTGAAAAATGGGGAGAACTCAAATATATACTTTTTCCTACAAATTAGAATAAATTACATCAAACCATATTAATTGTTGCTCCTAAATGTTAAAAAGTCACCTATTCGGTGCGCACTAAATTTAGGGATGCTAGAACACCCTATTTACAGTAGATTTCAAACCATAGTTCTAGTCCCTCCGGCTCCACTTATACAACCCTGTACACTAACGTGTTCAGGGTTTTTAATTTTGCGGAAACAAAATCATTGACCAATTGGTTTGGTTAAACCTACTTCTTTTCAATTAAGTGTCTTTATAGTTTTATTTCTAATCAAGCTAGGATAATGAAAACTCATATACTTTTCAATTTCGTTGAAGAGGTCATAAATTTCTTCGAAAATCTATTTGATACCATAAGCATAATTCTTATTTACAATAATGAATGAAATAAGAATATTATTATCAGATAAAACACATATTTTTTATACATAAATAAATAATCCGTATTTTGAGATAAATTCATGAAATGAAACTTCATTTACTTGATAGATCTAGTACCGCAAATACATCGGTAACAGTATCTCAAAATAATTACAAAAACTTTTTAAAGGTTTGGCACTTTCATGAAGAGCTAGAAATAGTGTATATAATCAAGAGTACTGGCACCCGATTTGTAGGTGATAGTATTGAAAAATTTCAATCTGGCGAGGTAGTGTTAATTGGCAAAAATGTACCTCATATGTGGTTAAATGACGAGGTATATTTTGAAAAGGATTCTGAATTATTGGCCCAAGCTGTATCTGTACATTTCAAAGATAATTTTGTTGGTAAAGAATTCTTATCTCTTCCAGAAATGCAACCAATAGCGCGCCTTTTTCAAAAAGCAATGCAAGGCATCAAGTTTAGCAAAGTCACGGATAACATAAAAAAAGAATTAAAAAATCTAAATAGTCTAGACCCAGCCATCAAAATAACACGAATAATTGAAATTCTTAGCCAACTAGAAAAAGAACAAAATTATTCATTATTGTCTAGTAACGGATTCATCAATACATTTCATCAAACAGAAAGTAATAGATTAAATACCATTTATGAATATGTGTATCAAAATTTTCATACGCCCATAAGTTCTAAAGATGTTGCTAACCTAGCTAACATGAACGCCTCAGCTTTCAGTAGGTTTTTCAAATCAACACATCGAAAATCTTTTACCAGGTTTTTAAATGAAATACGAATAGGGTTTGCCTGTAAAATGTTATTTGAAAATAAGGAGAGTATCACATCGATTGCTTATGCCTGTGGATTTAGTAATATTTCTAATTTTAATCGACAATTCAAAATCATAAAAGGCGAATCACCCTCTTCCTTTTTAAGTCAACACAAAACGAATTTTAAATATTAATGCAAAAAAAGTATTGAAACCGGCATTCTTTTAGGTGGTTTAACTTTATGATTGGGTATACTTTTGGTTAAAACTAAATTAATGTCAAGTTCTATCATAATTACAGAAGTAATCGCTAGGGATATACGCTTCCCTACTAGTAAATCTTTAGATGGTTCAGATGCTATGAATCCTGATCCGGATTATAGTGCAGCCTATGTTATTTTAAAAACTAATTCAGCAGAAGGTTTCGAAGGTCATGGACTTACTTTTACTATAGGTAGGGGCAATGAACTTTGTACACAGGCTATTAAATCACTTTCCCACTTAATTATTGGCAAATCTTTAGAAAGCTTTACCGCAGATATGGGTGCTTTTTGGAAAATGATAACCGGAGATAGCCAATTACGATGGTTAGGACCAGAAAAAGGTGTTATACATTTAGCAACTGGTGCTATTGTAAACGCCGTTTGGGACTTATATGCTAAAGTAGAACAGAAACCTTTGTGGAAACTTTTAGCTGATATGACCCCTGCGGAGTTGGTTTCCTGTATTGACTTCACCTATATAACCGATGCTATTACTCCTCAAGAAGCTTTGGAATTATTAAGCAAAAAAGAGGCGACTAAGCAAGAACGTATAGCTCACTTAAAGGACAAGGGTTATCCGGCATATACCACATCTGCTGGTTGGTTAGGTTATTCTGATGACAAAATGAGACGACTATGCAGAGAAGCAAAAGACAGTGGTTTTAAGCACATGAAAATTAAGGTTGGTTCAGACCTTAAGGATGATATGAGAAGGGCAGCAATTATTCGTGAAGAAATAGGCGATGAATTAAAGCTTATGATGGATGCTAACCAAAAGTGGGATGTTGATGAAGCTATAACGAATATGGAATCGCTTAAAAAGTTCAATCCTTGGTGGATTGAAGAGCCTACAAGCCCCGATGATATTCTGGGTCATGCGAAAATTGCCAAGGCAGTAAAACCAATTGAGGTAGCCACCGGAGAACATTGTCAAAACAGAGTTATCTTTAAGCAGCTAATGCAGGCAGGTGCAATTGGTATTTGCCAAATTGATAGCTGCAGAGTGGGCGGAGTAAATGAAATTTTAGCAATCCTTTTAATGGCTGCTAAATTCAATATTCCGGTTTGTCCGCATGCTGGCGGTGTCGGTTTGTGTGAATATGTTCAACATCTTTCCATGATAGACTATATATCTTTTAGTGGTACGATGGAAAATAGAATAATAGAATATGTAGATCACTTGCACGAGCATTTTTATGAACCTGTAGTAATAAAAAATGGCGCTTATATGCCTCCTAAATTACCAGGGTATAGTATTACCATGAAAGAAGAGTCTTTAGACACATATGAATTTCCAGATGGGACATTCTGGAAAAAAGAATTACAGAAGAACTAAAAAATAGATACATGAAGTTTAACCTAAAAGGTAAAAATGTTATTATTACTGGTGGTGGTAGCGGAATAGGAAAGGCTATTTCGACAACTTTCGCCGCTCAAGGCGCTATGGTTCATATTTTAGAACTAAATGCGGAAAATGCCGAGAGCACGGTAAAATTAATTCAAGAGCAAGGTGGTACAGCTTCGGCATATAACTGTAATGTTAATGAACAAAAGCAGGTTATTAAGGTAATTGATGAAATTACATCTAAACACAATGTATCAATTCTTATTAATAATGCAGGTATTGCCCATATAGGCAATATTGAAAAGACCTCTGAAGCCGATTTAGATAGAGTTTATGAAGTAAATGTCAAGGGTCCATATAACTGCATGTATGCCTTGATTCCTAAAATGAAAGAAAATGGTGGTGTAATCATCAACATGGCATCAATTGCATCATCGGTAGGTATCGATGACCGTTTTGCATATTCCATGAGTAAAGGGGCAATGCTTACCATGACCTATTCAATAGCTAAAGATTACGTGAAGAATGGTATTCGCTGTAACAGCATTTCACCAGCAAGAATACACACACCTTTTGTTGACGGATTTATAAAAACCAATTACCCTGGTCAAGAAGACGAAATGTTCGAAAAATTATCGGCCACTCAACCTATTGGCAGAATGGGCAAACCACAAGAAGTAGCTGACCTTGCACTTTACCTTTGCTCTGATGAAGCATCATTTATTACAGGCACAGATTTCCCAATTGACGGGGGATTCATAAAACTTAACGGATAAAACTTACAGCATGAAATTAATACGATTTGGATCATCAAACAATGAGAAACCAGGAGTTATTCTAGAGAATGGGGAATGGGTAGACACCTCTAATTTTGGAGAAGACTATGATGAGTTATTTTTTGAAAACAATGGTTTAAGCAGACTAAAATCATGGCTTGATGATAATGCCGAAACTCTACCAAAAATAGACAAGAGCACTCGTTTGGCCCCTCCCATAAAAAAACCTTCTAAAATTGTTTGTGTTGGTTTAAACTACGCAAAACATGCTGCAGAAAGTGGCATGACCTTACCAAAAGAACCTGTTTTATTCTTCAAGGCAACTTCTGCAATAGTTGGACCTAACGATAATGTTATCATTCCTAAGAACAGTAAGAAAACAGATTGGGAAGTGGAGCTGGCAGTCGTTATCGGTAAGAAAGCTAGTTATGTAGAAGAAGCTGATGCTATGGACTATGTTGCGGGTTATATGTTACATAACGATTATAGTGAAAGAGAATTTCAGTTAGAAAAAGAAGGGCAATGGGTTAAAGGTAAAAGTTGCGACACCTTTGCACCAATTGGTCCATTTTTAGCTACTAAAGATGAAGTAACAGACCCTCATAACTTAGATCTTTGGCTTAAGTTAAATGGGGAGTTGTTACAGAATAGCAATACCGAAGATTTAGTTTTTAACGTTCCTCAGTTAGTAAGTTATATTAGTCATTATATGACCCTATTACCTGGAGATATTATATCTACAGGAACGCCATTCGGTGTAGGCTTAGGCTTTAACCCACCTAGATACTTAAAACCAGGTGATGTTGTTGAATTAGGAATTGAAAAATTAGGCAGTTCTAAACAAGTTGCTAAAGCGTATACAAAATGATTATTGACAGCCATCAACATTTTTGGAAGTATGATCCAGTAAGGGATAGCTGGATAGATAACACCATGAAAACTATTCAACGTGATTTCTTACCTGCTGACCTTAAACCAATACTGCTTAGCGAAAATGTTGACGGTTGTATTGCAGTACAAGCTGACCAGTCTGAACAAGAAACAAATTTTTTATTGCATTTGGCCAGTAAAAACAACTTTATAAAAGGAGTCGTGGGATGGGTAAATCTCCGTGATAGCAATGTTGAAAAACGACTAAAACACTTTTCAGAAAACAGTCTTTTTAAAGGTGTTCGTCATATTTTACAAGCAGAAAAAGATGACTTTATGTTAGACCAAGCATTTATGAATGGTATAGGGAAATTAGCCCCTTTAAATCTAACGTATGATTTATTAATTTATCCGCATCAATTAAAAAATAGCACTACCCTAGTTTCAAAATTTTCAGAGCAAAAATTTGTATTAGATCATTTAGCAAAACCACCCATTAAATCTGGAGAGATCAATAGCTGGAAAAGGGAAATTAAAGAATTGGCTAAACATCCCAATGTATACTGTAAAATTTCTGGCATGACAACGGAAGCAAGTTGGCTAAATTGGAAACCTGAAGACTTTACACCATATATAGATGTGATTTTTGAAGAATTTGGAACTCACAGAATTATGTTTGGTTCAGATTGGCCCGTCTGTCTACTATCAGGGAATTACACAGAAAGCAAGCAAATTCTAACATCATACTTAAAGCAATTATCCACAGTAGAACAAAGCCAAGTTATGGGGTTAAATGCCGCAAATTTTTATGGAATAACTACTTAATTAGTATTAGCTAAAGAAAAAACCAAAAATACCGGCCATGGATTTAAAACTACAAAATAAAGTCATTATAGTATCTGGAGGTTCCTCTGGAATTGGCAGAGGTATTAGCATTAACCTCGCTAAAGAAGGGGCAATTCCATATATTTTAGGAAGAAACAAATCAAATATAATTTCAGTAATATCAGAAATTGAAAAAAATGGAGGCCAAGCTGGCTACTCTTTTGCGGAGCTAACCGATCCTAACCAATGCAAGGAAGCTGTAGAAAATTGCGTCGCAAGATTCGGAAAAATAGACGGGTTAGTGAATAATGCAGGAGTAAATGACTCTGTAGGATTAGAAGAGGGCAATCATGATGATTTTATGAGGTCAATATCAAGAAATCTTACGCATTATTATATGATGGCACATTATGCTCTACCTCAGCTTAAAAAAAACAAAGGCGCTATTGTAAATATTGGATCTAAAACATCTGTTACCGGGCAAGGTGGTACATCTGGTTATGCTGCAGCAAATGGTGGTCGAAATGCCCTAACAAGGGAATGGGCCGTTGAATTACTTCCCTATGCAATACGTGTAAATGCAGTTATCGTGGCCGAATGTTTTACACCGTTATATGAACGTTGGATAAATTCTTTCCCCAATCCTGAAGAAAGGTTGAAAAAGGTTACAGAAAAAATTCCTTTAGAAAATAGAATGACCACTACAGACGAAATTGCCGATATGGTCGCATTCTTATTATCCGTAAAATCAAGTCACACCACAGGTCAATTAATATTTGTAGATGGTGGTTATTGTCATTTAGACCGTGCATTATAACTATAATACATATTGACAAAAGTATATCTAAACCAAAATCTTATATCATGCCTAAATCAGAAAAGCCGCCCATTGTTTCAACCAAAACCTTGTTCCCCTTTATTTTAATATCATCATTATTTGCACTTTGGGGTTTTGCCAATGCGGTTACAGACCCCATGGTTCAAGCCTTTAAAAAAGTACTGGAGTTATCCAACTCACAAGCTGCATGGGTACAAATGGCTTTTTATGGAGGTTATTTTTGCATGGCCTTACCAGCAGCGCTGTTTGTTCGGAAATATTCTTATAAAGTAGGAATTTTAATTGGCTTGGCATTATATGCAACAGGCGCTTTACTTTTTTATCCAGCGGCTATCACCGAACAATTTTGGTTTTTTTGTTTGGGTCTATATATCTTAACCTTTGGTCTGGCCTTTTTAGAAACAACGGCCAATCCATATATTTTGGCAATGGGCGACCCTAAAACTGCAACACAACGACTAAACTTAGCACAAACCTTTAATCCCGTCGGACTTCTATTGGGACTATTGGTAGCGCAACAATTTGTGCTAAAAAAATTACAATCAGACGATATTGAAAACTATAGTGCTTTATCTGAAGTTAAAAAGGCAATAATCAGAACCTCCGATTTAATGGTAATTAGAGACCCTTATGTTATTTTGGGCCTTGTTATATTGGTCATATTCGTACTGATAGCAGTAAGTAAGATGCCACAGTCTAAAGGTGATGGTACTATTCCAAGTATAGGACATACTTTTAATTCTTTAAAGAAAAACAGAAAGTATGTTTTTGGTGTAGTCGCACAAATCTTTTATGTAGGGGCACAAATAATGTCTTGGACATATATCTACCAATATGCTGAAGCGATAGGTATCGATAGTGAAACAGCGGCCAACTATCAAATTGTAGCATTTATTTTATTTTTGGTCGGCAGAGTGATAGGCACCTATCTTTTAAGATTTATTTCATCTGGTAAATTACTCATGATTTATTCCATTGCCGCCATCATTTCCTCTCTTGGAACCATGTTTTTAGTTGGCCCTATAGGACTTTATTGTCTGGTAGCATTGTCTTTTTGCATGTCTGTGATGTTCCCTACCATTTACGGTATTGCTTTAGAAAACTTAGAGGAAGAGGAATCAAAAATTGGTGCAGCTGGTTTAGTAATGGCTATTGTAGGAGGAGCACTTATGCCTAGTCTACAAGGCAAGATTATTGATATTGGCGGTTTTGGCGTTAACGACACCCAAATTATGGGCTTATCCGAGGTAAATTTTTCCTTCATCTTACCACTTTTATGCTTTATTGTAATTGCCTTTTATGGGCAAGCGACCAACAAATTCTATCAGAACTAAATGGAAAATCAAAAACATTGTTTTGCTTTAGATTTAAAGAATGATGCTGTTCTTATAAATGAATATATTACATATCATAAAAAAGTATGGCCAGAAATTATTGAAAGCATTAAAGGTTCTCATATAGAAAAACTGGAAATTTATCTGGTTGAAAATCGGCTATTCATGATTATGGAGACCAATGCATTATTCTCTTTTGGGAAGAAGCAAGAAGCAGATAAAAACAATGCAAAAGTCCAAGAATGGGAGAATTTGATGTGGAAATACCAACAAGCTATACCAAATTCCAAACCTGGAGAAAAATGGCGATTAATGAACAAAATATTTGAATTATGAGTAAAGCCAAACTTGCCATAAACAACAACTACCCTTCTGTTACCGATTTACGAAATAAAGCAAAGAAGAAAATTCCAAAATTTGCTTTTGAATATTTGGACGGTGGCTGTAATGAAGATGTAAACCTGATAAAAAATACCGCCGAAATAAGAGAGGTCGAATTATCTCCTAGTTATTTAAGTAAGCATACGGGTTCTGATATGAAAACCGAATTATTTGGTCATACATATGATGCTCCCTTTGGTATTGCACCTGTGGGCCTACAAGGTTTAATGTGGCCCAATGCCCCAGAAATTCTAGCTAAAGCTGCATTTAAACATAATGTGCCGTTTGTTTTAAGTACGGTATCTACAAGTAGCATTGAACGAATTTCTGAAATTACCGAGGGTAAAGCTTGGTTTCAATTATATCATCCTACAGAAAATAGATTACGTGATGATATGATTAATAGAGCCGCACAAGCAGAATGCCCTGTTCTCGTAATTTTATCCGATGTTCCTACTTTTGGTTTTAGACCAAGAGATATTAGAAATGGGTTGGCAATGCCTCCAAAAATGAGTGTGAAAAATATACTCCAAATTCTAGGAAAGCCAGAATGGGCAATGAAAACCCTACTACACGGTCAACCTAATTTTGAAACTCTAAAACCCTACATGCCTAAAAACCTAGATTTGAAACAACTAGGGAAATTTATGGACCAAACCTTTACCGGTAGATTAAACGAAGAAAAAATTAAACCTATTCGCGATATGTGGAAAGGTAAATTGGTATTGAAAGGTGTAGCCTCTGAGATGGATGCTGAAAAAGCTATTCGCTTAGGAATAGATGGTATCATTGTCTCTAACCATGGTGGCAGACAATTAGATGCAGGTGAATCTACAATTAGACCATTGACCAGAATAGCAGAAAAATATGGTGATCAAATTAAGGTAATGATGGATAGTGGTTTGCGCTCTGGTCCAGATATTGCCCGAACTATGGCTTCTGGAGCAGAATTCACGTTTTTAGGGCGATCATTTATGTACGGAGTTGCCGCATTAGGAAATGAAGGTGGTAACCACACGATTTCATTATTAAAGACAGAATTACAACAAGTAATGGAACAGGTGTGTTGTGAAAGAACATTGGACTTTCCCAACCATTTAATCAAGAAAATAAACTAAGAATAACAGATGATTAGCATACTGGTTATGAGCATATAAAACTCATATTGCATACTAATTATCTGTATATTTTATTGCACTAATTTTACCTGTAATGGACTATTTACTTTTTTAGCAAATTGCTTTAAATAGGTATTCCACTCTTCTTTGGTGTTGAATTGCTTGCTTTTTTTCCAGCCAAATCCGGTGTAATAAACTGCTTCACCATCAACTACTTTCAGTTGTGCGTATAAATTACTTAAATCTTTAGCATCGGTTACATATTTATCATATCCCAATAAAGTATTTGACGGAACTACAATACCTGTTCCTAATTCAGAACCAAAATATGGTTCCCAATAACTTACCCAGCCTTCTTCAACTTCTGTAGTTGTTTCCCCATCTTTCTCATGAAGTGTAAGACCTACAGACAATGTATCTGAACCTTCAACCTCTACCCTAAATTTCGTAAGATTACTTCCTCTATCTAAAGAGATAAATTTCTTTTCAAGAATTGTTTCATCTCCTGCTTTCCATGGCGCATAACTGATCCAGAAACTCGTTCTTAATGGTCCGGTCTCAATTGTTTCGTATGCTGTAAAATTTCTAGAAAATTGATATGTGGTATCTACCTTAATTGCAATACCACCTACTCCTCTACTAGTACCTACATGAAAATTATCTAAGCCTTCACCATCATCTTCATGATAAGACCCATCTGTCTCCAACTCTTTTTTGTACCAATTATTAATAATAGGATAATCTACTCTTTTTAACCATGCATCCATTCCGCTTGAAAGTGTTCCACCTGGCACACTGTCCTCTATCATTTTCTGAGCAACTGGACCATAGGTTCTAAAAGCAACCTTATCATTTTCCCACGCATAATCATCTGTACGTTCGGGAACGAATCGTGAATAACAGGTAGGAATCTCATCTGTTTGATCTTCGATAACTTTAAGACCAACAGTGAAATACTTACTTGAATTCGCGTCAATTGTAGGTTGAAACAATAACACATCTGCAGTACCATCCCCGTCAGTATCACTTACCTGCGAAATCAATTCCGCGGTACTACCCACTTCACTGATTTTATACGTTTTTCCAGCTGTAAGTTTTAACGTTTCATGTGATTTCAAAAGATCTAAATCAATTTCAACGGTCTCAAAAGAACGGTCAATATCTAAACTATTACTTATCTGAAATTGTAGCGGTGTTTCATTTGTACAACCCACCATTAACATGGTTACAATGGCTGCACAGTACTTTAGAGGATTCTGATTCATCATAGTTTTAATTTTCGTTACTTGGTTTTCCTATGGTTGCCAAAATACCACCATCAACATATAATATATGTCCATTTACAAAATCGCTTGCTCTTGAGGACAAAAATATAGCCGCTCCCGCTAGGTCATCTGGGTCACCCCATTTTGCAGCTGGTGTACGATTTAAAATAAACTCGTTAAACGGGTGACCATCTACACGTATTGGAGCAGTTTGGCTAGTTGCAAAATAACCCGGTCCAATACCATTTACTTGAATGTTATGTTTTGCCCATTCTGTAGCCATGTTTTGCGTCAACATTTTTAAACCTCCCTTTGCTGCCGCATATGCGCCAACGGTATTTCTACCCAACTCACTCATCATAGAGCAAATATTGATAATCTTACCTTGTTTCTTTGCTATCATAGTTTTCACCACATGTTTTGATACAATGAAAGGACTAACCAAATCAACATTGACAACCTCTTTAAAATCTTCAACTTCCATATCCTCTAAAGGGGTTCTTTTAATGATACCAGCATTGTTTACAAGTATATCAATTGAACCAACCAAACTCTGAATGTCATTTACAGCTTTAATTACCTCCTCTTCATTGGTGACATTGAATTTAAAACCATAGGCATCTATGCCCAATGACTTATAAAATTCTACAGCATCATCTATTTTAGATTGTGATGAATTACCATTTACTACCAATTTAGCACCTGCCAAACCTAGGCCCTTGGCCATAGCCATACCCAAACCATGTGTACTACCGGTTACTAAAGCGACTTTACCTTTTAAATTAAATAATTCAGTAGACATATTTTTACTTTAAATCTGTTATTGCTGCTACATCCATATCGCTGTAGTCTAAATTTTCACCTGCCATACCCCATATAAAAGTATAGTTAGACGTACCTGAACCACAATGAATAGACCACGGTGGAGAAATTACGGCTTGGTGATTATGCATCCAAATATGACGCGTTTCTTGCGGTTGTCCCATAAAATGACATACTGCTTGACCTTCTGGTACATCTAAATAAAAATAGACCTCCATTCTACGGTCATGAACATGAGCCGGCATCGTGTTCCAAACACTACCTGTTTTCAATTTCGTCATACCCATTTGTAATTGGCATGTAGTAACTACCCCGCCAATTATCATTTGACTTACCGTTCTGTGGTTTGCTGTTTCTAAAGAACCTAATTCTAACTTGTTAGCCTCTTCTAAACTTACCTTTTTGGTTGGATACGTTGTATGTGCAGGAGCCGAATTGATGTAGAACTTAGCAGGCTTTTTAGCATCATCGCTCTTGAAAACGACGTCTTTAGCTCCCATACCAATATATAAGGCATCTTTGTGCCCTAAACTGTAACTTTTACCATCTACCTCAACAGAACCGCTTTCACCAACGTTGATGATTCCCATTTCTCTTCTTTCCAAGAAAAATTCCGCTTTTAGAGGATCAATACTTTCTAGTTTCAAAGCGGTTTCAGGAACTGCTGAACCAGCAATATATCGATCGTAATGCGTATAAGTAAGATTGATTTCTCCTTTTTTCATCAGGTTGTCAATCAAAAATTCATCCCTTAGGGCTGTAGTATCATATTGTTTAACTGCCTCTGGACTAGAAGCATATCTTGTTTGATAGGTTGTAGACATTTAATTATATTTTTTATTATTGTTTTAATCTATACACTTTAAAATTATCAATGGTCATATGGTTATTGACCGTTCTAAATCCAAAATGACCACTAGTATACGGATTGTCGTCATAAAGGTCAATCATTTTAACTCCGTTTCTATAATATTGAATTACGTTGTTGTAGGCAATAATTCTAATATGATAATTTTTATTCGCCTCTAAAAGATACTTGTTTTTAGTAAAATCATGCTCTTCTAGTAATGGTCTTTCTCCATTACCAACATACCGTCTAAATCTAGTTTTTGTATTATCATGACCACCTACACCCATGTAATACAGGCGTAAACTATCATAATTCGAAAACTTCCCCTGTCTTGATGCTGAATTTGCGAACAAATTTTCTGGGCTCTCAACATCTATTGCCATCCAAAAACAATTCATATCAGAAACTCGGTCATTAGCACCTCCTTCATCTATGATATACGTATCATACTCAATCATAATCGGTCCAGACAGCTCTTTTTTATACCAAATTGTACAACCAGTAACATCATCTATTTCTAGCTTACTATCTTTTAAAATAGTACTGCCTCCGTCCATTTGCTCAACTTGCCAGTCATCTAAGGCAGCATCAAAATTTTCTTCGTAAAGTAACTTCGCCTTGACCTCTAAAGAATCATTTAACGCAAATACTTTGGAAGATGGAGCACAACTATAATTAAAAAGTACAGTGAGCAACAGAAATATTGATAATTTTAAATAGTGACTGTTCATTAGACTCATGACCCTTTTTTATGATTAACTCAGATACTATGCAATATGGGATTTTAGCTTTCATTTATTTATAACTCATAGTTCATTATCGATAAATTATGAATCAAGATGAAATTAAATACTAATAATCAATCATTTAGACTATTCTAATTTTTCCACACTAACAAAATATGCTCCCAAGGTTTCTTGATCATCTAATGAAAACCAAGTTTGAAGTTCCGTATCTCCTTTGGTTAATTCTACTGTAAACTCAGCATATTCTTGAGTAGGATCTACGTCGATTTCTTTATCTACCTGTTGCACTTTTAATCTTGCCTTTGTAATGGGTAAAGATTTACCCGGCTTACTTGCAGACACACTTGTACCTTCTTTCGCTGGTCTTATTGCCGCTTCAGCATTTAATGCCAAATGTGATTCTTCTGGCCATCTTCTAAGTTTAACGGAATATGTACCTGCCTCCACCACTTTTAAAGCCCAATATCCATTATCCATATATCCCGTACGAATATGTCTTTGATGCCACGGACTATCACCATCTGTATGCCAATCATGACAATATAACTTCGTAGGGTTTTCTTTTTCATGACCAACATAAATTCTAGGTAAGTCATCATAACCTGGAAGCAAATCTTGCCACCAACCATTATAAGCTTCTTTGAACTCCGCAATTTTTTCTGGATGATCTTGGGCAATATTTTTCCGCTGCTCTGGGTCTGTAGCCAAATTATACAACTCAGTACTATCTACCAATCGCCATTTTCCTTGCATTAAAGAAGTTCTGCGCCATGGTTCTGGAATCTCGGTACGTTGAGAATTGGTGATGACAATTCTATCTTCAAAGTCGTTGGCTTCTTCATTAATGAGCGGAAGTAAACTTTTACCATCGAAGTTAATATCTGAATCTACTTTAAGATTACACATTTCTACCAAGGTAGGTAGCACATCAAAATGCGCAGTTAACTCATCAATATCTTTACCTACGGTTATACCTCCATTCTTCCAATGAATGAATAATGGAACTCGGTGTCCACCTTCATACTTACTTGCCTTGACCCCACGCATACCTGCATTAAATCCTTTTTTAATAAAACCATCTAGTCTATGACCATCTGTTTTGGCTCCTTGAGCTGTACCGTTATCCGTTGTAAAAATCAAAATGGTATTATCCATGAGTTCTGACTTTTCCAGATAAGTAACAAGCTTGCCTACATTCTCATCAATATTCGCAATCATACCATAAAAAGCAGGCAAAGGAATGCTATCATTATTTTTATAAGGCTCAATATATTTATCCGCTACAAAATAAGGTGAGTGAGCTGTATTTGTTGGTAGATAGCAAAAAAATGGTTGGTCCTTATTTTTTTCGATATGCTTAATAGCTTCATTAAACCAAATATCTGTGCTATAACCCTCAAACCTTTTAAGCTCACCATTATGAACATACATATCGTCAAAATAGTCGTTATCCCAATAGTCCATTGTTTGCTCCATACCGCCACCACCGTGAGATAAAACTTCTTCAAAACCTTTGTCCTGTGGTCTAAACGGATAATTATCTCCTAAATGCCATTTCCCGAACATGGAGGTAGAATATCCATTATCCTTAAAAATTTGAGCCATAGTCGTTTCAGTTTCCAATAACATGGACCTGCCATTAATGGTATGCCAAACACCTGCCCTATTTGCATTATGACCTGTTAATAGTGCAGCTCTCGTTGGTGCACAAGTGGGATTTACATGATAATCTGTAAATCGTGCACTTTGTGAATGAAGCTTGTCTAAATTGGGTGTTTTAATATATGGGTTACCTAATGCGGCAATGTCACCATAACCCTGATCATCTACCAATATTAATATGACATTGGGTTTCGTTTCCTTATCAGTTTTGGTTTGCTTCTTTTCTTGGCATGATAACAACAGAAATGTCATTACAACAAGAAGTGATGCTGAGAAATGGTTGAGGTTTTTGAATGCTGATTTTTTTGATTTTAAAAACATAGGTTTATGGTTTTTTTATTCATTTTACGGTTGTTCATTAAAGTGATTTATGCTACACTTTTGTTTATTTTTTTGAAAATATAAATGCCTTATCTGCCGTTTTACTCAATAGTAAAGTTCTTAGCTGTTGGATAATTTTAGGATTACGTTCTGCAATATTCAATTGTTCTGCCAATGGAGTCTGGTGATCATACAATTCTACCGCACCATTTTTATGCTGTGTAAACCTGTATTGATCAGTTCTAATTGTGGTAGCATCTGAAATAAAAGCTACAGCTTCATGCCCTTGCGTATCTGCATTGTCTAATAATGGTTTTAAGGAAATACCTTCTGTAAAATTTGGTATTGGCAGAGTAGTCATATCGCATAAAGTAGGAAACACATCTACCGATTCAACAATGGCATTACTCATTTGCCCTTTGTTATCCATACTAGGGTCGTATATAATTAACGGTGACCTCAGCGACTCTTCAAACAAGCTATGCTTTCCCCAAATGGCGTGTTCTCCCAGATGCCAACCATGGTCACCCCAAAGTACTATTATGGTGTTTTTATCGGCACCGGTTTTCTTTAGCTTTTGAATAATATCTCCCACATGCTTATCAGCATAGCTTACACATGCTGCATAGTACTTTTTGAGCTCTAGCTCGAATTTCTTGTCCTCACGTGGGTCTTTATCCCATCGGTTATAATTCATAAATTCTCCTGAGCCGTGCCATGTAGTCTTTCCTTTAGGTTTTTCGGAATGTAGCGCTGGGGGAATTTGTATATTTTCATACCGGTCTAAATACTTTTTTGGAACTCCGAATGGTAAATGTGGTTTTATAAGTCCAATTGCTAAAAAGAAAGGTTTGTCCCCTTTTGCCAGTTCCCCTAATTGTCTCAGACCTTCTTCGGCGATATGACCATCAGGATAGCTATTGTCATTTCCGTCAACAACCTCTATAATATTCCTATTATCTGGTGTTCTCACCTTCCCGTATGCCAGCCCATGCATTGCGCCTTTTGGACTCTCCCATTCGGCAACAGGCATTATATGTTTATCCCATGCATTTGGCATTTCTAAAATATTGCTATCATTCCAATTGTCACCACCTTTTCCCCCCGGATGGTGGGATACTTTACCTACCGATACTGTTGTATAACCATTATTGCGGAACCATTCTGGCATACTGGGTGCTATACTCACATTTTCATCATTTACGCCTTCTGCTCTTTTGAATAAAGATTGATTGGATTCTCCTCTATATTCCAATCCATATTGTCCTGTTAGAAAAGCATATCGTGAAGGTCCACAGCTGGGTGCGTTTACATAATGCCTATTAAAGCCTCGTCCTCTTGCATTAAGACTATCAATATTTGGAGAATGAATATAATTAGCTCCAAATGAATTTAATTCAGGTCTTAGGTCATCAACAAAAATAATCAGTACATTTTTTTTCTGTGCAAACGATAAATTTCCACCACATACCAAGGCAATAAAAATGGTTATTAAGGATTTACACATTGATTATAATTTTACTTTTTTGAACCGTATGTTTTATTTCTACCAATCTACTTACTCTGACTTCTGCCATACATGGCTGCCTTCTAAAAGTGCACTATATTCTTTTTCTAGAAGCTTTTTCATTTCAGAAAACAATTCTGGCTTTTGGTCTACAAGGCTTACAGTTTCAGCTTGATCTTCCATTAAGTTATATAATTCAAAGTCTGTTAATTGACTTGACTTCACCAATGTTTCATTGCCTTCGTAAACATTCATTATCTGAGGCAAATATTCGCCTTTGTTCTTGAGACGTGCCAATATCTTATAATCTCCATGACGCATTACAACCTTGTGCTCGTTAAGGGCATTATAGAAACCCCATAATAATGGTTTAGATCTTTTAAACTCTCCTGTTTGCAATAATGGAAGAAAAGACTCACCATCTAATTCTCTATTAGGTAATTGTGCTCCGGTAATTTCTGCAAGTGTCGGTAAAAAATCTAAAGCTGATACTACGGCATCCGTTGTTCCAGTGAACATTGGTTTTCCTATCCAATTTACAATTCCTGGTACGCGAATACCAGCTTCGGTTGTCCAAAGTTTTCTTCCCTTTAATCCTCCTGTTTGACCAAAGGTTCGTTTAGCACCAGGGTAGCGCGTAAATGTTTCCGGACCATTGTCCGAAGTAAAAATTACAATCGTATTATCATCTCCATTTTCTTCAATGAATTTTAGTAACCTACCAACAGCTTTATCTACATTGGCAACATTGGCAAAAAATTCTGCTTCTGCCAGTCCGTTGGAATATGGTAAATATTGATCAACCAAATTTTTTGGGGAAGCTACTGGCTCATGCGGTTCATGAAAAGTTACTTGAAGATAAAAAGGGTTATCCCCTTTTTTGTCTTTTAACCAATTAATAGCTTCATCTACAACAATCTGGCAACTAAATCCATCAATTTCCCCGACTTTTTCGCCATTTCTTACAAAATTAGCCGGATTTTCATGTGTTGGTCTTGCGTTGTTATGTGTTGCAAACCAGTGGTCAAATCCAAAATAATCTGGTTGTGGTTGTGCTGGATTATTAAACAAAGAGCTACAGTGCCATTTGCCTACCAATGCGGTTTCATAACCTACCGTTTTTAACATTGCAGGTAATGTTTCCTCCCCTTTTTGCAAATGAACCTGATTACGTAAATCCTCACTTTTTTTAGGACTCGGAATAAAATCATATACTCCGGCTCTATTTGGACTACGCCCAGTAAGCAACCCTACACGGGAAGGTGAACATACCGGCGCTGCAGAATAAAAATTCGTCATTTTTATTCCGGTTTCGGCAAGCTTATCTATGTTTGGCGTTTTTATAAATGGATGTCCATAAGAGGATAAATCCCCATACCCTAAATCATCACATAGAAATATAATGATATTAGGCTGCTCGGTTGTTTTCGCCTGTTGCGCAAAGCCATTTATTACGTTCAAAAAAAGAATCGTGAAAATTGATACTCTAAGTATATTCCTTTCTTTCATAATGTATTCTTATTCTGTTTGTTGATTCCACAATCTAAATGGATCCTCATAGGTTTCCATTTCTTCTAAAAGCAACTCCTCCATTTCTGCCAGCTTATCCGCGTACTTTGGGTTTTCAGCTAGATCATTAAGCATTTCTGAAGATTGACCATGTTGAGATATGTATTCATTTGGGTTTTCGGCTACATTGAACAATTGAGTTTCTTGCACCTTCCCGTCCAACACATCATACTTGATCAACTTCCAATCTCCTTTTTTAACTGTACGGATACCTGGAGTAGAGCCACCTGCATAAACACCATACATTACCTCTCTCAAACTTTCTTGTTCACCCATTAACACAGGCTTAAAGCTTTTGCCCTGCACAGTTTCAGGAATCTCTATACCAGCAAGATCACAAAGTGTAGGTAATACATCAGACAAGTAAATATTTCCTTTTACACGCTGATTTGCTTTTATTCCCGGACCTTTAACTATTAATGGTACTCTCCATGAATGCTCGTACAAATTCTGCTTGCCCATTAAGCCGTGGCGTCCTACAGCAATACCGTGATCAGATGTATAAATAACATAAGTATTATCCAATTCGCCCATTGCCTCTAGCTTACTCAAAACTTTGTTTAGCTGAGTATCTATATTTTCTGAACAGGCATACTCTCTGCCTAACTCGTTTCTTACCGTATTTTCATCTCTATTTTTCCAGACTCCACTTACATTTTCTTCATCACGTAATTCTAAGTGACCATGATGAAAAGGGTGTTTATTTAAATAATTATCCGGTAATGGCGGTTGCTTTTCATTAGCTGGCGGAAGACTATATTTATCGGTATGGTTTGTTGCTCCATATTTCTCCAATAATTCTGGAGTACCGTTTCTAATATCATGCGGATGAGAAAATCCGAAGTAAATAAAGAACGGATTTTCTTCTTTGACAGCACTTCTATCATCTAAATAAGAAAGCACTTGTTCTGCATGCCATGCGCTACCTGATTCTTCTGTTCCGCCCCTTTTTGTAGCATCTTTAACAACTGTAAACTGTTTATTTGCTGCAGGATACGAATTACCAACCTTACACGTACGCATGGTATTATACCCTGCCCTATTAAAGACAGCGCCTATAGTATTATCTTCTAAGTTTTCTGGTGCCGTAGGGTTCACATAACCTTGCATAGATGGTAAGCTCCAAACCGTTCTGCCACTCATAATCATATGCCTAGACGGTGTACAGACCGCACCCACCATAGCTCCCATATGTCTTGCGCTTTCTACTACCATACCATCATTAGCCAACTTGGCAATTGTTGGTGCATCTAAGGTTGAAGTGGAATCATAAAATTTGAAGTCGAACGGCGATTGGTCATCAACTAATACAAATAAAAAGTTGGGACGCTTTTGTTCTTTTGGTTCTTCTATTTTCTTATCCTGTTTGCAACTAAATAATGCTAACACTATCAAACTACCTAGAAATATGTTTTTTTTTCTCATGATTTAGTTTATTGAAATTATCCTTAGATCACCTACTTTAAATTCTTGTTCTTTATTATTCTGGGTTATGGTCACCGCAACCTCGTTATGTAACCATAATTCGCCATTTTTTTCCTTTAGTACTATATTCCCTAATTCATTAGCCGAAACACTAAATCCTTTAGCAGAAACTTCCTTACCATTTCCTATAAATATCACCCAATCTCCGTTCTTTTCATTGGCAACTAGCGTATAAGTAGCATCGCTAGACATCTCTTTATAGTTTACTTTTTGATGATTAGCCGATGAAAAAACGAAATCTTCACGACCTGACTTATGTGTAATGTTTAGCCCAACAAATTCAGTATTACCGTTGTTGTCATCAAAGCTTGAAATAGCTGCTATACTTTTTCCTTCTGCGGAAGTGAAGGGTTCGTAAACCGATACAAAAGGTTTTTCCCATGCAGCTCCGTGCTGTCTTGCCGCGAAGGTTAAATAAGGCTCCTTATCAACTTTGTATGGTATACCATGGTTTCCTCTAAATGCTTTGTTAGGTGGTGATTTTATGGAAAAAACCTCACGCCCCTCAGTGCCCTTCATCCATAGATTCATAAATACATCATCTTCCCCTTCGGGCATATCAATCTTCCATTCTGCTTGGTAGTCCTCTTCTAACTTAACCGATTTTTTATCCCACATATAATCCAATGCATATAGATGACCACCTGCAAATGCCATTTCTTCACTAGGCATTAATTTTAACGGTTTACCATCGGTATTCATTATACTCATAGTTTGACCTAAATTATGATAGTAATAATCATGAAATTTATCTCCTGCTCGTTGTTTCTTCGAGCGGAAAACATCTATATAGTACCCTGTTGTTTCACCTGTTTTTACGATACTTACTAAACGAGATTGATCACTACGGGTTTCCGGTTCCAAAAAGTAAACATCTGAATAGGTGATATCTGAATAAAAACCTTCTTTCTGTTCTGATTTAGGGTATTCGTCCAAAACATCAAAAGCATGGTAACTCAACATTTCGGTGTACGATGAAGCTCCATCTACCATAACTGTATTATGTGCAGGAAACTGAGAGTAGTATTCCAAATAAATTGGCTCAAGATAATTGGCGCCCTTACCTGGGTCTGCACCTTGAACAAAGCCTTTTCCGTACAATTCCATATTTATACCATTGGCATGCATATGGTTACCTAAAGAGCCGTTTAAAGAGACCATCATACCATCTTTACCGGTTCCCATACGCTGTACATGCCAACTTACATTTGGGGCATTAAAGGTTTGTGTGATGTAATCCTTTAGTTCATGCTTTTTATATTTTTGATTCAATTCCAACGGTTTGCTTGCGAAAAAAGAAGAGATACTCTTTGACTTTGTACCTCTATCTTTCCCCGACTGTACTGCATCATCTGCAAATAAGCGGTATAAGCCGGTAAATTCATTTTCTAAATCATCGTCCCCATTCTTTTGAGCAATCCTGATCATATCTCCTATTGCTTCTGTACTTATTGGTCCATAGTAAGAATCGCCAAATGCAACTATTTGATTATTAGGAAACAGGTACTGTGGCATCATTTTCACAGCCTTGCTCATCACTGGAGTGTACGGCAGAATGTTGTGATCAAAAGTATTGTCAAAGTCTCTAATGAAATGGGTAAGACTACTAGTTACACCAAGGGAATAGCTTGGGCATTCATTCCAAACCCCATTGCTTTTATCATAACCGTAATCTATAAACTTAGATAACGACCATTGCCTTGCCGAGGTAACGTTTAATATGTAATTGATGTAATACTCGCGTCCTTTTTTATCTTCATAATTTTCATCGTCTTGCAAGACCATTGCCGCTTTTAATATGATGTTTGCTTGATGAAGGTTCCAATTGTTTTGAGGCACTCCGTTTTTAATCACTTGATCTGTCCATCTTTTAATGGTCTTATCATACATCGCTATATTTTCCGGATGATTTGCTTCTATATATCCATGTAAAAAATCATACAAAATGGATACCTCTCTTAAAGCTCTTTCATGTATCACTTGAAAATGTGTGAAACCTACAAGGGTTTGTATATGACCATTCAATAAATCTATAGGTTCGCTACGGTAAGACATACCCTCCATATAGGTGTGGAAAATATCATATGCGAATTTCGAAAAACGTTCATCATTTTCTAACCAGTACAGAAATGCCGCATCTCTAGCAAGACCAATTATATCTTCATTAATAGAAACAATTATATTTCCCGTTTTAGAAGGCTCTGCCCACTCGAATGGATGCCCTTCTTTTGTTTTATTCGGCAAATACAATCCTCTAGGGTCATCCATATAGGGTTTTATATCTTCTAATTTAGGTTTACCGTAAGGTGTAGCAGAATTACGCGAACCTGTAAACCTAACAGTAGGTACAGGTGCTTCTCCATCTGCATGGGAATAATCCACACCATTTACATATACATTTGTTGCTTTGGTTTTCCAATACATCTGTAAACGGGAAACCATCCATTCAGAATCTGAAACGTGGCGTTCCACATGATTATCAACTTTGTCATGAAGACCTTCTAAAACTTCTTTTGCCCAAGCTTCTTTTTTTATGGTTTTCTGTAAATCCTTTTTTTCTGAATTGGTGATATATATCCTCGGATATCCTTGCTCCAAATTTTCTGGCAATGGTATTTCTGAAGTGTTTTGAGCGAACATATTAATAGTAAACAAACAGAAAAAAACTACAAAACTGAATGTTCTAGTAATAATCCCTGAATTAATGTTAGTTCTTGTAACCATCTTAGTCTCTAGGTGTATATTTTTAATCATTTATAATGGTGTATACGTAATCGTTAACTTCCCTTTTTTAATTTGTTTATCAGCATCAATTCCTATTCTATAAGCAGGTGCGCCTTCCCTTAAATGCTTAACAGGAACAACTTCATCCTTTATTTTAAAAGTAAAACCTTCACTCTTAATTTCTGCTTCTACTTTGCGATTCTCAGATTTTAGAATAACAGTAGTATCATCTATAACTTCATAAGTGTTCAGTGTCATTATAGAGGAACCAAAACTAACTGGTTCCGTTGCAATAAACTGATCTTCAATTGTGATACTACCCAAACCAGATTTATCATTTGTTATGGTTCTGGTCAAAGTCTGTAGCATAGATAATTCGTAAGCTGGTAAAATATTCATTACCACCTTGTCCTTATGCTCTGTAAATTCCGTTTCGGTAATGGTGCCTTTAAACTCAATACCATTAGATTGTAATTTATCATTAATCATTGGCACAGGATGACCCCATGAACTTCTGGCTTTATTATCTGGTGAAAATGCGCCCGCTCTGTAAGATGGCGCTCCTATATCACCGGTTATCATATCGGTATTTAAGAAAATTTCATAAGTACCTACATCACTATGATTATGGTTCTCTGCGTTATGACCAGCCTTTACTGCTATGGAGAATGGTGTTTCTTGTTTTCCTCTGGATATCACCATACCAAATTCATTAAAATAGGTATGATCAGGCATTTCGGAAATCATACTATTATTGCTGACTTCAAACATTTTAGGATGTTGCCAAGCTATTAATTGTTCAGCAGCTTCCTCCATTCTAATTTCAGTGGGCATCATAGCTCCGTAGTAATTTGCAGATAAAACATTGGCAAAGTTGCTCCCTTTACTTGAGATTGAAGAAACCCCATCAGCAAAAGGCGCACAGGTTCCGTTCTGAATTTCAAAGCTTTGAGGAAAGTTCCCCACATTCTTCATTTTCTCCGCATTATTGAATGCGAACAAATCAATTCTTCCTTCTGTATAATCGTATAAAATTTGAGCCAAATACAAATAATGACCAAAGCCATATCCCCAATACCCTAAACCTTCTGAACAGTACCCATCTTCTCCAAACCCACTTAAGTAATGATTCATACTATTTAAAGCGGAACCAACTACTGCAAGTCTATCATCATAACTTTTAGAGTTTGTTATGGTCGCTAAAATGGCTCCACTGGTACAAACAGAGTTCCAGTTACTGGTACTTTTAATCCATTTGTTATTCTCGTCTAAATATTTTGTACTATGTAAATAGGAATCTGTAATTCGTTTTTGAAGTTGCCCGTTAATTTCTTCCTTTAATTCCTTTGGTAATTTATCTTCTAATAGATAATTAGCCAATGCCAATACAGACCCAAACTTACGTGCCCCTAAATCTATTGAAACTCGCCTACCTTCTAACACACCATTATTTTCATCATCGTGATTTGGATGTAACCACGACTTCATGTTCAATATGGCATTGCTATAGGTTTCTATTTGAGTTAAAAACCTCCCTTGGCCCTCCAAACATTCTGCTAAAATAAAATGTTCTAAACGATCCATAGTCCTGTAATACCGTGGTTTATAAATACCTCTATTACCTTCCCTATTCGCTAATCTATAAATGCTATCTGAAATAGGAACTTCTGGTTTTTTATCCAATAACGCATTCGCTTTTATCAGATAATCCTTTCCTGATTTGGTTTGCCCAATATTGTTCCAATACGCTCTATCTGAAATCTTGGGAGCGGGTTGAAATGCTTCTTTAGGCATCACCTTTTTAAGCATTTCTATTTGTTCAGAAGATGGGTAGATGGTATCGCTATCTGCAAGTTTTAGATAAATCGACATATCTAAATATGCAGAAGAAGTTTGCCCTATAATATTTTGGTTGAGAACAAGTATCGCCATAAAGCAATATATAAATTGAAGTGTTTTTTTCATCATATAGAATTAAGTATTGTCCCATGTCTAAGAAGACAAACTATAATATTGTCGATGGTTTTAATAAAAAAGCCAAGAATCAATCGCATTACAATGTTATCGGTTCTTGGCTAAATAGGATATAATATAGTGTGCAGCTCGTATAAATTATGTTCCAATACCAAGTATATAGCATTAAAACACTCATTTTATATACCATTGCTGCTCATTTATCATTTTCAGTAAGTTGTATACCTCAATTGTTTTTATACCCTATTACTATTATTTTTTCTTTAGGGCTTTAGTGATAGCTTCTTTTACCAATGGTTCCATTAACAAGTATCCTCGCTCATTGGGGTGAACCGTGTCTCTGCCTAATTCTTTTTTCAACCCTTTTTCTTTATTAACCATAGGCGTATAATAATCTAGATAAAGGACATTATTTTCACTAGCATATACTTTAATGAGTTTATTTAATTCAATAATTTTATCTGCTGGTTCTACAGAAGGACTCCAAGAATAGCTTGACGCTGGTAATACAGAAGCTAAAACAACTTTTATCTTATTTGCCTTGGCTAACTCTACCATTGAAAAAATATTTCCAGCAATGCGCTTAATGCCTATAGCTCCTCTATTACCGGCAATATCATTTGTACCGGCTGAGATAACTACTACTTTTGGCTTTAACTCGATAACATCTGGTCTAAACCTTAAAAGCATTTGTGCACTTGTTTGACCACTAATACCTCTATTTACATAAGATGGATTAGCTTCAAAAAATTGACCGTGATCTCTAGTCCAATTGTCTGTTATAGAATTACCTATAAACACTACTCTTTGTTCTTTTTTGGCAGGAGCTTTTAATTGGGTATTTGCCTGCCTATAACGGTTTAGGTTTGCCCAATCTTCAGTAGGTGTTAATACAATTTTCACAATAGTGGCGATTTCATTTGGCGCTTCATTAGGTAAAAAAACAATTAAATTACCATCGGTTAATTGCGTTTTTAATTTTTTCTCCCCATAATCTAAGTAAGCTGTTCTTACTTTCATATCCCTATCGATAATCAGCTTTCCATCAGATGGCCAATCATACACATGGGCATATACAATATCATCCTTTTTGGTATATATACCCCAATTGGGTTTTTCAAATGGATTCTCTAAAGTATCATTAAAAGCTTCTTCATTTACCTTTTTCCATTCGGTGAGCTTTTCATTGTCTGACTTTTGGGCTTCTATATTTTCCTGAGAATAAATAGTACTTAGGTTTACTATTGCAAATGCTATAATCAGTATTAATTTGTTCACTATTTTCATTTTCAATATTTTCAATATTTTCAAATTGTTTCACTATCAAAAAAACATTATGGTTCGCCGAAAGGTTACCACAATGTTTTTAAGACTTATACAATCACATTAATTTACCTAGAAAACGCTCTATTTAGCCAATTCTATTTTAACAACAGAAACAGTAGCATCTGGAGCTTGCATCGGCACATCTATTAATACCTCTCTAGAGGTTGCTAATACTTTTAATTCTGTATTAGAATTTGCTAATAAAGTTGCTTTTTTTACTTTTAAATCTTTGTGAAGCTTTAATTTCCCATCTTCTGGCCAGTCAAAAACATGGGCATAAATAACTCCGTCTTTGGTCGTATATCTACCCCATTCTGGCATATCGAACGGACTTGCTTTAGCGCCATAAACTGACTCGCCATTAACATCGGTCCACTCACCTATCGCCTTTAATCTTCTTATACTTTGTGCCGGAAATCTACCAAAACCATCTGGACCAATATTCAATAAAAAGTTTCCTCCTTTAGAAACGATATCCACTAGCTTTTGTATTAAGTCTTCGCTGCTTTTCCATTTAGTGTCGTCTGGCTTATAACCCCAAGTACCGTTCATGGTCATACATGCCTCCCAATCTTCGGCTATACCAGTTGCAGGTATTTCTTGCTCTGGTGTACCAAAATCACCGGCAAAATTCCCTTCCATATCCATGCCTTCCATTCCTTTTCTTCCTTTATCCACACGGTTATTTATAATAGTATTAGGTTGCATTTCTCTAATGAAACTATACATTTCCTTACCCATTTCTGATGTATAATCGGCAATCCAATCCCCATCGAACCAAACAACATCAATATCTCCGTAATTGGTCAATAACTCTTTAACCTGTGGTTTTAGATAGTTTTTATAATATTGAGGAAATTCAGGATTTACTACACTTTGGTCTTTTTGACCTGCATTATAATTAGGGAATAAATTACCCTGTGCCTGTGGATGATGCCAATCTACAATGGAGTGATAAACTCCAAATTTTATTCCTTGCTTTCTTGAAGCTTCCGCTAATTCTCTAATAATATCACGTTTGAAAGGAGCGGCATCCATAATATCATAATCTGATACTTGTGAATCCCAAAGGGCAAAACCATCATGGTGTTTTGATGTTATTACAATATATTTCATACCTGCATCTTTAGCCATCTTCACCCAGTCATCTGCATTGAATAATTCTGGATTGAACATTGCCGGAAACTTCTCGTAATCCTCAATGGTATAATCCAATTTATCCATTGCCCATTCTGCACCACCGCCAGCTATTTTTTCTCCTCTTTCTCCGCCTATTATAGAGTATACACCCCAGTGAATGAACATACCGAATTTGGCATCGCGCCACCACTCCATTCGATCATCATCTGATAATTGTACCGCTTTCTTAGTTTGGGCACACCCCATATTCAAACTTGCAATTAGCACAAGTACTGATAGTGTTTTTGTTAGTTTATTCATTTCGTTGTTATTTACTTAGCTTGATTTATATTTTGTTTTAATAGATAGTATTTTCTCAACTTGATTGCGCATTACCACTACTTCTGGTTTTTCTTCTTTTTGAAGATTTTGGTCGATGATAAAAAAGTAATTTACATTTTTAAGTGACCTGCCGCTGCCATAGGTATTACAACACCTTTTTTTAATCCGTTGTTTTCCACTGCCGGACTTTTGTTCCAAATCCCAAGAACTATCACGCCGGATTTACAAATAGTGCCATTGACTTATTTTCCGATACACCTGAAAACATCAGAAACATCATTAACGAAATGAGTATACATTTATTCATAAATATGCCCTATTATAAAGTGGGTTCACCTTTTATATAACCCAGTGATGATAAAAATTTATCAACCTCACGTGTTGTTATCATATAATACTCATCTGTGTCTACCCTTATATTAAAAAAGCCATGACCTTGACCCTCATAAATTAGCACTTCACATCTACTACCAACGGCATCCATTCTTGCCTTATAATCATCCGCTACAGAAACCGGAATTAAATGGTCTTTATCGCCCAGAATAAACATTGTTGGCGGTGCTCCTTTCTTAATATTATGAATGGGAGAAATGGTCAAGTACGCTTCGCCCATTCTTTCGTGTTGAAATCCACCAGGTCCAGGACCATTATCAACTACAGAATTATACAATACCAAGGCGCTTACCTTTGTGTTGATCGAAACATCGTCTGTACTTTCATTAACACCTGGCAATAATGCTACCGCCGCAGCTAAATGACCACCTGCAGATCCACCTGAGGCTACCATTTTCTTTTTATCTATATGTAATTCTTTTGCATGTGCTTTTAAATATCTTATAGCCGATTTAGCATCTTTCACAGATTCATATGGTGTAGAACCATGTCTACTTTTTACCCTATAATCTACTAATACGGTAACCATACCACGAGATGCAAAATACCCTGCTTGATCTCTAAATTGGTCAACTGTACCGCCGTTCCATCCACCACCGTAGTAAAAAACAATTGTTGGGTACTTTTTGTTCTTCTTTAAATTGTCAGGAAAATAAAGTTCCATTTTTAGGGTATCGGCATCAACAATCTTATAGATTAGTTCCTTTACCTCTTTTCCTGGAATAATGCTGCTAAACTTTTTTTGCCCATATACAGAGACGCATAGAAACATAACCAATAAGAACATGTTCCACTTTGTGAAATAGTTTTGTTTTCTATTCTTCATTTTTAATGTCTCTAATTTTAACTATTGCTTTTGTATAACCTTTAGATAATCTAAATTCTAATTGCTTATCATTTGTCCAACTTTTCAAGCCTTTTCTAGTGTCAATTAATTTTTCACCTTCATAGACGAATAATATGGCTTCTTTGCCTACTTCTGGTTGTGGTATATTGAAAACTATAGGGTTGTTGTTTTGTATTGTGATTTCTTCTTTGGTAATTTCAAATGAGACCGTAACCGGTTCACCTGATGCCAAAACACCCCAATTGTCCTGTTCAAATTTGTACATACCCGATAGAAAAATGAAAGAAGGATTATTCTTTTTATTTCTTACAATAGACAAAAATCCATTTTGATATAAGCCGTCTTCCTGTAAAATAGCTCCATCAGAATCGTTTACAGCAAACCTATCTTTAGTAACACCATCTGCAAATGTTACCTCTACAAATTGTGTGCTTGCATTTTGTTCCGATTTTGAAAACTGAACATTGAATATTGGGTTAGACCCGTCTTTTGGAGTAGGATTATACACCATCGCAAATGGATTTTTCCATGCTTCTGCATTACGTTGCACAATTAAAGTTGGTAAAGGTTTATCTACCAAAAAATTTGGTGCCGTACCACTGGTAATAGCTTTAGATTTTGGTGCCATTGCTGTATACACCGATTGATCAGCACTACCCTTAACCCAAACTTCCATTAGGTTTGCAGAAGTTTCTCCATTATTAAAGTTGAAATTTGCAGTGAAATCTTTTGTTGTTTCAACCTTCTTTTTTTCCTTTAAGTAATCATAAGCTGTTAAGTCTCCCTGATGACTGCCTAAATCATTAGTGCTTTCTAAAGCTAAAGTGTTTTGATTGATTTCTAATGTTAGCTCTGTACCAAGATTATGGTAAAAATAGTCATGTCGCTGTACTCCTTCATTTTGTTTTTTAGACCTAAAAATATCCAATACATAACCTTGACCAGACGGTCCTAAAATAGTAGATGTAAACCGTTGTTGCTTGGCTTTTGTTTTAGGTTCTAAAAATGAAACATTTGAAAAAGTAACTTTCTCGAAAGTAGAAGATTCACCTGATAATGGAAAACTATTTTCCAAACTAAATGCATGATAACTGCGCATAGCTTCATAATCTGAAATACCATCTACTACTACCGTATTATGGGCAGGCATTCTAGAATAGTATTGCCTATGATCATCATGCCAATAACTAGAACCCTTACCCATATCTGGACCTAGAACATAGCCATTTGCATATAATTCAATTGACACTCCATTTGCATGTGTATGGTTACCGTAAGAGCCGGTTGTAGCCACCATCATAGCATTTTCACCACTACCCAATCTTTGGTTAAACCAACTAACGTTTGGAGCGTAAAATGTAGGTGTTGTCAATTGTATTTCTGACTCATTATTAGCCTTATCGACGTCTAGAGAATCAACATAGAAGAATAATTGAAAAAGGTCTTTTGCCTTTCTTTCATAATCCCCATCTGCGATCATTTCATTTAGCAAACTAGATATAACTTGTAATTTATCTTTCTGACTGTATTTATTGTAATTGGTAATCAATAATTCAAAGTTTTCTGCTGGCAGTTTTTTGTGGTTCGAATCGCCGAAACCTATGGTATATCCTGACGGAAAAAGATATTGAAATGATGATAAGGCTGCTTTCTCAACTACAGGAAAATTTGATAGTTCATTGATATTGGTAGCATTATCTAAAAGGGTAATGATATTTAAAAGAGTGGTAATAACATGAACCGAATATGAAGCAGATTCTGGCCATATTCCGTTTGCTTGATCATATACCAATAAAGATTCTTTAAGAGAGGTTTGTCTATCAGTTGATGTATTAAACGTATGATCTAAAAAATATTCTCTGCCCTTTCCGTTTTTATAGTTTTTATTTGGCTCTAAGACCAGTGCTACGTAGGTAAGAAACCTTGCTTGAAAAAAATTCCAATTATTATTAGGTATGCCGTTTTTTATAATTTGATCTCCCCATTTTTGAAACACAGCTTCACTTTGGGATATATCTAGTTTATTATCCTTAAAATGGTCATATAAAAAGTCATAGGTTGTTACTAGATTGACCAATACTTTTTCATGGATTACCTCAAAAGTTGCTAAGCCAGAAATATACTGTTGATTTGAATTACTTAAATCTATTGGTGCATTTCTATGATACATTCCTTCTACATAGGTCATATAAACAGGTGTAGCAAAATCTGCATAAACCTTATCGCCAGTAACCCAATATAGAAACGCGGCATCTTCTACCAGTGCCATAACCTTACGATTAATACCTTCTATTGTATGACCTGCTTCTTTTGGATGAACCCATTCTTTTTTACCTGTTTTTTTGTGCTCTAAATATAAACCTCTAGGGTCATCTAAATAAGGCTCAACGGTTTCTAAAGAAGGTGTTTTATATTCTGTAGCCCAATCTCTTGTTCCTGAAAAACGAACCGTGGGTACAGGAGCACTACCTTCTGAATGCGAAAAATCTCCTTCTTTTAAAAAGACTTTATCATGCTTGGTCTTCCAATTCATTTGTAATCTAGAAACCAACCATTCAGGATTTTTTTGCCACAGCTGAATATACTTTTGTAATCGTTCTTTTTTCTCCTCTATCAATTCCTTTTTCCATTCTACAGCTTCAATGGATTCTAAGAAGGACGCTTTTTTCTGGTCTGTTATATAAATTCTAGGGTGTATTGTCTCTTGAGCAAGAACTGTTGAACCGCTAATTATTGTAACCAATAACAATAGATAAAATCTTTTGTTTTTCAATATTTGAGATTGTAAATTCACTATTCCTATTATTCTGATTTGTTGAAGAAATCATTAAAAAACAACAATTGATACTTAATAGAATTTCTCCAATAATCGGTATTATGCTTACCAGGTCTTTCCGTGTAATCATGCGGAATTTTTCTTTCTATTAATTTCTCATGCAATCTCTTATTATCCGGATAGAAGAAATCTTCTGTTCCGCAATCTATCTGAAAGGTTAACTTTTTATCGCTAATTAGATGTATTAAATTGATGACACTATTTTCCTCCCAATACTCTGGATGCTCAGTTATACTTCCCAAACGTTTTTGTATTTCCCATCGTAAACCATACGGTCTTAAATCAACACCTCCGCTCATACTAGCCGCAGCACCCCAAATATCCGTATGTCTAAAAGCCAAGTATAATGCACCATGCCCACCCATGCTTAAACCAGAAATTGCTCTACCTTTTGCCTCTTTAACGGTATTATACTTTTTATCGACAGTGGCAATGAGTTCTTTTGAAACATAAGTTTCATACTTATAAGTAGAGTCTATTGGGCTATCTAAGTACCAACTCGTTCTTTCACCATCAGGACATACAATTATAACATTATAAAAATCTGAGTATTCCTTTAATTTAGGTGCTACTTTTAACCACGTTTTATAATCTCCACCTGCACCATGCAATAAATAAACAACTGAATAGGCGCTATCTTTTTTTGCATACCCTTCTGGCGTAATAACTACATTTTTAATGTCCTTATTCATTGCATTACTATGCACAATTAGTGTATCTACATCTCCTGCGAAAACAAAAATGGTGACATGAAAAAATAGAAATATTAAGCTCAATACTTTCTTACTCATATTATAATTATTTATTATTCAACATTAATTCCTCTAACTCTTCAAGAGTTTTGCCTTTTGTTTCCGGCATCATAAAAGCTACAAAAAGTAATTGCAAAACCATCATTGCAGCAAAAAAGAGAAATACCACTCCTGCCCCTATTGTGGGGTGACTAAATAAATAAGGAATTAATGACGGAATTAAAGCCGCTAATATCCAATGCGTTGTACTACCGAATGATTGACCCGATGCCCTTAAGTGATTAGGGAATATTTCAGAGATAAATACCCAGATTACAGCCCCTTGACCAATGGCATGAGCTGCTATAAAAAGGAATAAAAAAATGGGAACTGCCATACCTGTCCAATTTAGAAAGAAAGCCGTTGCAACCAAACTCAATGAAATAATGTAGCCAACAGACCCAAAATACATTAGGGTTTTTCTCCCTAATTTATCTATTAAAAAGACTCCTAAAAGTGTAAAAACTAAATTTGTAACTCCAATTCCAATACTACTTAAAAGTGCCGTACTTTCCCCCAATCCTGCTTCTTCAAAAATTCTTGGTGCATAATACAAAAAGGCGTTTATTCCTGAAAATTGATTAAAAAAAGCAATTAAAAAGGCTAAAGTTAGCGGAAAACGGTATTTTTTGATGAAAATGGTTTCTGATGTATCTGGTTTTTTATCTCCTCCGTCAATAGCTTTAAGCTGTTGTTCAACATCAATATCCGGGTTTATTATTGCCAATACTTTCTTAGCTTCTTCTATTCTATTTTTTGACAATAACCATCTTGGACTTTTGGGTATCTTTAACGCGAAAAGTATATATAATACAGCAGGTATCGCTTCCACACCCAACATCCAGCGCCAATCGTTTTCACCACTACCACTCAATAAATAATTAGATAGAAATGCTATTAAAATACCAAAAACGATATTGAATTGATACATAGCCACTAACTTTCCTCGTTCGTTCGCTGGTGAAATTTCAGAAATATAAGCGGGTGCCGCAATGGTAGAAGCTCCTACCCCTATACCACCAATAAATCTAAAAAGTGCAAAAATATAAGGGTCGTTCGCCAATGCCGAACCTATGGCTGAAAATGCGAATAGCACTCCAATAGCTATTAAGGTATTTTTTCTACCATAAGTATTGGTAGGCTTACCTCCAAAGATAGCACCAACTACCGTACCCCATAGCGCCATACCCATAACCACCCAACCATGAAAAGAATCTGATGATAGCCATAATTCTTGTAATTTCTTATCAGCGCCCGAAATAACGACTACATCAAAACCAAATAGAAATCCTGCTAATGCAGCGGTTATAGACCATAAAAGTATTTTTTTATTCATGTTTAAGTTGATCTTGTTTGAGTTAAAAATGCCTTAAAACATCGGAGCCTATTATCATTAATAATATATTGACCTACAGTGTTTTGTAGGCAAAACATCACTATAAAACTCAAAGTATTTTAGAAACGTAATCTTAAAATTTTAATTTAAGATTTAGTTAATTCAGATGAATTTTCTTCATCCATTTTCTGTAATCTTAATAATGCTTCCATATAATAATAATCAGCATATATAATAGGTATATCAATTTCTGATTCATGAGGTAAATGCCCTGTTGAATGTAGTAAAAGTGCCTGATTGGTATCTCCACTATAATATGGTGCCTCTGATAATAAATTTATCATTCTTCTTGCAGCCTTCATGTATTTTTTAGATTGTTCTTCGCTTGCTACATACTTCGATAATTCTAACAATCCACACGCGGCTATAGCAGCTGCAGAAGCATCTTTTGGAACATTAGGAATATTTACATCATCAAAATCCCAATATGGAATACCATCTTCTGGCAGTCTATTTAAATAATGTTCAGAAACTTTTATGGCCGTATCTAAAAACTCCTTTCTATGAGTTTCCCTATAAGCAACACTAAAACCATATATACCCCACGCTTGACCCCTAGCCCACATAGATTCATCTGCATACCCTTGATGCGTTTGCCCTTTTAAAAATTCGCCCGTAGTTTCATCAAAAGAACCTACATGATATATAGCACTATCTTTTCTAACTAAATATTTCATAGTTACCAAGGCATGGCTTTCTGCTATATCATATAATTCTTTTTTACCGCCATTTTTTGCTGCCCAAAACAAAAGTTCTAGGTTCATCATATTATCTATTATAGTATTATGTCTAAACTGGGTTTGTGATGGCCATGATAATATAGAACCTACTTTAGGATTATAAAGAGTAGCTAAAGTGTCTGCAGCTGCCAATAGAACATTCTTATATTCTTCATTCTTGGTTAACCTATACCCATTACCAAAACTGGTATATAGCATAAAACCAATGTCATGGTTTTCTGCCGGACTATAAGCTATGCCTTTCAGAGGCTCTGTAAATTTTTCTGCCTGTAATCTAAGCTGTTCATCACCTGAAGCTTCATATCCATACCAGATAACGCCAGGCCAAAAACCACTGCACCAATCTTTTACACCTACCAATTCCCAATTAGTTTGCTCCTTAGGAATATTTCTTGCAAACCCTTGGTCTGGTGTTAATTCCTTTAGCGTCTCTTTGGTTTTTTCTACGTTTTGCGATAATATCTTTTCGATATTAACTGTACTCTCCTCTTTATTATCGGTACAATTAGTTAATGCTACAGCGAATAGTAATAGGAATAATCGATTCATATTTTTCTTAATAATTAGGCAAGTTGATGCCATAGTTTGTAAATGTTTAATTCAGTAAAATGATTTGGAAAGGAAAATTTCACTGATGAAATTGCTGATGAATTACTGTCAAACAAGTTTATTAAGAATGTCTTTTGAAGGAGATAAACTATCATTCAAACACTATAAAATAGTGTCCAAATCAACTAAAAATTAACACGAATATTTGGTTTACAATGATACCGCCTCCTTTTTCCTTAAAAAATCAAATCTGAACCACATAAATTAAAAATTTAGCTTTCACTGGTATGAAGGTTAATACTGAGGATATTCATTTTAGTAAGGATACAAACTCTATTCAGGTGAACGCATATTATAACAACACTAATGAATAATATATAAAACCCTTAATAACAGATTATTAAACGCCATATCTAATAAAACTAAATAGGTAATCATATAATAGGAATAGAAAATATATTAAATAATATAGCTGATACTATAAAATTAAAGACTCGTCAAATTAATGTTAAAAAAGTACCTATCAACTAAAAAAAAGGGGTTCAATAAATGAATTTACCGCTAGTAATAGCAAAAAGAAATATAATTTATAACCATTGAGTAATAATTTATAATCGATTGTGTCAATTATAATTAACATTGGCTTAACAATTAACAACATGATATTTTATGTATCAGGAAACTCATTAATCAACATCAATTAACTAATTAAATTAACAATCTTATGATTAAACTAAACAAACTATCTAAATGGAAATTGCGGACCATGATACCTTTATTGGTAGGGTTTGCAATTTTGTTTGCAGATCAGGCATATGCAATCACGACCAGCACATCACTTAAAAGTGAAGCACCTCTTTTAAAAGTGAAACAACAATCTACAATTACAGGTTCAGTAATTAGTAGTGATGACGGCATGGGGCTACCAGGTGTTACTATTATTGTAAAGGGAACTACTATAGGAGCCCAAACAGATTTTGATGGTAATTATTCAATATCAGTACCATCATCGAATAGTGTTCTTGTATTTTCTTATATAGGTTTTACAAAACAGGAACTGCCTATAGGTACAAACAGTGTTATTAATATAACATTAGAACCTGATACAACTGCCTTAGAAGAAGTAGTAGTTGTAGGGTATGGTACTGCCAGAAAAGAAACTCTAACAGGTGCCGTAGAACAAGTTAAGGCAGAGGCTTTTGAAGATTTGGCCGTAGGTAGTCCTGCATTAGCACTTCAAGGTAGAACTCCTGGTTTGGTAGTCACCCGTACCTCATCAAGACCTGGTGATGAAGATGTTAATTTCCTTATTAGAGGAGCTTCTTCAATTAATGGTATAGAACCTCTAATTGTTATTGATGGTATCCCTTCAATAAATTCTTCATCATTTAATGACATGAATCCAAATGATATTGAAAGCATAAGCGTATTAAAAGGTGGGTCTGCATCTGTATATGGTTCGCGTGCAGCTGGTGGTGTCATTTTAGTTACAACAAAAAAAGGAAAAGGAAAGATTTCAATAGACATCAGTACCGTTTCCAGAGTTGGTACTATAGGTATACGCCCACCGACACCTACAATGTCACAATATGGTCAATTATATGCTGCAGCAGCTCGTGAAGATATAGCTTCTGGAAAACCACCTAGATATTTCTTTTGGAACAATCTTGAAACTGTAGATCGAATTGCTTCTGGTGATGAAGGCTATTATGATTTACCTATAAATGGAAACATTTGGTTGGGTAATGCGCCAAGATTTGATGAAATGTTCGGTAATTCTTATTCTAGCCAACATAATATTAGTTTATCTGGAGGTACAGAAAAAAGTAATTTCCGTATTTCTGCAGGGTATGATAACAATGTTGGTGGACTAAAGGTTGCAGATGATAGTTCTGATAGATATAATTTTTCCATGAACTATGGTGTAGATATTAGCGATAGACTAAATATAAATACAAATGTTACATATTATAATAATAACTTTTCAGGACCCTCTGGAGGTTTAGGTAGAGAAGCAGCAACATGGGATGCTCCTCTTTTTCCAACCTATAATGCAGACGGACAATACTATGCAAACTTTGGAGGTGACCTTATTACAGGTGACAGAAATGGTGTTGCACAAGTAATAGATGGTGGCCGTGAGAATAAAACCGTTGAACAGTTTAAAATATCTGCCTTAGCGACATATAAATTAACCGACCATTTAGATTTTAGTGGTTCTTACGCTATTAGTCGACAAAATAGTGAATATCAAACATACAATGTATCGGTACCACTGTATAGTTGGGGAGGTGGTTTTTCAAATAATATAAATAATACGACATCTATTCAAGAAGGAACTGGTCCTGATAAAAATGATGGTAATATTACCTATAAGAATTACAAAGGTGCTTTTAATTATTCAAATCAGTTTGGCGATCATAACCTATCTGGACTTTTAGCAATAGAGGCTGAAAAAAATGAAGTCAACGAATATAACATTAAAAGAAATGGCTTTGTTGATTACGGGGTTTATGATATCAATATAGGAGCCACGGATCAATTAGTAACAACTTCTGGCGGTGGAACTTCTTGGGGATTCTTTGGTTATATTGGTCGTATAAACTATGATTACAAAAATAAGTACTTATTAGAAGTACAAGGAAGACGAGATGGTTCATCAAGATTTTCTGAAGGTTCAAAATGGTCAAATTACGGTAGTATTTCTGGTGGTTGGGTCATTAGCTCTGAAAACTTCCTTAAAGAAAGTAACCTTATTACATTTTTGAAATTAAGAGGTGGTTATGGTGAATTAGGTAGTACATCTGGCATTGGTGATTTTGGTTATTTATCTACTGTTAATTTTGGTACTACTGTATTCGGAGTAACAAATGCAGGACAACAAGCAACCTCTAGAGCAAGTAGCTTATTTAGTAACAGCACTACTTGGGAAAGAATTGTTAACAAAGAAATCGGCGTTGATTTTAGATTGTTCAACAGTAAAGTATTCGGTTCTTTTGACCTTTATCAAAAAGATAATGTTGGTATGTTGGTTAGAGGTATTGAAACAGATGTATTGGGTACCTCAACTCCGTTTACCAATATTGGTACTTTAGAGACTAACGGATGGGAAGCCGTGTTAGGTTATCAAGGTAAAATAGGTGAAGTAGATTTTACAGTAAGTGCGAATATGAGTGATTCTAGAAACGAAATCACTGAATATGATGGTGCTCAAACTATTTTTGAAAACCTTAATGCTGCTGAAGATTCTAGAAACATTTTAAATAGACCAATAAACTCATTCTTCTTATGGGAAACAGATGGTTATTTTGATTCTCAAGCCGAAGTTGACTCTTATTATGCTAGCTTAAACGAAGGTGGAATTTTACCTTCTCAAAGCTCTAACGATGCTTTGCGTCCAGGTGATATGAAAGTAATAGATTCTAACGGAGATGGCACCCTTGACAACGAAGACTTAACGTATAGTGGTGATGCTGCACAACATTATGTTTACGGATTTAATTTTGATGTAAAATATAAGAATTTTGATATCAGTGCATTTTTTCAAGGCGCTCTTGATCATAATATTTATAGAACCGGATATTTTGCACAACCTTTTCAAGCGGAATGGCAAAACCAATCTAACACATGGTTGGGCAGAACATGGACAGAAGATAATAGAAATGCGGAGTTTCCAAGGTTAACTACACAAAGAGGTTTATCTGCATGGAACTATAGGAGTAAAGATCACATCTTACAGAACAATAAATATATGAGATTAAAGTCTCTAATTATAGGATATAATTTTAAGGATTTACAGATAGGAAATACACCCATCGATAACTTACGTATCTATTTTTCAGGAAATGATCTGTTTGAGTTAACAAGTGTAAAAGATGGTTATGACCCTGAATTTCAAGCGAGTTCTAATAATAGTGCCTATCCATTTATGCGTACTTGGGCATTGGGCTTAAAAGTATCTCTTTAAGACAAATAATAAGTAGTTAACACATCATAAAATAATATACAGATGAAAAAAATAATATATATAATAGTACCATGCCTAATGGTGTTCTTCACCTCATGTGAAGACGAATTTATAGACTTAGATCCGCCAGCAGAAATTACAGACCAAGTCTATTACACTGAAGCTGATCATTTTTTAACTGGATCTAACAGGTTTTACACAAACTTAATGACCTGGAGATTCGACCAAGGTATATATGCCGATCACGGTTCTGATTTAGTTGGTTATACCGAAGATAGTGGTATGCAAGAATATAGTAGAGGTGATACTCGAGCACCAGAATCGGATGATTACTATTCAGATCCTTATGCAGCTATTAGAGACATGAATCTTTTACTAGAACGTGCAGAAGCTTATGAAGGAGACGAAAGCATTGTAGCCTATGTTGCAGCCACTAAATTTCATAGAGCTTATCAATATTTCAATTTAGTACAACGTTTTGGCGGTGTTACTTTGGTAACAAGATCTTTAGATGTTGGTGATGAAGAACTAAACGCACCTCGTAATAGCAGATATGAAGTTGTTGCACAGATTTTAGCCGATTTAGATGAAGCAATTGCAGGGCTACCTACAGAACAAGAGATTTCCTCTGAAGACAAAGGTAAAATTAGCAAATGGGCCGCTATGGCATTTAAAGCAGATGTTTTATTACATGAGGCTACTTGGATGAAATACGTAGGCACTACTACAGATGGTGATGGTGTCGGTAGTGGAGCCGGTAGTGAGGGCTTTAATGCCTCTAATATAAATCCTTATTTACAAGAAGTTGTAACGCTTTCAAAAACTATAATGGACCAAGGTGGTTTTGAGCTATGGAACTACAACGATGTTCTAGATAACTTAAGTTCTAATTTCCTTTTTAATTTAGAAGATGGCGGTTCTAACCCAGCAGGATTAGATAAGGCTACCAATAAAGAATTTATTTTTTACAATAAATACGATTTTACATTTAGGCAAGCTGGAGACTTACTAAGTCATGTTTATGAAGGTAGAGTTAAGCCAAGTAGAAAAATGATGGACCTTTTCTTAAGTACCGATGGTTTACCTATAGATCAGTCTCCATTATTTCAAGGTTATGCAAATACACCTGACGAGTTTCAAGACAGAGATTACAGAATGACGGCTTATTTTACTTACCATAAAAATCTTGGTGAAATACCTCAAAATGGAGATGTAAAATTAAATGGCACCAACAATTTCGGCTATTTCAATTCAAAATTCATGAGTTGGAAATGGGGTACGGATGAAGCATACAGAGCAACAAAAACTGAAGCTTATGACATGCCTTTTATTCGCTTGGCTGAAGTTTATTTGATGTATGCGGAAGCTTTGTACGAGCTAAACGGTAGTCTTACAGATGCTGAAATGAACGAATCTATCAACTTGGTAAAAGCTAGAGCTGGATTACCGGCAATCTCTAATTCCTTTTTAGCTGCCAATAATATGGATTTAGAGACAGAAATTAGAAGAGAGCGTACTATTGAGCTTTATGCAGAAGGCGCAACCCGGTTTAATGATTTAAAAAGATGGGGTATTGCAGAAGAAGAATTGGGTGAAACCAAATTTGGCGCTGTAATTGAAGGCACCGTTTACGAAGGTAATCCTGATTTATATAGTCCTGAAGGTTATGGTTTTGGTGAAGCGACTGCCACTACGGCTGTAGGTGAAAGAAGTACGCTTGTTGTAGAACCATCATCTATCCGTAATTTCTCTCGGGATAATTATTTATTTCCAATACCTACATCTCAAATAGGTTTAAATGATAATATAAACCAGAATCCTGGTTATTAAAATGTTTGTTTTGAGTTAGTTTAAAAGGCAGTTATAGTTAATCTATAGCTGCCTTTTTATTTACCTCAATCCAGAAGGGCAATGGTGTTAAAGTTCTTCTCCTTCTTGCTTACCTATAAATTCTGTAGGGGTTACATTAAAAAGCTCTCTGAACGTTTTACTGAAATAAGCTGTAGAATTAAAGCCTGTCATGTATGATATCTCTTTAATGGAATATCTATTCTCTTTTAATAATTCGGCAGCATGTCTTAACCTTACTGTCCGCATGTAATGACTAGGGTTATTACCCGTCAACGAGTTTATTTTCCTATATAATTGTGACCGTCCGACCCCTAATTCTTTAAGAAGATCTTCTTGCTTAAAATCCATATCAGCAACATTTTTCAAAATCGTTTTTGTAACTCGATCTAAGAAAACCTCATCTATACTATTCGTAGTCACCTCACTTGCCGGAAAAATTCCGCCAATCTCTGAAAATCGCTGTCTTAAACGTTTTTTAGTTTCAAGTAAGTTATTAATACGGGCTATTAGCACCCTAGTCACAAAAGGTTTTGATAAATATGCATCAGCACCACTATGATAACCTTCTACTCTATCGTCATCTAAACTCTTTGCTGTCAAGAGTAATACTGGGATATGACAAGTCTCAAACTCGCTCTTAATTTTTTTACATAATTCAAAGCCGTCCATTACTGGCATCATTACATCACTTATAATTACATCTGGAAAATGCTTTTTTGCCGCCCGAAGGCCTTTTTCGCCATTTGCTGCCTGCCTTACCTGATAAAATTCACTTAGATCATTAGTTAAATGTGTACGTAATTCTTTATTATCTTCAATTATAAGAATCGTAGGCCGTTCTTTGTTATTCGCTGTCGTAACATCATCTTTGTATGTCACCAACTCGTTAGTAGTTAGCATATCATATTCTACAGCTTTCATAGAATTTATACGAAACTCATTCTTAATACTCTCTGTTTCAGTAGCTTCTTTATCAAGGTTCAAAGGCATACGCACAATAAATTTACTACCTACTTTCGCTTGACTTTCTACAGAAATATCACCCCCATGCATCTCAATCAAAGCTTTGGTGAAATTTAGTCCAATGCCTGTACCAGTTTTAGATAGATCCAAATTATAAAATCTAGAAAAAACATTTTTCAACTGTGTTTTATCAAGTCCTTTACCACTGTCTTTAACTACTAACTCGACATAATCGCCCATTTTTTCTTTATACATAAAAAATGAATCGTAGGTTTTAACTTTTTTAGAGACTTTATGAATTGAAACTTCAATTCTTCCTTCTGGTGGTGTAAATTTTATGGCGTTTGATATAAGATTGGTAATAATTTTTTCAACTTTATCTAAATCGAAATGGGCCAGTATTTTCTTCGAATCGCTTGTAAATTTATAGTCCAATTCTTTCTGCTCTGCCAAGCCTTTAAAAAGCATAAAAATATCCTCAGAAAACTCAACTATATTGCCTTTTTCAAGCTGTAAAGGCATCATACCCACATCCATTTTTCTATAATCTAGCAACTGGTTTACTAAATGCAATAGTCGTCTAGCACTTCGTTGAATTGTCTGTGCCGATGTCATCATTGGGCTAGACTCATTTATACTTGAAAGTATTTTATCTACCGGATTTAGTATTAGTGTCAAAGGTGTTCTAAATTCATGCGAAACATTCACAAAAAACTGTAGCTTCATTTGATCTAATTCATGCTCTTGGCCTTCCTTTACTTTTTGAGTATAGTAGCGCATAACCAAATAGAATACCAGTATTCCGAATAAGGTATAAAATAAATAAGCCCACCATGTTTTCCATGGTGGTGAAAGAACTTCGAAATTCACAATCGCTGCTTCAGCTTTATCCCAGTTACCATCTAATGATGCCTTTACTTCAAAAACATATTTGCCAGGGTCAAGATTAGAATAGGTGATTTCTCTCTTAGAACCAATGGTTTCAAAATCATTATCTAATCCAAACAATTTATAAGCATACTGAACTCTTTCTGGGTTTTCAAAATGTAGCGCTAAAAAGTCAAAGGCTACATAATTCTCATCATAGTTCAATTTAAGTTTTTCTATTTCAGTTATTCTATCTGTCAATAAAACTCGATTATTAACAGTATCACCAACAACCACTGGCTTATTATTAAGTGTAAATTGGGTTATTATAGGACTAATATTTGCTGATGGTCGTAATGTAATATCATCAGGATGAAAAATATTAAAACCATTTATACCGCCAATCAATATTCGGCCATCACTGGTCTTATCTATTGATTTACTTTGGTATTCAGGACCTTGAAGACCATCATGAATATTAAAGTTTTTTATTTGATTAGTTTCTGGGTTTAAAAATGATAGTCCACTTTTGGAAGTAACCCAAAAATTATGGTTGTCATCTTCTTCAATGCCCACCACTAAGTTGTTTGGTAAACCTTCTTTAGATGAATACGATTTCAACAAATTAGATTCAGGGTCTAATTTATATATACCTGTATCTGACCCTACCCATATATTCCCTAAATAATCTTCAGTTATATAGTTTACAAGATTGTCTTCAATGCCAGGTATTTTAATTTCCTTAAAAGTTAAGGCTTCCGGTATTCTACTTTCGAGCTGATTAAGGTCTAGATAATTTAGACCTAATGATGTACCCACAAACAACCTATTTCTAGAATCAACGAATAAAAAAAATACAAAATTACTGGCCAAGCCATTCTCTTTTCCTGCTATGTTTTTAAAGTTGTAAAATTTTTCACTATCGGGATCAAATAAACTTAACCCTTCTGTTCTAAGTCCGAACCATAGTCTATTATCATTGTCCTCAACACCAGACCAAACAGAGTTTTGCCCAATTGAAAACACATCGGATTCTTTATGTAAAAATCTTTTTACTTTATAATTGTCCGGGTTAAATCTACTTAACCCGCCATCTAAGGTACAAACCCATATTTGACCATCATTAGATTCAAACGTATATAATATCTTGTCTGAGCTTATACTGTTAACATTATTTGGGTCATGCAGAAAGTGTTTGAATGTGTTAGTATCTTTATCGAAAAGATTCAAACCTCCATTATAGGCACTTATCCATATTCGTTCTTTTGAATCTTCAAGAACAGATTGAACAATTTTCTCATTAAGTCCATCTGGGTTTCCTGGTTGGTAATAATAATGCCCAAATGCATACTGCGAAGGGTCTAATTTACTTACACCTTTATCATAACTTCCTATCCAAAGAATACCGCTTTTATCTTCATATATTTTAGATGGTTTGTTATTTGGTAAGGAGAAAGAATCTGAAAAATTACTGACCAGATGCTGAATTACTTGATTCTTAGTTTTATTTAATAAGAATAGTCCATGACCATCTGTCGATGCCCAAATATTACCATCTTTATCAAGATGCATATCTCTTACGGCAATATCTTTTTCAGAAGTAAATGTTTTATGGGAAAAAATATTATTAGCTCTATCCCAAAAGATCATGTTAGATAAATTATTGCCTATCCAAAAATCATTATCTGCATCGACAAAAACATTCTTAGGTATATGATTAAGTTCGTAATCATTTTTATTTTCTATTAAAACTCTATCAAAGTTATCACGCTCCTTATCATATTTATTTAAATACGCACCATTCGTACCCACCCAAATAACATCGTCTTGATCTTTAAAAATCACATTAACAATATTATTATCTAATGAGTTTAAGCTCGAATCATCATTTAAATAATAGTAAAACTTTAAATCTGATACATCCCTTTCAAACTCATCAACAATAATTTTAATGACACCATTGTTCGTAGCTACCCATAATACATTATTCGCATTATCAAAAAATAGATCGTTTATAAATTTACGTGGATTGTTCGCTAGAGATAATTGTTGGTAGAGGTCTACGCGTAGAAATCTTTTAGTTTTTTTATCGAAATAGTTAAGACCATTATTTGTACCAATCCATAAATTGCCACTCGTATCCTCAACTATTGCATTAATTCTATTATTACTTATAGAACTGGGGTCATTTAAAATTGATTTATAAACCTCAAACTCATAACCATTATATTTATTTAAGCCATCTATAGTACCAAACCATAAAAAACCTTCAGAATCTTGAAATATAGTTAAACAAGTACTACTAGATAAACCGTCTACTGTATCTAAATTTTCAAACTTGAAGTTATTGAATTGACCTCTAGAATAAAAATTGATTAGGCAACATAGGACAAGTAAAAATATCCTTAAATTCATAATAATCTGATTTCCAATATTAACCATTAGACAACTATTGCATCTACCAATAAAGTCAAAAAATATTCAATAATCAAAATAGGAAAATTTATGCTAAATACTATTAGTTATTCGATAAATTAAGGGATTGCACGCTTTTAGCAAAGTGAAGACAGAAGATGATTCTAAATAATAATTTATCAATTCAAAAGACTAACCTCCGTACTAAACTAAAAAAACCACGCCAAAAGGTGTGGTTTTCTTATTCTTAATTTTTAACATCTCTAACTTTTGCTAGTACATATTTTATATACTTATTCTTTTACTAATTAAAATCTTTGAATCGGCTCAAGTTTTTAATGCCCATTGCCGCCCATAATTCCTCAGTATTCATATTCTTACCTTCTAGTGTTACATAAAATCGGTTGTCATATAAAAACCTGAGTTCTGAACGAAAGTCCGACTTTGTATCTTCATCTCTATCGGTGCCAAAGGTCAATACTCCATTTCGTTCTTTTTTTGAATATCTTATGGTGTTATTATACTCTGAAGTTATCTTATTTAGATGTAACATTTTTAAAGGGATTATAGCTCCCATAACATTTTTACCAGCAGCATCTAAAATTTCCATTCGTACCGTGTTATCTCCAAAACTGCCAACAGCAGTCTCATCTGAACTAATTCTAGGTTCTTGTGAGTCTAAGCTTAGGTTGCTCAATTTTTTCGGGAATGCCTCTAGTAATTGTTCATTGGTTAGCAGCGTTTTAGTGCTCAATTCCTTTAGTAGGAGATCATATTTTTCATTTATATCTTCATTCTTGCCAGTTACTTCATCCAATATCCCTTCCATAATCTTAGATCCATTCGAATCTGATTTTGGAGTTTCATTACAAGCCACCAAGAGTGCTATAATTAGGGTTAAATTTAATATATTTTTCATACTCTTTGTTTTTATATTTTTCCAATAATAAGCTTCGAAACTTCAATAGCTTTTTCTTTATTTTCAATGCCGTTATTTGAGACTTTAACATGCACATGAAACATATATTTATTTGAAAGAAAGGTTAATTGCGATATCCTCGCATCCCAAACTGCCATAGTCCCCATATTAGAAATTTCCTCCGGTTGTTTATATATCGATGTAGATTTCTTGAACATATCTTCATTTGCTTTTTTCACCATAACAATTAAAACTTCACTAGGTCTGGTAGATTTAATTTCTTGACCTCCAAATGAAACCGAGGTAATAATCTTACCATCTTCCCATTTAAAAATACAGGTAGGATATGTGTAAATAACATCTTTCATGTCTATAGGGTATTCTGTTATTTCAAACATACTTTTCACTTCTTCCTTTGAAATGACATCGCAAGGGGAGTTAATAGCAGACGATTTTTCGGTTTTCGCACTTTTATCCGCTATTTTATTTTGTGGTGCATTCGTTTTGTTTTCTTTGCTATTACATGCAAATAGCAGTGCAGTAAACAAGACAATCAGTAAATTGGTTTTTATATTTTTCATTTTATTTGTTCTTCAATAATTAGTTTTGCCAATGCAATGGTTTTTTCTTTATCAGAGATATCATCAAAGGAAATATCGACCTGAAGGGTAAATGAAACTCCCCTATAATACACCTCTAAATTGTTCTTTTTCGGATTCCAGTAGGCCGCTTCGCCAACGTCATTTATTTTGTATAATTCTGGATATTTTTCTAGATCAACAAAGTCTAGAAAAGATTCCATATCGGCCTCACCGTCAATCCATTTTATTTGTACAATATCAGACCGTGAATAGGTCTCTCTTTTTCGGTTCGTAGTAGATTTTTCTTTTATTACTTCTCTACCATTTTCCCAATAGTAGCGGAGTATTTCAGCAAACATACCTTTCATCGTATGCATTTTATTAGCTTTTGAAGCTTCAAATCCAGTTATTCTCGATGCCAGTTCCAGAGTCAATAAATCGTTATAATCGCCACTAAACACATAATCACTTTCAAGAATTGGTGTCGTTGTTTCAGGATTAGGATTGTCATTTTTTGAGTCTGGGTCGGTAGCCTGCCCATTTCCTTTACAAGAAATAATCATAAGCATACACATAGCTAAGTATTGATATTTTTTCATACTGTATTTAGTTTAAAATTATTCTACGTTAACTGAAAACCATTGCACATCTGTAGGAAGCTCAGGGATACAAGTTATCTCTATGGTAGAGGGAGTTGTTTTACCATTTGAATCTGTAAAAATTTCTGCAATTGTATATTTGATTATGTTCCATCCTTTTTGAAGATTTAGATTTGTGATTGTTATATGATTATAATTTTCTTCTCCAACACCTGTATAAGTAGGTATTGCACATTCTCCTTTTGCAGTTGCCCCGTCTTCAACAAAAAACCATTGCAGATAATACCCTTTTACGGCATTATCTTGCCCATACGAAAAAAGCCAATTGGCTACTTCAGGCTGGTTTACAGCATATAATACACTAACAATATTTCCATCTTTATCAGTAAGATTAGGATCTGGTATGCCCGTAATTATGGCCTCACCATTTTCAAATTCTATTTCATTCTTTTTAGTTGACCCAGAATACGTGATTTTTTCTGTGCCATCATCAAGATATTCTATGTTTTCGTTATTAAAATCACACAGAAAGGTTTTGGCAACCGTTTTAAACTCAATTTGCCAATTATTAGATGCGTTTTCTTGCGCTTTTTTTGCTTTTTCTTTAATGATGGTTAAATAATTTTCATCTAATGGAATATTAAATTTTCCGTCTTTATCTATTTCCCCTAAAACTATTTTTTCTCTTGTAACCATATCAAAAGACATTATTGAACCCTCACCTTTATTGTTATTTGTGATGGTTCCTGTAATGGAATTTTGCGCTTTACAACCTACAATTGTAAAAGCACTCATAACGAGTACTATTATACTATTTTTTAGTGTTTTCATTTATATTGATTTAATTTTATAAGATTTTCAAAATCGATATAAGACCATAATGTATCAACATTATCAGATCCTAGTAGTGATATTTTAAATCGATTATTATAGATAAAAGAAATTTGATTTCTTTTGATTTTTGGCTGTAAAAAAGCAATGGTTTGGTAGCCGTCTCGATCTTGATAAACATATTCCGTTTCTTCCGGACCTTGGTTCTTAAACTTGAAGCTGTCAAAAAAGTTTCGAACTATAGCCCTTGAACCTGAACCATCTTCAATCCAAAAATTATAAGGACTATCATAAGAACCATACGTACCATTGGCCATTTGATTACTAGCCTCGAATCTATGTTCTCCTATTTTTTTATTACCGTTAATATGTTCGGGTATTATGGGTAATAATTGTTCACTCGTTAAAGGAGTTTTCTTTTTTAAAGCTTTGTATAAAGTTTTTTGACTTTCCGCATCCAGAAAAGGATTGGTTAACACCTCTTCCTCCCCATTTTCAACGGTAGAATTAATTGTCTGTTTTTCTAATGTTTGCTTTTCTTCGTTACTATTTTCTTTACAAGAAATTATAAGCAATAAAAGGCTCAGTATATAAAGTTGATTTTTCATATTGCTTTTATTTAACTTCTGTGAAATATTCTGTAATTGTTTTTGTTGGGCGACCGTCTTTGTACACAAAAGTTGCTTTCATAATACCAGTAGCAATAGGGTTTTCATATCGCGGTTCCTTAAAGGGGATACTATATTTAATATAAAAGGTTCTATTGGCTAAGTTGTCAGAACTATGCACTGTCATGTGGTAACAATGACCATAGTCTTTACAGTTCTGATCCTTTTTAGGAACTTGACCCCAAAACAACCAAAGTCGGGTACCCGTACTTGTTCTATCGTATAAAGATGTCCTAGTTTTGCTAACTATAATTTTCGGGAAGTTTCCCTTAATATCCTTATTTTTTAAGATAATTTGGGCATTGACACCCAAGGTAAAAAGTAAGAAAACCAACATTGAGATTATTTGCTTTTTCATTTTGAATGTGTTTTAGTTAATAAATGAGGGTATTGAAAAAACTTGCGCATTGGGTACTATTATCTGTTGTTCTTCATAGTAATAATGTATGTCTGCCCCGCGTTCAACTAAAGATTCTAGTCTTTTTTGATTATCAAAAGTGATGGTAAGCCTTCCGTCATAAATAAAAACTGTTTTTTCAGAACCGATATCGCCACTAATCTTTTTCGCTTTTGGCTCTTTTTCTAGCATTGAAATAGTAATTTCTGCTGCAAAGGCGGGTATTTTGTGCATTACCGACCCTTTGTTCATTTTTAAGCCTGCGAAATCCATATCTATTGGAGCAAGTTGCGCTACGGCGCCAAACATTTGTAATAACTTGGTTTTCATCCATCCTTTGCCCGGAATGTTCATATAGATATAGCCTTCCTCATCTGAATACAAGGTTTGGCTTTCTGCTGGATGAGTCATTTTAAGGGCGTAATTGTCCACATCAAAAAACATATTTATGGCTCCGTCTGGTGACTTCATAACAATTCGCATATCGGAGCTTCCTGTAATTACATGAATCATTTGATAGCCATAATTTTCTTCACTAAAATGAAAAAGGGCTTCTAGTTTTACCGAACTAGTCTTTTTCAGGTCTTTTTTCAGGTCTACGGACTTAAAAGTGACCAAGGTGGTTTTTTCATTTTTACCTGCTTTTACCTCTATATCATCATCATGATCGGTATCAGGTAAAAAGGAAACATGATCAAGCACCGTAGTACCATCAACTTTTAAAGAAAAACTCATGTCTTTTTCTTCCATTTCTTGCACGGTGTAACCCAGAAATTCTAAAGTAAAACTAGCCTCTTCGGGTTGGTCGTCTTCCAAAATGCCTTCGAAGGGGTACACTGTGTCTGCTTGTAATTCCTTCTTAGTTTTTTCATCTATAAAACTTATGGGTTCAATGATGTGCATAGCAGTGCCTTTGGTAGCCATTTTTAAATAGTTATACGTCTGTTCCGTATCGCCACTTGCTCTTTTATTTTTAAAGTATGGAATATTATTTTTTAGGGAATCGGGCATGTTTTTAAATGCTGTTGGTGCAGATTCCCCATATTGAAGCATCCTATCGTACAAATTGTGAAAGGCTTTGTAGGAGTCTAGGACATTAGTTATATTTTGCCAATAAAAGAGTTGCCCATTTCGCATAATATTATCAAATGTGATTTGTATGTCGCCCTGCTGGCCTAATTCACATGCGCTAAATATAAATAGCTTGTTGTTTACTTTAGGGTAAGCGTCTGAAAAGAACTTTGGTATAAAAAACAATTCGCCGTACTCCAATGAAATACCTCTAACGTTTTTACTTTTAATTAAATCGATTAATTCTTGTCGATCCTTTTTTTCATATTTAATCCCTGATGAAATGTATGTTCGACATTTATTGGATGGCTGTATATCCTCTTCTTCGAATTCACAAGTTTTACTAGCATGAGAACTTAAATGTACCACATCAAAATTGTTAAAAGACAAATAATCCTCAAACGAAATCTGCTGTTCGTTTTTTGTTTTATTCTCCTTATAGGTTACCCTATCTTTATAATTTCTATTGTTGGGCAACTTATTAAATGGAATTAAGATATCATCAACGTGCCCAAATTCCCAGGCATAAGGAGCCAATAACAAAGCTTTTTTATTTTGTCGATTTTCACCCCGTTGTGCGCCTACTACATTCGCATTGTTTTCGTCGGCATTGGTATTGTTCAGAGCCATGATTGGAGGTGTTGCCATACTTGCAGTACCTCCTTTTGTTTCGGATGAAAACTCTTTGAGCTTAATCAACATAGTAGGCCCGTTTTTTAGCCTAAAACTTAACAATTCGTCTCCTACGCCAATTTCTTGTAGTTCTGGAATTCCCTGAAGCTCTTTAACCAATTCCTTTACCGGCTTTAGTTGAATGGTGTCGAGAATGGCAAAACCTTTTTGGATGACTGAATCTGGCATTTTTGAAAAATCTTCCAAAATACCATCAACAAAGCCATCTTTTTCTTTCTTGCTATCGTTACATGAGAACAAAAAGAGAGAAACAACAAATAGGAATAGGAGACGCATAGTTTTTTAATTTATTCGATTGTAAAATTCATAGTAGCGGGGCTAATGCTCCCCTTAACATTTTGCCCTTCTGATGGTACAAATTGGAATATGATTTCAAATGATTTAGCCCCTTTAAGTGGAAGGTTCGTATTTCCATTTGCTGTAAGTTTTTGTAAAGCTGGAATCGCATCAAAAGCCTCTATTGGCACAAACATATCTCCCGGTAGCCAAGGCCATCCTTTACGTGATGTCTCTGAAATAGTTTTGCCATTGTGCTTAACAGTAGTTTTCATATCAAAAAGCACAATACCTTCAGATTCTATATTGGTTGACTTAAAATTGAAATTTATGCTATAAACCCCATCTTTAAATGCTTTAAATAATTCTACTGGTGTATTTTGTTTGATGGTTTTGCTATTCATCATTCCTTTGATGGAGAGTTTACCTTCAACCGATTGTGAAAAGGATAAAGTAGTTGTTAATATGAAGGCTAATGCTACTAATGTAATTTTTGTTGTTTTCATAATTATTTGTTTTAAGTTATTTTAATATTTTGTTCCCGATGATATCAAACTTTCCACAATCCACATAAGTGTCTGGACTTATATTTGATTTTAAATCTCACCTACTTTAATCCTTTTTTTTTAGACAGGGGTCTGCGATTTGTCACTCTTTTACCATTCCAATTTTCTGCTTGCCAATCATCCCTCCCTAGGGGCATATAATAGCCTTCAAAAGCTTGTTGTTGACTATTTACCATCACAAATCTGAAAGCTCCAGATTTGCCCATTTTCATTCCCGTTTTGTCCATTTTAACATTGGTTCTCGTATAAGTGCCTATTATATCTCCATACTGATACTTTCCGACTAAAGTTCCATTAGGAAAAGTTCCGGTATAACTTCCATCGCTCTTCTTTGTGATGTTTACTTCCCAATTGTTCCCTAAAAGTGTTGTTTCCCATTTTCCAGTCCAATCATGTATTTGTGCTTGTATTGAAAAAGACATAAAGAATAGAATACCAAGAGTTGTTAAAATTTTAATTGAATTTTTCATGATTATTTATTTTTAATTTTTGTTTAAATGTTGTTTAATTTTTAGCTACAAAAACACTATTAACTTGCGCTGAAGAAGTACCGTCGGTCAATTTAATTGGTTCACCATTTTTCCATATGGTTGCAATTTCACCATCACTGCCACCAACATATACATTGTTTTCTAGCACAAAAACCGAAGTTGCCGTAGCATCGATTCCTTTTGTGGACATAGGTTCTACAGGAAAATTATTTTTCCAAAGGGTAGCCATCCTGTTCTGTTCAGAGTCATTGACCGAACCCACAACATATATATCATCATTTGAGACATAAATAGCATTAGCCGATCCGTCAGTAGTACCGTTCGATAGCTGAGTTGCAACACCATTTTTCCAGATATAGGCCACGTTTTTCCCATTTTTGAATTGTGAACCAGTGACATATACATCATTCCCCGAAACAAGTATATTCTCGGCTCTTGAACCTAAAAGATTATCTGTTAAGGAGGTTGCAACACCATTTTTCCAAATTGTGGCTACAAAAAATTTAGTTGTAGGATCTTCTACATACCCTGCAACATAAACATCGTTTGCTTGTACATATACAGATGTAGCCCATGAATGGTTTTTTCCTTCGCTCAAAATCGTTGCTTTGCCGTTAATCCACAGGGTGGCAACGTATAGTTCTCCATTAATAATTGGATAAACCTCCATCCCAACCGCATAAACTACATCTCCTGAAACGAAAACAGATGAAAGAAACGCTACCCTTGACCCATCACTTTGTGGTATTTTAATTCCGTTTTTCCAAATGGCAGCAATATTGGTTGTTCCATTATCTTCATAACCACCTATAAAAACATCTTCACCAGCTACAAAAACAGAGGTTGCATTAGCATTATTCGCTCCATTGGTTAATGGGGTAGCGATTCCGTTTTTCCATATTTTGGCAATGTTCTTTGCACCATCCGATTCTATGCCAACAGCATAAACATCGATTATAGGTTCTGGATCAGGCAGGGGCTCTTCTTCAGGCTTAGGCTGAGTTTCTTCTATAACAATGAGTTCTGGTTGGCTATCATCATTTTTACTGCATGAAAAATTAAAACTTAAAAGAATAGATAGGATTGAGATCTTTAATATCGTTTTCATAATTGGTAGATTTTACATATTCTTAACCCACTCTTTATATTTTTCTCCTAAAAAAGGCACTGGACTTTCTTTTTCATTAATGGCATTCATAAAACCTATTACCCACATATAGAGAAGCACGAAAATGCCGAGGATATTTATGATCCAACCCAAAAAGGGAATCATACCAATAACCAGTAATGCTAAACCTGTAATTGCTAAACCTAATGACTGTTTAATATGGTATGTGGCAAAAGAATCTTCCTTATCCTTATTCATTACAAATGCGATGATGAGTCCAATAAATGTTATATATGCTATTGTGGCAATTTTTTTACCTTCGCTAGCAATTGCGATATTGTTTTCTGTTGTTTCCATTTTATAAGTTTTAAAAATTAATTAGCGCAATTAGTACTGTTGATTTCTGCCTTCAGTTCTTTTATATCTTGATTATATTCTGACAGATTTACTGTGGGAACACAATTTATTACTCCTTCTAAAGCATTTACATAATTCAATCCTTCCGTTTTTAAATTATTGCAATTTGTAACCGAGGGGTCATTACTATAAATCGCAGATGCATTTGAATATGCTTTTGATTGCGAAAGAAAATTTTCTGACCAATTTTCACAAGAATTTGAGTTTATGCCGTCATCATTGTTACAGCTCAAAAGCCCTGTAGATATGACTATGATATTGGCTATTAATACTATTCTTATTTTGTATTTGAATGGGTTTTCCTTTGATGTTTTCATCTTGATATATTTATATCAGTGTTATTTAATTTTTTAAAGTTTTATAAATTCAACTCTTCTATTATTTGCCCTACCTTTTTCGGTTGTATTATCATCTAAAGCTTCAGATTCACCTTTACCCATAAATTGCAACCTGTCTTCACGGATTCCAAATTCCTCAACAAGTAGCTGTTTTACGGCAGACGCTCTATTTTCTGAAAGTGTTTGGTTATAATTTTCTTCCCCTTTATTATCGGTATGCCCAACTATTTGTAGGTTGATATCTAAATTATCGCGAAGCATATTGGCGATGTCTAATAATATGCCGTAAGATTCTTTTTTTACGGTTGCTGCAGCGGTATCGAAGTAGATGCCTGTAGTACTGAATTTCCCATTTTTCAGCAGTAGTGAACGTAAGTCTTCAGTAGACTCGGCAATTTTGAAATTAGATATACCTACAAAGTGTCCATTTTCTGGTAATATATCACTCGCTTGGATAAGAAAATAGTTGCCAATATTTGCCTGTAATAAATTGGGAGAATCGATTATTTTCTCTTCGTTTACCCACATACGTAACCTTTTTTTGTTGACAGCGATAGAGATATGTACCGTGGTGTTCAGATGTTGGGGCATAACCCTATTGATAAAATCTCCTATTTTCACTTTAACTTCACCTCCAAAATTCGATACGTTTCTTACATTCAAACCATTGTCTGAAAGTAAAAGCTCCACATTTGCCGATGTACCTCCAGATCCAATACCATATGCCTTCTTAGTTAAGAATGCTAAGAATAATTTGCTGCTAGATTTTCCTGGGTCATATCCATTGTTAGAAAAATCAAATTCCATAGTGTAATTTTCTGGAAGTGTGTTTTCCATGGTAGGCATGTAACCAGACCGTCTGACAATAGAAAGCCATTTGTCTTTAGAGTCACTAATAGTAACTACTTCACCAGATCCGCCTGTTTCCCAGTGTGCTGGAAAATCACCTATAGCATCCGCAGCAAAATCATCATAAAACAAAAGCTTGTTTCCTGGTATGAAGGTAAAGTTGCTATAAATTCCAAATTCATTTTCCGATGTGCTACTGTTAGTAGTTTCATCCTCTTCATAAATACCATCGGGTTCGCTATTATCATTTTTAGATGATCGTTTATTCTTCTTTTTCCCGCCCTTTTTCCCATCTAAAATGGTGTCCATGGTTTTCTCTGTTTCTCGATTTACCTTCTGTTCGGTTTTTCGTATAACTGCTTCCTTCGCAGCATCTTCTGCTCGTTGGCCAAGTTTTTTAAAGAATTGAGCTTCTGCTAGATGTACGTTTCCTATTAGAGCTAATAAGAAAAGTAATGTGATTGCTAATTTTCGCATGATTTATATGTTTTTCATTTATCTTTAGTCAGGGCAAAAATTACATTGTTAACATTTTTAATTAAAAATTAACTTTGATTGTAATTTCACCTAAAGCTTTCCAAAAAAGCAGATGGAAGAAAAGCATATAAAAGCATTAAAAACTGGTGACCCATTAGAAGTAAGCAAGCTTTATAATAGCCATAGAAATGCCTTTCTGAATTTTGGCAAAAAGTATGGCCTTTCTTATGATGACCTCTGCGACATTTATCAAGAGGCTTTTATAGCACTGCGAAAAAATGCTTTAAATAATAAATTAGATTCTGTAAATAGTTCTTTAAAAACATACCTATTCGGTATTGGAAAGTATAAGATTTTTGATTTGCTGAAAGAGAAAAAATCAACTACATCATACGACACCACCAAACTTGGAATATTTGATAGTACTGAAATGGTTATCACCGAAAATGATGATGAAGACCTTAGTCATGAACAAGGACTATTACGAACAAATTTTAAAAAATTAGGTAAAAAGTGTCAAGAAGTGTTAACCTTATTCTATTCTAGAGGACTAAGTATTGATGAAATTGTGGAACATTCAGATTATTCGGACGGCAGCGTGGTACGAAGTCAGAAATCTAGATGTTTAAAAACCCTGAAAGACATGATTAAATCATAGCCTATGACAAAGCAAGAAGATTTAATTGAAAAATATATTTTGAACAAACTTTCTTCAGAGGAAGCCTTGATGGTTGAAGAGCTGCTCAAAAATGATGCTAAGTTTAAAAAGGAGCTAAACTATCACTCTAATTTAAAAAAGGCCATTATAAAAGAAGATGATGATACCTTTAGAAGTTTAATTTCAGAAATAGAATCGCAGGCTAAAATTAAAAATTCAGTTCCTAGGCGTTCTTATGTAATGTGGTTGGCAGCAGCTAGTATTGTTCTTTTATTTGGTTTGAGCTACTTTTTTACTTTGGATAAAAAAGCTTCTACAGATGAACTTTTTGTAAGCTATTTTGAGCCTTATCGCAATGTAGTTCAACCGTTAGAGCGCGGGTCTGACCAACAAGATGAAAAATCCTTGGCTTTCATGGCCTACGAGAAAGGTGACTATGACCAAGCAATTTCTTTATTTTCTAATCTTTACAGCACTACCAAAGAGCCCTATTATTTATTTTACAAAGCCAACGCTTTACTAAAACAAGAAAAGGCAAATGAGGCTATTCCATTATTGTTACAACACCTTAAGACTAATGATACCCTATCTGAAAAAACGAACTGGTATCTGGCGCTTGCATATTTAAAGCTAAATGATAAAAAAAATGCTAGAATTACCTTAGAAAAGGTAATTGCAGATGGAAAATATAAGACTACAGAAGCTGAAAAACTAATTAAGGCGTTTAAGTAATATTTTATAAACTAGCCAAAACAATAGTAGGCCTACAAGCGAAATAATTAACCATACGATATAGTTTGTGGTCTGTAACGGCATCGTATTTCCTGTAATCACAATACCAGACCAATAATACGGATGTCTTAATAAGGCATCATCATTTACGTTTAAGTAGGTTAGTTTTGCTTGTCGTAATGCTTCTTTCTTACTTAAACCTTCACTTAGGTTTTCATAAAATAATTTCATTATCTCTGAAGTACTCTGATCGTTTATCTTCCATAAAGAAGTAACTAATGAAGGAACCCCTGCATAATTAAAACTGCGTGCTAGACTTAGCATACCCTCCCCTTTTTGCAATTTTCCAAATCCGGTTTGGCAGGCGCTTAAGGTTACCAAATCTGCATTAATTTGATAATTGTACAAATCTTTAACGTAAAGAAGATTATTGTGCTCATCATTATCCTCAAAAGCCAAATATGAATAATCAGGAAATTCATCATTTGCAGAGGCATGCGTAGCAAAGTGAATTAAATTATACCCTGCTAAATCGTTCTTAAAGTTGGTAATACTTGCCTTATTTCCATCATAGATTTTTCCTTTAAAATAAGCGGAAATATTCTTAGCCTCTATTCCATTATAAAGTAAAGGCCCCATATCAAATCTTTCTTGACTACGATTTTCACTGGTTGCCGTTTCTCTAAAATTAGGGGCAAAGACCATTAATTTATTGCTGTTTTTTACTTTCGTTTTGTTTTGCTCCAAGTATAAGGTGGCCGAACCGGCATAGCTCACACTATACTTAGATAGTACATATGATTCCTCTTTTTGTTCATCTGTCTGTAGCACATCAAACGGAATATAATTGAGAACATCATCGGCAAGAATTATAATATCTGTAGCACTGCAGTTCTCTAATGCATTTTTTAAAATTGTATTATATATAAGATAACCAGTACTATGGTATGCCATTCTATCCTCAATAGTAGGCTTCGAAAGCTGCCTATGATAATCGGTGATGGCCTTTTTGAGTGATTCATTAAAAGGCAACTCATAAAATTCAACCGTCTTCTTAGAGATTACAGTAAGGTATAATGAATTCTCTGTAGCCAAGTAGCTTAATACTGCTTCATTACCATTTAATTCTTTTTTTAATTCCTGTACCGATACCACACCAGATTTATATTTCAATGCATGGTATTTTGGAAAGTCTTCTTCAATCTTTGCGATATAGTTGTAGTAGTTACTTTTGGTTTGAAATAAAGAATCAATCAGGGCTGATTTTTCGTTTGTATTCGTGTTGAAAATTTGTTCGTCCCAATAGGCTATTTTAGCCCTGAAAATTTGCTCCTCACTAATAATATGTTCAGGAATACCGCCATATTTTGTTGCTTCTGCATTTCTATGCGCTTCTAATAAGGCGATGCTTTTACTCTTTTCAATAAAATAAAAGGCATCATCAACATATATTTTTTCTTTGGTTAGTTTATACAGTTCATATGAAATTTTCACCATGGTTTGTATTGCAGGGTATGTTTCGGTAACCAAGAATTCTTTATCTAATTTACTTTCAAATTCTGGGCGTAAAACATCTAACGTTTTAATGATGGCTTTAGAAGTATTGTTCGCCCTTTTCAAATACGTTATGTCATTCGTTATAGTATATGCTTCAAAAAAAGCATTGAGTTTTTCTTTCAGAATAGTGATTAACACCGGTTTAGAAAGTACTTTTCCTGGATCAGGATTTGAATTAGTATCTAGGTCTTTAAAATCCTTTTCTAACTGAATAAGTGCGAGTTGATAGTACTTTAAGCTTTCATCTATTTTTTGCTGCTTTAGATACACCTTACCTAATTTTGCATAGGCCACGGCAATATCTTGATGCTTTTTATTATCACGATACTTGGTAATTTTCAAAATTCCATCTTGATAATATGTAGTAGCTTTTTCATAGTCCAACAACCCTAAATAAGCATCACCATAAATAAGATCTACTTCTCTAGAAAAAGGATTTTCTTCTAAATATATTTGAGAGCCTTCATTTAAGGTCGAAATAGCTAATTCAAATTGATTTTGCTTAATATAATTCTTAGCTAGTAGAATATATGTAGAGAGAATTCTATTTTTAAAACTTGGATCTTTTATGTGTACTTTGTAATATGTTAAAGCTTCGTTTAGCAGCAAATTTGCAGCCTTAAAATCCTTTTTATCCTCATACACCTGAGATAATAATTTCTTAGAATTCATACGTGTAGTCTCCCAATCCTCAAGACTATCGCTATAAGTGGTTACTAAGGCTATATCTTTTTTTAAATTATACTCGGCTAATTCATATTTCCCCGTGTGTTTATAAATTACTCCCAGAAAACTATAAAGGCTAGATAGGGTAGCTAGATCATTTTGATCACGTTTAATTTCAGGTTTGGCCATAAGCTTTGTAAAAAGCTCTTGAAAATATTTTTTAGAAGAGGTGTAATCTTTTATTTTATAGTGGTAATTACCTTTATCAAAAAGCAAATAATCTGTATAGTAATTGATGTTTGCTAAACTTTTAAAACGGGGGTCATAATGTAAAAGACTATCCTCTTTTTTTAAATTTTTTTGATAATTTTCTAAATCATAATAGTGCCCGTTAGCGTTCATTAAATAAATGTATGCACTTAAAATATACTCTAATTCATTCTGCTCATCGGCCAAACGTATGGTTTTTTCATAATAGTAATAGGCACTGTCTTTATTTATGTAATGATGAGCAAAAGCGTTGTTGTATACACGCTCCAGTTCAGCCGTCTGTGCCTTTACATTATGAATGTAAGGAACCATAAAAATGAAGAAAACAATGAGATACCTCATAAAAAAAGCCCTCCTTTTTTGGAGAGCTTAAATATACTGATTTCAAGCAATTTACAGACTAACTACAGGGGTGGGAATAGTAATCTCACCTACGTCTTTAATTTTTAGTGTGGTGTACATCACGCCTTCTCCTTTTAAGCTTGTTTTTAATTGCAAGGCATTTTGACCAAATTGATCTTCTACGGGCTGAAATGCTGTATCAACCGAATCGTTCCTGTTATTTTTTACAATAACATGGGTAACCATTAATTCTTTACCTAATACTATTACAGTTTTTGTGGATAGATTTTGTAGCGGAACGCAATTACTTCTATTATCTATAAAGCAAGGTTTTGGTGGCATTGGGCCTTTCGCTCCAATAGGTTTTTTAATGAAGCGTAAAGATTCATTAAATCTTTTCAATTTTTCAATCTCCTCTTGTATATTTTCTATTTGTTCCACAACTCCCTTATTGCCGTTTTCAAATTCGGCTGCAAGTTTCGTCTTTTGTAGTGCTAACCTTTTAATCTCGATTTCAGCACTTGAATAATAGATTTCAATTCCGTAGAGATAGTCATTCTCTTGAATGGCTTCTGTTTTAGCCGCTACAGCGATTAGGTCTTCTTGCAATGTTTTATCCTCATTACTACAGGAAAGCAGAATAAAAGAACTCATTACGAATGTAAATAATGTCATTTTTTTCATTTTATGTGTGATTAGTTTATCCTTTGTCACATAAAGCTATTAAATGTTAACACATAAATGGCAGAAAATTTATTAACCGTATAAAAATTGATACCACAATTACGACCTATAGCGTAGAAATAGCCAATTTCTTTAAAATAAAAGATTGCCAGACAGATTTAATTTTCATCCTTTATGATTCCATTTTGAAATATAGATGCAAGCTTCGACTCTATTAAAGGTTTTGAGATAAAATCTCGTACAAAATCATAACTTTTCCCTTTTTCTATTTCTTGCAAATCAAATTGTGAACTTACAATATATACCTTGGGCTTATTCGTAAACGATAATTTATTAAACTCATCTAAAAACTCCCAACCATTCATTACTGGCATATTCAAATCTAAAAAGATAATCTCGGGTAGGGGTTGCCCTGTATTTAATAATGAAGTAAGATTTACCAACGCCTCATAACCATCTTCATACACTAGTATATTAGAACCCACAAAATTGTTGTGGTTCAATAATACTTTAGTTCCGTAGACACATATGGGGTCATCATCAATAATACAAACTGTGTCAATTTTCATAAGCCTATAATTTCCTTTTTCAATTTTTTTACTAAGCAATCAAGTATGTTAATATTTTTAACAATATAAAACTTACAAAAATTTTTCCAAAGTAAACAATTATATATGTATAATCTAGCTAAAATTCCAAGAAATAAGTTAAACGGTGCATATTGATAATTTTTAGCTTAACAAATTGATAAATATATACTTATGACATCCCTGTTATAAATTTATAAAAATGAAACTTTTGCTATTCGCCTTCAAGAGAGGAGTAATATGTGAATCAATTCGATTAAAATCAATTGTTTGGCACAAAAAAATAACCGATACATCATAAAATGTATCGGTTATCAACTTATTAAATCTAACACTAGACTATTGGCAAAGATGTGCCAAAATGCTTGTATAGCGTTTAATAAAAAATCAAGGCTATTTTAAATCGAACGGTTTCGCCGGCATTTTTTTAGTGTCTATTTTCATGTTCAGTGTCTTTAAAACCGTTGGTGCGATTTGAGAAGTATATAACTGTTCATTGCTTGCTTCACCTGTAGCATTTACATTTGGTCCTAAAATAGCCATCCACGTTTGTTCGGCACCAGCAACATTAAGACCATGACTGGTCCATTTAGAAGCTTTTTCTACACCTTCACCTCTACCATGATCGGTAGTGATAATTACATAAGTGTTGTCTTTATAGAACGAGTCATTTTGTACGTACTTCCATAAATCTTCAATCAACGAATCTGTATTTTGTAATGATTGTATGTAAAAATCAAAACTACCATCATGGGCAAAATCATCAGTTTCACCATAAGAAATGTATACTAATTTCGGATGATTCTTTTTCATGTATTCTTTTGCATAATGATGCGTAAAAACATCTAAACGCACACTCTCCCAAATAACAGGCGCCTGGCGTTGCATCTCGTTCAAAAACTTTTCACGATCGTTTAAATCTTCGGTAGCATTCATATATCCTGCATTCACAGGTACTCCGCTTCTCTTATCATTAATGATAAACGGAAAAACATCCCAACTTCCAAAACCGGCGACTTTACCCTTATATGCTTCAGAGTTGTTCGCCATTTCTAAAAAGGTAACATTCTCGTTATATATTTTGTCATTACTATCAATGTTTATATCATCTGCCATACCCGTTAGAATCTCGTTATAACCAGGGTATGAAAACATCATTTTATTGGTAAGATTCACTTTGCTCCCTTTATTTCGATTACCATGCAACTGACCTTCTTTAGCGATTGTATTCCAAAAGAAAGGCATAAGTAATGCTCTATTTTCTTCAGGGGATGTACCAACATATTTTTCGGTCAACACATCCTTATCCTTGGTGTAGTCACTATGCAACAAATTAGTGTCGATGCCCGTAAAAACATCTTGCCAACGAACTCCATCTAGCGTTATCACAATAACATTCGGGTTCTTGTCTTGTTGCGCTTGCATTGATAGCGATGCAAGTAAAACCATAAATAGTGATTTTTTTAATAGTGTTTTCATAGGTAGTTTAATTTTTAGTATTAAATAGTTGTTTTCAGACCAATTATATCAGTTTAGCTGTTAATCATGTTATAGTATTCTCCAAAAATAAGTAGTTTTTGACTGTAATCTTTATGATGCCTCATGAGACAATCAATTTCTTTTTAAATATCTTCTCGGTGGTATTAGTTGTTGGCTGTTCCCTGTTGATTAAAAGTAAATTTCTGAAATTTTCAGTTATTAATAATTATAAATACGATGTGAGTTGGTCGATACTCTTAAGAAGCTCAATTTTTGAAGTAACTCCCATAAAATACAACACATTACTTTTTAGATAAAATAACTACTAGTACTACCGGATTATGGTTAATATAATTTTTCATATAGAAACTAGCATTGTCTACGAAATACTATTTTAAAAAAATATACCTTAGAGACTTCCGAAATACTTACTCCCTTAAAAACAATCCAATAAATTGAAGTATATAGTACTTATTTTCTTTAACATCCCTAAGATTCTCTAAATTATCTGCATTGGTAAAGGCATCGAGATTGTAAATATAATAGTTGGATACCTATTCAAAAATCCTCTATTTACGTGTGCACCTTTAAAACCTGAAATAATGATAGAAATACTATCATTTTCAATAATCATTAGATATTGTTTCAAAACATTAACGATTACATCAAGGGTAATATAAGCATCGGACATTACATCTATTAATAGTTGTATAGATTTCATTCTTAATCTGCCCTAGCGCTATAATTTCTTTTAATGGCTCTAGGTATAACCGTTGCAATGTTCTATTCTCATTTACTTCAGTTAATTCATTTGCTACCAACAGTTTAGCATCTTGCAAAAAAACGTCCACCTCAATTGATTGTACCTCAGCAGCAAAAGCAATTCAAAAGTGAATATTCTGCACATAATATTTATGGGAATGCACTTTTAATTCTTGAGCTAGTCAAGAACATATTCTTAAAACAAAAAGATATGTAGGGAGAAGTGTTTTTATATTCATAGTAACAAAAGTTTGAAATAATATTTTACTTTTCAAAACCTAATAGCAAACTTGTAACCTCCAAATTTCAAAGAAAAAAATCATATTTGTTTTAAGCTAAGGCCAAGGAAAGATTATGTTTTTGGAATTTTGATGATATCTATCCATAGAAGTAGGTTTGTCGAACCTCTTTTTTATTTACTTTTGACCACGACCATTACCAACCATGACCGAAAATATAAAACAAATGTTCAGTAAAATGAACGACGAAACTCGCCAAGAAGCCCTAGAATGCTTAATGACAGAGTTTAACCAAGAAAGTACTAAACAGATTAGGAAAAACTGGATTATAGGTGGTCGTATTCCTGAAGAACATCAAGAACGTATAGTTCAAATTTTTCAGAATTTTCTACGCACTCAGCTGTTTAAAATCAATGAGATCAAGGTTAATTTCTAAAACGTGAGCCTTTAAATTTATTTCAAAGACATCTTTCGTTTAATTATCTTTTTTGTTTTCAAGAAAATCCTCGATTTCAATCTTTAGACCTACACCGCTAAGGTTTATAACGAAAGACCTTTCAATAAAATGCTTCAATAAAGCGGATGCTTGTTTATCACTTAAACCATCTGAATGAATATTAGAAATACAATTTCGGCGTTCATCGGCAAACCCTAATTCTGGTCGGTAGATTGTATAAATACCCATAATTTCTGGTGATGAAAGGCCAGGCCGCTCCCCAATAAATACAGCTACAAAATCTACTTGGCATAGCTCTGCAACAGCATTCCCAATAGCAACCTTACCTTGTTCCACTAATGCAATGCCAATAAAGTCGATTGATTTAAACCGGCCGGTAAACCATCTAAAACTATAAAGGCATTTTTATTTACCGCAGTAGCGGATAAGCCATCTGTAATTACGAATACAATATTTACTTTTTTAATGGCGTGAATACCGTTTGAGCTTGCCAATTTGCGCCTAAATCAAATATCAAAGTAGTGATATTACTAATCACCAATATGAAAAGACCAAAAATAAACCGACACATTATGAAGATGCATCGGTTACTCAACTAACTCAAACTATTTCTAAACTCACTACAAAGATGAGTTCATTTATTAAATTCAAGTTTACCTAAACATCAAGGTAACTTTAAATTCGACAATTATTTATTAGCTAAGAATTCTTCTTTGCGTAAGGACCTAATTAGTGTAGCTGTAGCTATTTATAAGTTACACAAATCAATATCAACGCAAAATTGGGTTTGACAATACATTCTAGCAACTCTTCATTTAACGAAGTATTACACATAAAATATAAATCAATACTCTTCCGTAATTACGGATTAAAGTTATTAACAATCGTTAGTAATAACTTTAATAGTGCATTTCATCGAATAAAACAAACTTTTCGTCGTTGATGAATAAAGTTTAAATATTTTCGGAATGCGTTAATTTTTCAGCCACACAATTATATTAGTATTTACATGAAATTGAAATTATCTAAAACCTTTTTTGCCCCCTTAGCAGCCATAATTTTTCTTTTAAGTTTATCTTCTTGTGGAAAGGATTATGACCTAGTTTCAGAATACGTAGTACGTGATGCTAATAAACAAATTCAATTAAACAATATTCAAGACAACAAAAATGTGAACGTTTCCGTCGTGAATGATTTTACTATCACCGAAATTAAAAAAAAGTAGGAAATACAAGTGTTACCACTAATGTAACAGGGCAATTTCTTCAATCATACTTCCACTCAACACCGCAAACTAAATCAGCTATTACTTTTTCGCTCAGGCTTTGAAGGTGTACAAGTATCTAAAAGAAATACGATTACCAATACATCAACAGTTTTGATATAGTAACAGGATTTACATTGCCTATTGGATGAAAAGCGATGATATTTCACTAAAAGGAAACTTTCTTCGGCGTACCTTCTGGGAATATAAAACTAAGAATTGCGCTTCTTATAAATATTGCTTTAGTATTATAGCTTTTATGGGTATCGATGTTAGAGGTGTGCTTTATTGGCAATTTTAAGGTGATATTGGACCAAGACGATCTGTTTGACGCATAGAAAATCACACCTTAAACATGTTTATTTAACCTTATGTTCTTTACCTCTACTCATTTCATCATCCCTTGCATTATCAGAAATATTTTTCTTTGATGATAAAGCCTTAAATTTTTCGCTTCTAATTTGAGCAATATTCTGATTCCGGGTTTTTAAAACAGATTTTGTTCTGCTCGAATCATCTTTATTCACAAATTGTATAACGCGCTCTTCTCTTTTTTTACTTAAAGAAATGCTTTCGGTATCTCCTTCAGTTTTTAAAAACCCATATACTTTTGATTTTGAAATCTCAACAACCATCTCTTCTTACTTAAACTCTTCAAAGACACTTAAATAGGGTAAAAGATAGAGTACACAACCAAACGATACGACAACAATTAAATTTAAATTTATCGGTAAATTAATCGTAAAATAGGTTATTATAATTAGCGTAAGATTACTTGCCAAAAGAAATAAAGTAGCTTGTTTGTGATTGAGTCCAAGACGTAATAACCTATGATGAATATGGTTGTGATCAGCCACGAAAGGACTTTTCTTCTGAATCATGCGAACTATAAAAACTCTTAGTAAATCGAACAATGGATAGGACAAAATAGCTAATAATAATATGGAAGAATTTTCTGAGTTATAAAACTGAACATTTTCAGGATTAATATTCATGAACTTAATTCCTTGATAGGCCAATAGAAAACCTACAATCAAAGAGCCACCATCTCCCATAAATATTTTGCTATCGGCAGATAAATTATATTTCAAAAAACCCATTAAAGACCCTATTAGAATCGCAGACATCAACGTCATTACATAATTGTCAGCCATATAAAACATAATCCCAAAACCAAGGCTTGCTAAAATTGAAATAGAGGCAGCTAAGCCATCAATACCATCAATTAAGTTAACGGCATTTATCACCAATACAAAAACGAAAATTGAAAAAGCTATAGACGCAAAATATGGAAGCTCCTCTATTCCCAATAATCCATGGAAATCAGAGATTCTTACATCTTGTAGAATACAGACCATAGAAACGGCAATTATCTGAATTACTATCTTCTTTTTTGAGGTCATTAGCACGATATTATTCTTAATCCCTAAAAACAATAAAATAATAGTTGCAGACAGCATAGAGAGCAAGTGACTCAATTCTAAAACTGTATTTTTCAAAAAAGGAACAAATAGTAAAAGTGTCAGCGAAAATGTGATAAACAAACCCATGCCTCCGAGGTTCGGTACTTTATCAGTACGAACCCTTTTATCATCAGGTTCATCCATTAAGTTTTTTGTTTTTGAAATATTAATTATAACAGGATAAAGGTTAAGCCTTGTAGCCATTACATATGCAAGAATTGCCGAAGTAATAGTTAAGAAAGGTAAACTATACAGTATCTCTTGGATTGAATCCATTTAATATTTAATTGCCTTTCATAAAAATCACCATTGAGATTTTTATGAAATTGGTTTATGTTGGTTCTAATTTTTTGGATTAATGACTACGTAAAATTTGGGGAAAAAAAGATAAATTTTCTTTTCTCACGATAAAACTAGGGCCTAAGTTTATCAAGTTTAGGATCTCTCGATATGATGCAGGCAAAATCGTTGTTCGGCACAATCCCTTATTTCATTTTGTTTATCGCTGAACAACCATCTAAAAAGAAACTTTTAAGCTCTTTTAAGTAATGTAAATTAAATCTTACAACTACTTCAAACGCCGATGTAAACACTAAAGAATTTACCCCTAAAACGATGTAATTCATATGTATCTTTGAAATCTTTATTTTTATAAATAGGATTTATAATTTTATCCTAGACAGGATGTCTTACATAAATTACACCACCTGTTTACCAAACTTGATAAACACTGAAATAATCTATCTAATTCGCTAACTTTACCTACCTAAATTATTTTATAGTACTTGTATACCATTATAGACATAGAAACTACCGGAAACGGCGTAAAAGGAAATAAGATAACCGAGATATCAATCTTTAAATATGATGGTCATGAGGTTATAGGTGAGTACACTTCATTGGTAAATCCGCAATGTGAAATATCTTCTTTTATTACCAGTCTTACAGGAATTGATAATAATATGGTGCGAAATGCACCCCTTTTAGAAGAAATTATTCCGGAGATCGAAGCAATTACCAAGGACACCATTTTCGTTGCACATAGTGTGAACTTTGATTATAACGTCATCAAAAATGAATTTAAGCAACTCGGTCATAATTTCTCAAGAAAAAAGCTTTGCACTGTACGTCTTTCAAGAAAATTATTACCAGGCTATAACTCATACAGTCTAGGTAAATTAACAGCAGCTTTAGGTATCCCTTTAACTGACCGACATAGGGCAAGAGGTGACGCCCATGCTACAGTATTACTATTTCATAAACTCTTACGGGCAGAAAATGCAGAAACTGTTTTCAAGTTATTCTTAAATTCGAAATCGCAAGAAGCTACCCTACCACCTGCCCTACCTAAAGAGGAATATGATAAACTACCCAGCACGCCCGGTGTATACTATTTTAAAGATGAAAAAGGAAAAATTATTTATGTAGGTAAGGCCATAAACATTAAGAAGAGAGTTCTTGGTCACTTTTACGATAAAAAAACAAAAGAGATTACACTTTGCTTGGAAACAACATCTTTAGATTTTGAAGAAACTGGAAACGAATTAATCGCTTTATTAAAGGAATCTGCTGATATAAAACACCTTTACCCTAAATATAATAGTGCACAAAAAAGGTCGATACAGCAATATGGAATTTTTAGTTATGAAGATCGTAACGGTATTGTTCATTTAGCATTCAATAAAATAAAAATGACTCCTAACCCACTGGCTATATGCTATAGCCCGACCGAAGCTAGACAGTATTTAGAAGCGTTGTGCAACACATTTGAGCTCTGCCCCAAATATTGTCACCTACAGGAAAATGTTACGAGCTGCTCTCATTATAAGATTAAACAATGCAATGGTATATGCTCTGATTTAGACCTAGTTGATGATTACAATGAAAGAGTACAAGAGGCCTTAAAAAGCTTAAAAGAGATTCAATCAGATTTAGTTATAAAAACTAACGGCCGAAATGCCGAAGAGAATGCCTTTGTTATTATTCAAGAAAACAGTTACGCTGGTTACGGATTCGTACCCAAAGAAACTGCTATAGAACATATGGAAGATTTAGAGACCTTTATCATTCCTCAGAAAAATACATTAGAGACACAACGTATTGTAGAAAGCTATATACGGAAAAATCCCAATGCTATTTTTTTGTTTTAATAAGTAAAAAACACCTGCATTACTCCTTCATTTTTTTATACATCATAATAACAAAAAGCAACCACACCATAAACACTATGGATATTATTATTGAATAAATGAGAACGAACTCCACTACTTTTTATATTTGAGATAATTCATAAAACCTAGAATAGTTGGTGCCCAAAATGCAATAAAAATAGCATCCAATTTCCTTCCCGATAAAAAAAGAACTTCAGATACGATAATGATTGATAGTACTACCAAAAGCATTATAACATTCATTATTCCAATACGATCAATAAAATTTTTAAACATCACTATAATTCAAATCCTCCTTAAAGGCATTAATTAATATTATTTCTCTTAATACATATAATTGTATTAAACCATCTCAACGTTTTAATTAATTTATTTTATAACGTTGTGGGGCAAACATAATCTGTTGTACGGACACCTTCTTTCTTCAGTGCTCCAAAGCCACCTTTCACATCTATTAAGTTATGTATACCACGGCTTTTCAAAATAGAAGATGCAATTACTGATCTATAGCCACCAGCACAATGGACTAAAAAATTCGTTTTTTCTGGAAATTCAGTCAAATGCTTATTTAATTCACTTAATGGGGTGCTTTTAGCCTCCAAAACATGTTCACTTTTAAACTCCGCCTTTTTTCGAACATCAAAGACCCCAATATCATTACTGTCCATCATATTTTTAGCTTCGGCCGCACTTATAGAGGTGATTTCATCAATCTCCTTACCTGCAGATTTCCATGCCTCAATACCTCCTTTTAAATACCCAATGGATGCATCAAAACCTACTCTAGACAACCTTGTTATCGCTTCTTCTTCCATACCATTTGGAACCACAAGTAACAATGGTTGTTTTGTATCGGCAATTAAAGCACCTACCCACGGTGCAAAATCACCATTTAGACCAATGAATATTGATCTAGGAATGTGACCTTTCACAAACTCGTCTTGATGCCTAACATCCAATACTAGTGCTTCAGTTTCATTCGCCACCAATTCAAATTCTTCAGGTGCTAGACCTCTAGTACCACGATCCAAAACTGTTTCAATATCTTCATAGCCCTCCTTATTCATTTTTACATTCAAAGGAAAATATTTTGGCGGTGGTAATAAACCGTCTGTAACTTCTTTAACAAACTCTTCTTTGGTCATATCGGCCCTAAGAGCATAATTCATCTTCTTTTGATTACCCAATGTATCGACCGTCTCTTTCATCATGTTTTTACCACAAGCAGACCCTGCCCCGTGTGCAGGATAAACAATAACATCATCTGACAAGGGCATAATTTTATTTCTTAAACTTTCAAATAAAGTACCTGCCAGTTGTTCTTGGGTCATATCGTCAGCTTTCTGTGCCAAATCGGGTCTACCTACATCACCTAAAAACAAGGTGTCGCCAGAAAAAATAGCGTGGTCTTTACCATTCTCATCTTTTAATAAATAGGTAGTGCTTTCCATAGTATGACCAGGAGTATGCAACACTTTAAAAGTAATTTTACCCAACTTAAACTCTTGACCATCTTTGGCGATAATAGCTTTAAAAGAAGGATTAGCAGTTGGCCCATAAATTATAGGCGCGCCCGTTTCTTTCGAAAGTGTAACATGGCCACTAACAAAATCAGCATGAAAATGAGTTTCAAAAATATATTTGATCTTTGCTTTGTCGTTTTTCGCTCTTTTCAAATAGGGTGTAACTTCACGCAAAGGATCTATAATAGCTACTTCTCCATCACTTTCTATATAATAAGCTCCTTGAGCTAAACAACCTGTATATATTTGTTCTATGTTCATACGTCACTACTTTTAATCAATTTCAAAATACTACCTGACCTTTAAGGTACAAGATTTTATTCAACTCGGCTATCGTTTTATTTTAGCCATTCTACTATTTTCATAAGCTACTTTGGCTGCCAGTAACGAAATCTCATTAGGGTTATCATAAAAGTCTACCGCCTCTTTTGTTTTTACGAATAAAAACTCTCGTTGTAATTCTTTAATAATACCTGTATTGAAAATAATATCTCGTGTTGGCCCAATTGCACCAGCAATATAAAATTGAATACCTCTTTCACGAATATCATGAATAAGTTTAGTCAACATATCTGCTGCGGTGGCATCTATATAATTTATAGATTCTGCATTAAGAATAATTCCCTTTAAATTAGGGCCTTTTGCTCTCATATGTTTTAAAAGCTCCTTTTTAAAAAATCCGGAGTTCCCAAAATATAATTGTGAATCGAACCTAACAATCAACAAATCATCTCTAACTACAACTTCATCGGCAAATCGAATCACATTTTTATAATAGTCGGAATTTCCAATATTGCCGATCTCAACAAAATGCGGTTTAGATGTTCTATATACCATAAGTAATAGTGAACATAAGACACCGATTAAAATACCTTGGGTAATTCCCATAAACAAGGTTATAAAGAACGTAATTAGCAATACGAAAAACTCATCTTTTCTATTAAACCACAGATGTTTACAGTATTTAACATCAACAAGCTTTACCACTGAAACCATAATGATACTTGATAATATAGCATTAGGCAAGTACTGAAATAATGGCGTTAAAAATAGCAATGTAAGTACTACTAAGACCACACTGAATATAGCAGACAAATTCGTTTTTGTACCCGCATCATAACTTATCGCAGACCTCGAAAAACTAGCAGTTACTGGATAGCCTTGAAATAGCGAACCCACAATATTAGAAGTACCCAATGCTATTAATTCTTGATTAGCCTTAATCGTATCTTCTCCCGTCTTATCCTCAATGGCCTTACCGATTGAAATTGCTTCCAAATAGCCTACAAGAGCCAAGGCAATCGCTATAGGCCATAATTGCCGTATATCATCCAAATTCAAAGTAGGAATAACAATTGTGGGCAATCCACTTGGTACGCTTCCAACCAATTTAACTCCATAGGTTTCCATTTGAAATAAGTAAACCGCTAAAATTCCTAATACCACGATTATCAAAATACCGGGTATATTCTTATTCCATTTTTTAAAAGCTAATAATAAACCAATACCCACGATACCAATTCCGAAATCGAACCAATTTATATCACCTAGTTTGTAAAAAACATTAAGCATTGTTTGATAAATTTTGTTGCTACCTACAACCGAAATTCCCAATAGATGCTTCAACTGACTTAACACAATAATAATTGCAGCTGCGGAAGTAAAACCGCTAATAACAGGTTTGGAAAGAAAGTTGACCAAAAAACCCATTCGAAGTATACCCAATAGTAATTGAATTGAACCAACCATGAGGGCCAAAACAACCACCATTTTTATGTAGTTCTCTACCCCTGTAATCGCCAATGTCCCAAGACCAACTGCAACCAACAACGAATCCATCGCTACTGGCCCAACGGCAATTTTTCTTGATGTTCCTAAAAACGCATACGTAAGTACCGGAAACAATGAAGCATAAAGACCATGCACTGGAGGTAGACCTGCTATCATAGCATATGCCATACCTTGCGGCACTAAAACAATACCAACAGTAAGACCTGCCAGTAAATCTTTAATAAAATAAGCTTTCTTATAGGTAGATACCCAGTCCAGAAAAGGCAATAGATTCCTCACGAAGTAAATTTAATCATTTAAAAGTGCTTAGAATAGGTTTTAAAACCCCTAGTCTTATGGGTTGAGTAATTTATTGAACTCCATAGCTTTTATAACCCAAAAATATAAGTCATCTTCGCTATCAAACCCATCCGGTCCAATAAACAAAAATCCGCGTGTAGGCTTTCCTGTAAAATCCATTGGCTTACTACCTGGCAATTGCAATAACGTTTCATAATTCAATTTTCCGACCCGTACCATCAACTTATCCTCCTCACTTTTCTTATCAAATAAAATACCAATACACATTTTTCCATTGACCATAAATGTGAGTCCGCCCATCATTTTTTTCTCCTCAATTTCACCTTTACCTTTTAATCGTTGACGAACACGATCCGCTAAATACTCGTTATATGACATCAATTAAAAATTTAGTTCTTCAAATTCCAGTTCTTTATATTGAATTTCATCAGAAATAGAAGCTACATTTCCCACGTAATTTTTACCTCTTAATTTACGTACCGTGTGTGCGTCAAGTGCCACATAAGTATCAGACTCCAGTATTGATTTAAGCTCTTTTTCAAAATCCTGATTTGAATCTAACCACTGCTCCTCCGTCTCGCTAGAAAGCATCAAAGGCATACGCGGTTCTTTTAATTTCGGATTGTTATGAATCTTAGACATCATACTGTTCCCTTTTGTAGTTACAATTGAAAATGAGTGAATGATACCACCGTTATCTGGATTTATCCATTCAGACCAAAGTGCGGCAAGTGCTAAAGGTTCATTATCTTTTCGATGAATAAAAAAAGGATACACCCCATTATTAAAATGATGATGTTCATAAAACCCATCAACATAAAGAATACATCTTTTCTCGTTTGCAGCATCTCTAAATGCCGGCTTTTCGCAAATGGTTTCTACCCTTGCATTTAATGTGCTATTCCAAATTTTTTTCTGTTGCTCAACGCTATTTACCCAATGTGGTATAAGTCCCCAAGTAGCTACTATAGGGTAAAATGGGTCTTCATTGGTATAAATCAATACCTCTGGATGCGAAAATCCTGATGCATGATGAAGGGGCAAATCTGTTAGTGGAGCTAATTTTTCAATAATTTCTTCTATCGCCTTTACATCTTGATTTCTGGTCGCTCGTTTTAATTGGGCCTCTAAACTGGCTTTTATATCGTAACACATTTCTCCGACATTTAGGGTGAATTAAAACTACATTGGTTTCAATACTACTTTAAAATGCATCGGCTTATTTCCCAATTGCATAAATCCGTCTGCCAAATTTTGCTGTTTCACTGCGTAAGGATAAAAAGTAATTGGCTCTATGCAAACCATATTTGGGACTTCGGTCCAAAGCATAAAATGTTTGAATCCTTCCGTTGAAATTTGCAACTTCTTTTCATCATTTAAACTAATGACATTTGTGTCTGGCACTTGCAATGCTCTATTGCCTACAGCCATAACCTCATCTATTGAAATTTCCTTATTACCTACCGAAATCATTGGGGTTTTTGAATGAAGCATAAAAGCAGGGTGGTACCCCAACATAAATGGCATTCCTTCTTCGCCAGAAATTGTAAAGGTTATAACTAGCTCATTATCTTTAAGTTCGAAGATCTTTTTAAATTCAAAATCATAAGGCCAACTAAGCTTTTCAGCGGTCGATTTTGTTGGATATTTAGAATTCGGCACTTCATTGTTTGCACTGTACTTTTTACTAAACACAGCCTTACTTGCGGCACTTTCTGTCAACACATAACGCATCTCTCTAAGTAGGCCATGTTGGTCTTGTGTGGCATGACCCTTTGGTGTATGTACCTTAAAACCCGCTTCATTCGTTGGCCCAATGATAGGAAACATCTCTGTATCAACATTACGCCAACCGGGATTCCCTTTTTGATGCATAAACTCGTACCCAGAAACTTGGTAACCTACTAGTTCACCCGCTTCAATAGTAACATTTTGATTTCCGAACTTCAGTGTAGTTGTATTACTCATTTATCAATCTATATATTAATAATGCCGTTCTTTTGGTAAGAGCTTCAATCGTATTTAAATTAACCGTTTCTTCTGGTGTATGGGCAGCATTCCCCATAGTTCCTAATCCATCTAAACAATCTACATATTCAGCAACAAATGAGGTATCTGCAGCTCCTCGTTTACCCGGGTCATAAGCTAAAACTTCACCTTGATTCAAATCTAGGCTAACCTTATTCAATTTTACAAGCAATGCCTCGTTACCTTTTGTCGGCTGCATGGCAGGGTAACTATCTTCAAAAGTTACGGTTGCTGAAGTATGCGGTAAATTCTTCGATACCACTTCTCTCATTTTATCTCGTGCGCGTTCTTTTTGCTCTTCGGATATAAATCTAAGTCCACCTCGAACTTCTGCTTTTTGTGCCACCACGTTCGTTTTACCAAAAACAGTTCCTTTACTCGTCATTTCATCGAACTCAACAAAAGTACCACCAAGCAACGTTCCCGGATTAAAGGTCAATAAATCTTCCCCTTTTACATCGGTATAAAAACCATTTAAAATTCTTGACATTTCAAAAATGGCCCCTGCACCGGTATCTTCACTAAATATTCCTGAAGAATGTGCTCGTTTACCTTCCACTACCACTTTCCAATCAGATGAACCTCTGCGCGCTACGGTGGCATAATTAAACCCGGTTGAAGTTTCAAAACCTAAAGCAATATCACTTCTTTTGGCGGCTGCAATTAAATCTTTCCGACTTTCTTCTAAAGGGTTACCCGTACTTTCTTCATCTCCAGTAAAAGCAACAATTATCTGAGCATCTTTCAAAAATCCGTTTTCTTTCAAAGCTTTTAATGCATAAAGTATAATAACATCGCCACCTTTCATATCATTACCTCCTGGAGCATGTGCGATAGAATCATTGACCATTTCAAAAGTCTGAAACGGACTATCTTCTTCAAAAACGGTATCTAAATGACCTATTAGCAGTAATTTCTTTCCTTTAGAACCTTTAGTCTCCGCAAATAAATGTCCGGCTCTGTTCATTTCTTCCGACATCGGTATCCATGTAGTCTCAAATCCGATTTCTTCAAAAGCAGTTCCAAATTCTTTACCTACTTTTTGTATTCCTTTTAAGTTTAAAGTACCACTATTGATATTGACTACCTTTTCTAAAAAGGAAATCGCTTCAGTGTTATTCTGCTCAATATTTTTGATGATTTTCTTTTCGTTCTTAGTTAGTTTTTGGGCATTTACGATGACCATGAACAAAAGAAAAATTTGGGTAAGAAATAATTTTTGACGCATCTAATGTGTTTTACATCAAATTTACCAAAAAGGGGTTTAATGAAAGATTAAAAATGGAATTAGCTACTGAAAAACTATTACTCGAATCTAATAGCTTTAACTGGGGTTATTCTTGTTATAATATAAGATGGAATCAACAACATTAATAGACAAAGGAGCAACACTCCAATATTTAAAAGTAGAATTGTACCTAAATCTATACTTACTGGAATGTATTCGATGTAATATTCTTTTGGGTTAGGGAATTTGAACATTCGAAACTTCTCTTGCAAGAATATAATTCCAAGACCGATTAGGTTACCCCAAAAAAGACCAACACCTATAAGATAGGCTGCATTATACAGAAACACTTTTCTAATACTCCAGTTGGTCATACCTAAGGCTTTTAATATACCAATCATTGGTGTTCGTTCTAAAATTAAAACTAGAAGGGCCGTTATCATATTTATACCACCAACAATTATCATGATACCAATGATCAAAGCGATATTGAAATCGAAAAGACCGATCCATTCAAAAATCTTATAGTATTTGTCCTTTATCGATTTAGTGTCTAAGCTTGCAACCGTTTCGCCATATATTTCATTACTTTTTTCATCGATATCATCGAAGCTATTCAGAAATATTTCAAAATTACCAACTTCGGTATCCGTCCATTTATTCATATGTTGAATATGACGTATATCAACAAAAATGTAAAGCCCGTCAATCTCTTCAAATCCGCTATCGTAGATTCCGGTTATCGTAAATTTTCTTTGGTTCGGTATTCTATCGACTGCATCATCCCGAAGAAAAAAGGTAAAAAAAGAATCACCTACTTTTAGGTTCAACCGATTTGCCATTATTTTCGATATCAACACATCTGAATTCAGTTCGCCACTATAATTAGGCAAAACTCCGTCAATCAGAAATTCTTCAAATGGTGCCCAATTATAATCCTTACCAACACCTTTTGCAATAATACCCTCAAAAGTTTCTTCGGTTCGTATTATACCCGCTTTTGTAGCTACAGCTTGTATATGAACAATGCCGTCTACCATTTTAAAGTCTGGGTAAAATTCTTGGTCAGTACTTACCGGAACCACAGAGACTTCAGAATTATTATTATCGTAATTGTAGATTTGTACGTGACCGTTAAAGGCAGTTATTTTTTCTCGAATCTTCTCCTTTAGACCTAGTCCGGTCGCAATGGCTATTAACATCATGATGACACCAATAGCAATTGCGGCAATTGCTATTTTTATTATTGGTGCGGATATACTAATTTTATGCTCCTTACCCTTTATAAGCCGTTTGGCGATAAAATATTCTAGATTCAAATGATGTTATTATTATCCAATTTCAAAAGTACAGTTTTATTATGGTTTTTGGTATTGGCTACCTGCGGAAACGAAACCGAAAAGGAAGCTTCTACCACAACACCAAATGTTGAACCACAAATTGAAAAAGCCGAAAAAGAAATAATAGTTGCCGCCAACAGAACGGATACTTACCTCCCATTTTTAAAAGGAAAAAAAATAGGCATTGTTGCCAACCAAACAAGTGTCATTTTTAAATCTGGCGGTTATACACATTTAGTAGATTCTTTGCTTTCTTTGGGTGTCGACATCAAACATGTATTTGCACCAGAACATGGATTTAGAGGTGATTTCGATGCAGGTGAACATGTAAATAATAGTACCGACACAAAAACAGGACTAGAATTAATATCTCTTCACGGCAAAAACAGAAAACCAATTCAAGAACAATTGGAAGATTTAGATTTGGTGCTATTTGACATTCAAGATGTTGGTGTTCGCTTCTACACCTATATTGCAACAATGCAATTAGTAATGGAAGCATGTGCAGAAAAAGGAATTTCGGTGATGGTTTTAGACCGACCAAACCCTAACGGACATTATGTAGACGGACCAACCATGGAGACAGCACATACCTCGTTTTTAGGAATGAACGAAACCCCATTGGTTTATGGCATGACGATTGGAGAATATGCTACCATGATTAATGAAGAAGGATGGCTAGAAAATGGAAAAAAAGTCGATTTGACCGTCATCCCTTTAGAAAACTGGACACATAAGAGTTTCTACAGTTTACCAATTCGCCCCTCCCCTAACTTACCTAATGATACTTCTATAACGCTTTACCCTAGCCTCGGCCTTTTTGAAGGAACTAATGTAAATGCAGGTCGTGGTACAGAATTTCAATTTCAACGGTATGGCGCTTCATTTCTTGACAGTAAGGTGTATGATTTCACGTATACTCCAGAACCAAATTTTGGGTCAAAGCACCCAAAGGAAGAAGGAAAACTATGCTATGGTGTAGACCTTTCTACATCTGAGCGAATGAATGAAGTAACTATGGATTATATCATCGATGCTTACAACCATTCTACAGATAAAAGTGCCTTCTTTCTAACCAGTGGGTTCACCAAGCATGCTGGCACCGATAAACTACAAACACAAATAACAGCGGGACTTTCTAATGCTGAAATCAAAGAATCGTGGCAGCCCGATTTAGATAAATTCAAAAATATTCGCAAGAAGTATTTACTTTACTAAAGGTTGTTCTTTAATTGTATCAGTAGTAGGCTTTCTGTATTTTACAAATGGATATTTTAAGAGTGAGCTAATTTTTCCATTTGCGACCTCATCAGGAAAAGTGTCTACACCATAGACAATTTTCTCTCTATCTAAATGTATGTAGGTCCCAAATAAACGGTCCCACCAAGAGAAGATATTCCCGTAATTACTATCGGTATAAGGCAATACATAATGGTGATGCACTTTATGCATATCGGGGGATATGATTATATAACTTATCGCTTTGTCTATACTTTTTGGTAATTTAATATTGGCATGATTAAACTGTGATAATACCACCGATAGACTTTGGTATAGCATAATAACACCAATAGGAGCCCCTATAATAAACACACCGAATAAGGTGAAAAAATAACGAATTAAACTTTCTAAAGGGTGGTGTCTATTCGCGGTAGTCGTATCAACATTATGATCTGTATGATGTACCAAATGTACCATCCATAAAGGTTTTACCTTATGCTCTACCCAATGTGCCAAATACGCGCCAATTAAATCTAATAGGGCGACACCTAAAAAAACATAGGCCCATAAAGGCATTTCTGGTAACCAATTGATAATTCCAAAATCATTAGCAACTGCCCAATCAGATGTTTTTAAGAGCAAAAAAGCCAATGGAAAATTAATTATAATTGTAGTTAATGTAAAAAAGAAATTAGGTAAGGAGTGCTTCCATTTGTCATAGCGACCATTAAACAAAGGAACAATACCTTCTAATATCCAAAAGAAGGTTATACCTCCTACCAAAATCAATGAACGGTGAGCAGCCGGTATGGTTTCGAAATAAGATATGAGTTGTTCCATGTAGTAAAAATAGTGGTTATCGATTTAAGTTTAATCTGGACGAAGGGTTTTCATTGGAGGTGTTGCTTTGTGTAGTTATTATTTCTTTTAATTCGCTGACCATTAAGTCCATTCGTTTTTTTTCCACAGGATAGCTTATTCGTACCATCAAGGCGGCAAAACCCCATCCAATAAGTCCAAATAACATAGCACCGTAATTCCCAGATTCAATACTCATTCCAACGGTTCCAGCTGTCCAACCGACTACCCAACAAAACAAGAAAAGAGTTGGTCCTAATGGCATTCTTGCTTTAATTTCTACTCGACCATTAACCGTAATCTTTGCAGTTGCTTTGAATGGAAAAAGCGTTGTCGTTCGGAAAAATTTCCCAAAAAAGAATTGAGATAAAAAGTAAATATAACCATCCTCAGTAAATTTAAATTTACCCTCATCTTTTTTTACTACCTCTATGGGCCTTTTGAACCAATCATATTCATCAATCTTCAAAGTAGTTTTATAGACAGGAATTCCAAAACCAAAGAAGAGTCTGGAAAATGAATGTATTGCAATCATTTCAATGATTACGATAAACCATGAGACAAAAGCTAACATAATCGCTAAAATGAATAATTGACTTGACACTTATATACTTATGTTTTTTTTAATTCCACACGTCGATTGAGCTAATAATAGTAAGGAGGCAAGGAAACTTTTGGTTTCCGTCTGCGCACGAAACTAAAAGTTTTTGTTTAGTTTTATTTTTTCTTCTCTAAAGCTAAATCCATAAGATTTAGCGACTTCTTAAATACACACAGACCTTTCGATTTAGCTCTAAAGACCGCATTAAGTTTAGGTTTTGCTAGCCAACGTTATTTTTACCAAAATTTCCACCAAGGATTAGATTCCAATTTCATTGACTTTTTATTCTTTTGGTTTGGATTTATTTCTGTGATGAAATAATATTGATTCAAGTCTAAGTCTATAAAATTATAATCTTGAAGTTCTTTACTTAATTTTTTAACTCTACCACCAAAATCATAATTATAATTCTCGCCAATTTCATTTACAATACTTACTTCATCTACATCTGTATCATCTTTTGTCATAAATAATTGAACCCAATTTTTTGTCTTGAATTCAAAATTGTCCGCTATATTATTAACTTGATAGAAACCCTTGATTTTAGGCTCGAATTTATCCAATTCAAATGGCAGATATAAGTAATTAACAAAATACGCAAATCGTTCAAAATCGGGTAAATTAGTAAATACAACCGAAAATAAATCGTAGTTGTCTTTTTTTCGATAAAGTTTTATTTCGTCAGTATAACCTGAGTCAGAATAGAGATTTGCTAAGTCTTGAAGGGCTTTTAATAAATCTCTTTCAGTTACATTTTCAATATAAATAAAATTATTTTGATTTGACATATGTCTTTAATGGTGGCTAACAAATGAATAACATCATTAATGATATCTTGTTTATGTATCCAAGTTAATAATCTTAAAATTAGCAAGAATTATACAAAACTATTTAATCAACTTCTTCATCTCCTCCACTATATTAAAAGCCGCAGGGCGTATCTCAACATTTTTTATAGTAAGATTACTTATTTGCTGAAACTTCTTTCGGGCTATATACGGAGTGTTACAACCAGTTTTTATAATACTTGATTTATTCGGTATTGATTCAGTAATTCCATCTATTCTAGTTCAAAAACAACATTTCTCTCTTTATTATTCTTATAAATAGTCTTCGGAGTAATCTCTCGGTTAGCAGTTGAACAATAGTTTTTACTATTTGGGTTTAGAATATATTCGAGTTGATGGGCAATCATTTTTTCAAAAGGAATAAGAAAGTTCGTCGTATCGCATTGTTCTACACCACCTTTCTTAAATAAATTTAAGACCGTATAGACTGATTCAATAGTACTAAGGCAAAGAGATTCTGGCTGCTGCTTGATAATAAATTTCGATTCTATACTATTATCAAAGCTCACTCTTTTTAATTTTTGCAAGTTCTTACTTAGTTTAAGCATTTTACGGGCACAGGGCCATGTGCCATCGAGAATGAAGATGTGAGGATCCTCACCCATAAAAGAATTCATTTCTGAACCTTTTCTTTTGGATAGGTTAAAATTATCTTTTCCCGGGTAAAGTAAGAAAGAAAGACTTTTTTCATTGGTCAATATTTCATTTACACGATCGTTATTGTTAAAATCGACACCAACTATAATTTCTGAATTTTCAAGTTGAAGATTAGTCATATACCCCGTTCCGTTCTTTTCTTTTTTGTACTCCTTCGGGTGCATAAGAATAATGAAACGAGTTTTTGTCTTGAAAGGACTAATATGTCTACAAATACACGTACTTGAAGGTCTCATGCATTTGTAACATTTGATTCTTGGATTTTTTATTTCGACTTGCAATGTATATTTCTTTTCATTTTTCTAATTACTTACAATATTTAAATAGCATCATTGATGATATCATCTTTATATATCCAAATCTTTACTCTTTTAATTAAATCTTACACCAATCAACAAGTTACTTCATTAACTTTTTCATCTCCTCTACTATATTAAAAGCCGCAGGACATATCTCAACATTTTTCAAAGTAAGATTGCTTATTTGCTGAAATTTCTTTCGGTCGGTATGCGGAAATTCACGACAAGCTTTTGGGCGAACGTCGTAAATAGAACAATAATTATCAGCTCCTAAAAACGTGCAGGGCACTTGTTGCAGTACAAAATCATTTTCTTCATCAATCCGTAAATACGTGTCAATGAATTTTTGAGGCTTCATTCTAAATGACTTGGAAATTCGTTCTACATCGGCATTTGTAAAAAGCGGTCCCGTAGTTTTACAGCAATTGGCACAGGTTAGACAGTCCGTTCGTTTAAATTCTGCCTCATGCAACTCTTGCATAATATAATCTAAGTTCTTTGGTGTTTTCTTTTTTAGCTTTGCAAAGAACTTCTTGTTTTCGCTATGTTTTTCCTTAGCTTTCTTGGGTAATTGACGCAAAACCTCATCCATAATCTAAATTTATGACCCAAAACTAGGAAAGTAGTTCCAAAAAGAAAGATTTTTGCAACCAGAAATAACACGAATTTGAAAGAAGACATATTAGGCACCGCACTTTTAGACTATCAGCAAGGTAATTACAGTGAAGATATTACCACCTATTCTTCACTAGATGAGGAAGACAAGTTACCCCTACCTTATATGTTCAGGTCTTTCAAAGACATGCCTGAATTAGAAAAAAAGGCGTTAAAAGAATGTAAAGGTGCAGTTTTAGATGTTGGTTGTGGTGCAGGTAGTCACAGTCTGTACTTGCAGAACAAAGGTCTTTTGGTTACCAGTCTCGACAACTCACCAGGAGCTATCGAAGTCAGCAAACTACGAGGTGTAAAAAACACAATTAACGAAAATATCTTAAATTTCGAAGGCAAAACCTTTGACACTATTTTAATTTTAATGAATGGTGTTGGGTTAGCCGGCACTTTAAATGGGTTAGAAAAATTCTTCTCCAAATTAAAATTACTATTAAAAAAAGATGGACAAATACTCTTAGACTCTAGCGATATCATTTATATGTTCGAAAATGATGAGGATGGTGGCTATTGGATCCCTGAAGGCGTGAATTATTATGGCGAAGTAAGTTTCACTATGGCATATAAAAATAAAAAAAGTGAACCTTTCCCCTGGCTATACGTAGATTACAACACATTACAACGAGCAGCAAATTATAGCAATTTAGACTGTGAGCTTGTAATGGAAGGCGAACATTACGACTATTTAGCTAGATTGACTCACACCAAATAATAGCACAACTATTTTTTCGTTATGCTATCAGACAAACCAAGATTATGAATATTTTTAAAAATTTATTATTAGTACTTCTAATTGCTTTCACTGTTTCGTGTTCGAAAAGCACTTCAGATTCAGATAATGAAGACACCTCGAAAGTGGACAAAGCAGCTAATTTATTAGCCACTGGAGATTCTGCCAACGATATTCTCTCGAATGATAATTTTGATAAAATTTTAATCGAAATTGCATATGTAACCGGCTTCAAACCTACAGAATCTGCAATGACCCAGTTCACAGATTATCTGAAAGAGCATACGTTTAAAGATGAAATAGAACTTATTTACAAAGAACTGTCTAGCCCTGTTGAAGACGAACTTACTCTTCAAGAAATTGCAGATTTAGAAACAAAAAACAGAACCATCTATAATTCAGGTAGCACTTTAGCTATCTATATTTATTTTGCAGATGCACCTGCGGAAGGTGATGACATTGAAGACGGACTAGTAACTTTAGGGGCTGTTTACCGCAACACATCTATGATTATTCATGAAGTAACCGTAAAGGATTTATCATCTAGAAGTATTTTAATTAATGATGCAGATGTTGAAACCACTACCTTAAACCATGAGTTCGGACACCTATTTGGCTTGGTAGATTTAGGTTCTGATATGGTAAACGATCATGAATCGCAATCTGAAAATAGTGATGGCGAATTAGCCGGTGACAATCATTGCAATCAAAATGGATGTCTTATGCACGCAGAATTACAGTTTGGCGGATCTACAGGAAAATCTACTTTAATAAGCTCAATTGCACAGTACGAGGACGGAATAAAGGCTGGATGCGCACTCTCTGGAAATACTGTTTTAGCACTTTTACAAAATACTACTTCAAAAACTAACGCGGCTATAGCAGGCCTTGACCCAGAATGTATTTTAGATATTCGCGCCAATGGCGGTCGCTAATCACGAATTCATTTAAATTAAAAAACCGTATAATTGCACGGTTTTTTTTTGAGTTAAGGTATATTTAAGTACTTATGGGTTTGTAATGACACTTTCCATTTCGGATTTTTCATCACATAATCTACGATCATAGGAACGACCTTATCTCGTACACTCCATTCTGGCTGTAAGTACAAAATACAGTTCGAGTTTGTTTTAGCAGCTTGCTCTTCGGCAAATATTAAATCATGTTTATTGAATACAATTACTTTAAGCTCATGAGCTTCATCGTAAATTCTACCTTCAGGTAATTTATTTTTCTTGGGAGAAAGACAAATCCAATCCCAATCACCTGTAAGAGAATAAGCACCAGAAGTTTCAATATGAGTTTTTAAACCTTTTTCTTTTAACGCTTTCGTTATTGGGTTCATATCCCACATTAATGGCTCACCCCCTGTTATTACAATAGTATCTGAATATTTGGCCGCATTTGCAACTATTTCTACTATATCAGTAGGTGGATGCGTTTCGGCATTCCAACTTTCCTTTACATCGCACCAATGACAACCAACATCACAACCACCAACTCGAATAAAATAAGCCGCTGTCCCCTTATGAAAGCCTTCACCTTGTATGGTATAGAATTCCTCCATTAAAGGCAAAAACACTCCTTGATTCACTTTCTCAAGTACCTCCACATTTTTCATCTGGCAAAGATACGTTTTACTTCCTAATTTTCTAAGGGAGTACTATTCACAATAATCTCTGACTAACCTATTCTCCTAAGCTCTTCAACTGTTGAAAACTAAGTAGTATTTAAGACAGGTCTTACCTATTGGTTTCTTTAAAAATCCCCTATTTTTATCCAAAATTTACAAAATGGCCGGTACCGAAGATTTTTTCAACCATATAGAAAAGGGATATGCTACGAAAGGCGATTACATTATTATGGGTGCGGCCATGCTAAATGGTGAAGCTGTAAAGGATGCTTTCGTAAAGATTCCGTTAAAAACTTTGAACAGGCATGGCTTAATTGCAGGCGCCACAGGTACAGGTAAAACCAAAACATTACAGGTTCTAGCAGAGAATTTATCCCAAAAGGGAATTCCGGTTCTTTTAATGGATTTAAAAGGTGATTTAAGTGGATTAGCACAACCGAGTCCTGGTCATGCTAAAATAGATGAGCGACATGCTAAAATCGGCATCCCTTTTGAAGCTAGTAGTTTCCCTATCGAAATACTATCATTATCAGAACAAGACGGTGTAAAATTAAGAGCCACTGTTTCTGAATTCGGACCCGTTCTACTATCCCGTATTCTAGACCTTTCAGAAACTCAAGAAGGTATTGTTGCAGTAGTTTTCAAATACTGCGATGACCAAAAAATGCCTCTGTTAGATTTAAAGGATTTTAAAAAAGTACTACAATATGCAACGGGTGCAGGCAAAGCAGAATTCGCTAAAGAATACGGCAGAATATCTACCAGCTCAACAGGTACTATACTTAGAAAAATTATAGAACTTGAACAGCAAGGCGCCGAATTGTTTTTCGGAGAAAAATCTTTCGATGTTAATGACTTAACTCGAATAGACGAAAAAGGACGAGGGTATATCAATATCTTAAGATTGACCGATATACAAGATAGACCTAAATTATTTTCAACTTTTATGCTTAGTTTATTGGCTGAAATTTATGCCACTTTCCCTGAGCAAGGTGATAGCGACCAACCTGAGTTAGTATTATTTATTGATGAAGCACACCTTATTTTCAAAGAAGCTTCTAAAGCGTTATTAAACCAGATTGAAAGCATTGTTAAACTGATACGATCAAAAGGTATCGGTCTTTATTTTGTTACCCAGAACCCTACCGATGTCCCTAACGACGTGTTGTCACAATTAGGATTAAAAGTTCAGCATGCATTAAGAGCTTTTACTGCTAGAGACCGTAAGGCAATTAAACTGACTGCAGAGAATTATCCTGAATCTGAATACTATGACACTAAAGAAGTACTGACTTCTTTAGGTATTGGAGAAGCCTTAATTTCAGCCTTAGATGAAAAAGGTAGACCCACCCCACTTGCAGCTACTTTATTAAGAGCTCCTATGAGCCGAATGGATGTTTTAACGGATAATGAATTAGCAGAAGTTATCGATAAGTCTTCATTGGTTAAAAAGTACAATGAAATTATAGATAGGGAAAGTGCCTATGAAATTCTTAATGAAAAAATTGATGATGCAGAAAAACTAGCTGAAAAAGAAAAAAACAAACCAGCTGCCAGAAGAACATCAAGCAGAAAAAGTACAAGACAAAATCCAGTAATTAAAGTATTAACAAGTGCAACATTCATAAGAGGCGTACTTGGAGTATTAAAAAAAGTGATGAGATAGATTATGAAGTTTAGTTATATATTTTTATTGATTTTGAGCTGTTGCATACTGTTGAATTGCGCAGGCGAACAAAAAAATGATTTTCAAATATCTGGAGATCAAGTCGGCAAACTAACCAAACAAAGTTTGGCAAGAGATATTGACCTGATTTTTGAAAAAGACTCTGTGGTACAAGATACCGTAAAGTTGAATTTTGGAAGCGGTGCTAGTAAAATTAAAATATACGAAAGAGGCGGCCTACTGTTACTTACCCTTACACCAAATACAGATAGTATTGCAACCATACAGAATATTCAAATTAATGACAGCCGATTTATTACTGAAAAAGGAATTTCTAAAGAGAGTACCTTTAAAGAAATAAAAGATAAATACCCCATAAAAAAAATTATAACTTCTTTGAATAATGTGGTGGTTTTACTGAAGGATAGTGACCTATATTTTACAATAGATAAAAAAGAACTTCCAGAAAGCCTGCGTTATAATGCCAACAGTAAAATTGAAGAGGTACAAATACCTGACAAGGCAAAGGTAAAATATATGATGGTCGGTTGGGATTGATTCGTGGTTCAAAAAACACCATATCAACCAAAAATAAAGATACTTTTGAATCCATATTATAAAAGCTAAAAGAGTGCCTGTTTTACTTCAAAAAATCATCCCTAAGCTATACGGCCTATATTTCAATATTTTTGTGTGGTTTCTACCAAACAAAATAGCCCACCAAGCATTCGAAGTATTTTGCACCGTTAGAAAAGGCAAGGTTCTACCTAACCAAAAACAATATTTAGACGACGCAAAACTTGACGTCATAAACGTAGCGGGACATTCAATTCAGTTATATAACTGGCCTGGGGAAAAAGAAACCGTACTACTCGTACATGGTTGGGAAAGCAATGCATGGCGGTGGCATAAACTAATTGAAAAATTACAAAAAGCTAATTATAATATTATAGCTTTTGACGCACCAGCTCATGGGTATTCAACAGGAAAATTACTGTATGTTCCATTATATGCAGAAGCATTACAAGCTATCATTCTAAAATACCAACCTAAAACGGTTGTTGGTCATTCAGTTGGCGGCATGACTGTTCTGTATAATGAGCATAAACATTCAAATTCATGTATTAAGAAAATTGTTACGGTTGGATCACCTTCAGAATTTCATGAAATTCTCACTCATTACAAAAACCTTTTAGGTTTTAGTAATAAGGTAATGAAGGTAGTTGAAGGTTACATTTATTCAAAATTTGGATTTACCCCAAAAGAATTTTCGAGTTCAAAATTTGTACTGGCCAATTCTAAAAAAGGCCTGCTTTTTCATGACAGACTAGACAAGATAACTCCTTATAATGCTTCTGTAGATGTGCATAAACATTGGAAAGGAAGTGAATTTGTAAGTACCGAAGGTTTTGGGCATTCTATGCACCAAAAAGAAGTAAATGATAAAATAATTGCTTTCTTAGAAAAGCAATAATATAAATAAGTGATTATGCAAAACGTAACTCCATTTCACATTGCCATACCGGTTCATAATTTGGCAGAATGCAGAACATTTTATCGCGATATTCTTAACTGCGAAGAAGGTCGTAGTAGTGACCATTGGGTCGATTTTAACCTCTTCGGTCATCAATTGGTAATTCATTACAAACCAAAGTCAGAATCAGAAAGCATACACCACAACCCAGTTGATGGGCATGATGTTCCTGTACCTCACTATGGTGTGGTACTACCATGGGATACATTTCAAAGCTTTTCTGAAAAACTGAAATCGAAAAATGTAAAGTTTGTAATTGAACCCTATGTACGTTTTAAAGGAAAGGTGGGCGAACAAGCAACTATGTTCTTTTATGACCCTGCAGGGAATGCTTTAGAATTCAAGGCATTTAAAGATATGAGTCAGTTATTTGCTAAATAAATTAAGTAAATTTTTATTGCGCTTTATATAATTTTACACCGAAGTAATAACTATAAACCATCAACTCTTATATAGAATTGATGGTTTTTTAGTTAAGTAAACATTTATTTAATGGAATTATTGAGACCATGAAGTAGGTACTCTATCCCATCTATGCTTTTTTAATTCTTCATATAATTCAGAAGACAGTACATTACCATCACTTGTTGCTGTATTCGCTAGCACATTACGTTGCTTACGCATACCAGGTATTGTTGTACCCACATTATCGTTCATTAAGATAAAACGTAGTGCCATCTCAGCCATGGTCATCCCTTCAGGAATTAATGGTCTTAAGGCATCTGCATGTTCTACCGAAGAAATTAAATTTTCAGGCACAAAATAAGTGCCACGCCAATCACCTTCAGGAAAAGTAGTCTCCTTTGTCATTGTCCCCGTCAATGTACCCTCATCAAAAGGTACGCGTGCTATCGTAGCAATATCCATCTCTTTACATAAAGGAAAAAGAGTATCAACCGGTGCTTGGTCAAATATATTATAAATCACCTGAACCGCATCTAAGAGTCCGGTTTTTAAAGCTTTAATTCCATTTTCTGGCTCCCAACGGTTCATACTTATACCCATCGCAGAAATCTTCCCAGAAGTCTTTAAATCTTCAATAGCACGTTGCCACTCTTCTCTTTCACTCCAAACATCATCCCATGTGTGAAATTGCATAAGATCTATTTGTTCCAATCCTAAGTTTTTCAAAGTCTTATGGGTATAATCCATAATATGTGCTGTCGGATAAGAATCTTCAAAAGCATATTCAGGTTTCGCTGGCCACTGAAAATTCTTAGGTGGTATTTTACTAGCGGTATAGATTTTTTTTGAAGGGTGTCTTTTTACCAATTCCCCTAACAATTCTTCACTATGACCTTCACCGTAACCCCAAGCCGTATCGAAAAAATTAATTCCGTTTTCAACCGCTAAATCTAATGACTTTTCTGATTGTTCATCATCACTGGCCGTCCAACCAGCCATGCCCCACATGCCATAACCTACTTCACTAACTTGCCAATCGGTACGCCCGAATCTTCTATATTTCATATTCTATTTTGAATTCTACAATTAATTACCTTAAAGGTATTATCAACTAAATTTATTCATACCTCCAACTAGTTAAATCGGCTCCTTCCGGGGCGCTTGTCGCAATACGTTCCATAATTTTAGGTACATACATACTATTATATCGTAAACGAGTTATAGCATTAGGCAACTCCGGATCTCCGTTCCAGCAGTGTTCTGCTCGGTCACCGTATAAAACTTCACCTTCATAGTAGGGCTCAGTGGTACTTTCTAGAAAGTCTTCCATTAGATATACCGCATTGTTCAAATAGTAATTATCCATGTCACCACAGTAAATATGAATTTTACCTTTTAGATTGTCACCCAGCTTATCCCAATCACGTTCCAAAATATGTCGTAAATCAAAATTCTCCTTCCAATACTCGGCAACTTTATGGTTTATCTTTCCTGTCTTTTTGTCCCATATTCTTACCGGGTAGCCATCATCACCCTGTGGCGAATACGTTGCTTCCCAAATATCCCATTGTTGGCCTGACCTAGACTTATCCCCTAAAACTAATTCTAAATGGTTGCCCTGCTTCAACGTAGATTGTAATTGACCTAAGTAATTACGATGCGAAGGCACTTCTAACTTCTTATGGGCGCTCGGGTAATAGTATGCATTGTCATCTTCATATATATTCGTTAATGCATATGCCCTAAAATCAATAGGATCAGGACAAGCAGCAAAACAACCGTTGTACTCTTCAGGATAATTAACCTGTACCGCTAAGGCTTCCCAACCACCCGTAGAACCTCCGTACAAGAAACGTGACCAACCTTCACCCATTCCCCTGAATTGTTTTTCTATTTCGGGAATCAACTCATAAGTAATCGCATCGCCATAAGGACCTTGACTTGCAGAATTTACAGCATAAGAATCGTCATAATATGGTGTAGGATGTTGAATTTCAATTATAATGAAACGAGGAAAATCTGGCTCATTCCATCGTTTATAAAAATCGTATGCTTCCTGTTGCTCAATAACATTGTACCCTTCTAAATTAAAACGCTCTGAAAACTCTGGTTTCATTTTAGGATCTGGCGGAGTAGTTCTGAATCCACCAAAATCAGAAGGAAAATGACCATGAAAAACCATTAGTGGGTATTTAGCTTCCGGATGCTCATCAAATCCCTTTGGAAGTAAAACATGAGCTCCTAAATAAGTATCTCGCCCCCAAAATTCAGATAGTTTTTCTGACTTTACTTTTATATGCTTAATCCACTCTGTATCTTTTGGTTCCTCTATAGGTGGTATCTCTTGATCCAAAGTAACCGAGACATTCTGTATACCATTACTCGCTATTCTAATCTTAAACGGAGTACTATATAAATTACCAGGGGAACGCTGCCATTGCTGCCCCTCACCATTATCCATCGGCAATTTTACTGTTTGCCCTGTAGCCAGATCAAAAGTTTCATACACATTTAAAAGGGCTTGCACATTATATTCGCCAGGTGGAATTTCTTTTAAACTTGAATAAGGGTATCCAAATACTGAAGCATCGAAAGTAATTGGCGTATTTGGTGCCCAATCATTTACGTTAACTCCAAAAATAATTTGAGTATTTAAACCATCGTTAATTTGAAAACGAGGTTCATCACTATCATCTGTAGACAACATTAACAACAATCTACCATCTAATTGGGTATTGCTTAAACTCTCATCGAAAATGACATTGATATCATGAACTGGCTTAACGACCTTTTCACAACTAAATATTAGACAACTTAGAATCCCTAAAAAAAATATTTGCTTTTTCATGATGAAGGTTGATTATTCCCTTAAAGATAAATATTCATTTCACTATCATAAACTTTGAGAAAAGTTTATTTTAAAATAATAATTTGAGCTAGGCATTCTGATCCCTTAGACAGGAAATGTAATGCAAAAAGTAGCTCCTTTATTAGGTTCACTATCTACTGATATAACACCGCCTATACTGTTCAATTGATTCTGAATCAAATAAAGGCCAACCCCTTTTCCCTCTCGAGTTGTATCGAAACGTTGATTAAGACCAAATATCTTATCCCCTTGTTTCTCTAGGTCAAAACCTTTTCCATAATCCTTGAAAATTAATTGCTTATGGCCATCCTTAATTTGTGTCTGTATTTCAATCTCTGGAGAAATACCTGGTATATTATATTTAACCGAGTTAGTGATTAAATTTAAAAATATACTTTCCATATAAGCCTTATCAAAAACAACACTTTCGCAAGCCGAAAAATCACTCGTAATTTGCGCCTTGGAACCACTCAGTATAAAACCTAAATTATTCTTTATTTTAGACAATATACCATCAAAAAAAACTTCACTAAGACTATTGGAGCTCTTGCCGGCATTGTCGATTAAATCTAAATAATTCTCTAAAGATTCCTTTACTCCTTTTGCCGAAATTTTCATATAACGCAATACTTGCGTTGTATCTTGATCATTAATCTTATTAAAATCCAATAAATCAAAAAGAGAAATCAAATTATTCACCGGTGCCCTTAAGTCATGTGATGTGGTATAATTTAATCGAACTAAATTTTCATTGACAGTTTTAAGCTTCGCCAACTCCACCGTACGCTCATCTTTAAGGCTCATTTCTTGCGTAACGTCCTTAGCGATAGCATACACCATTTTTTCCTCTTCAACAGGAACAGCACTCCATGAGAGCCATACTATTTCTCCGGATTTAGTTACATACCTATTTTGAAAGTTGATCAGTTTTTCATTCTTATGAATTCCCTCCCGAATACCTTGTGTAGATTCTTTATCGTGTTTGTAGACAAAATCATTTATTTTCCTTGACAGTAATTCTTCTTTTGTATACCCAAGTAAACTAATGAATGCAGGATTTATATCTACAAAATAACCCTCGTAATTTGCAATACAAAGCATATCTACCGAAGAATCAAAAAAGTGTTTTAATCTCATATTTATTGTTAGTACAAAAAAATTGAATTACCTCATGTAATTAAGCAACTGATAGAGCTACTTACTATTTAAGTTCAGAAAAAACTTAAAAGCTACTAAAAAGTAGCATGGTTTTTTTAATAAATTCATCTTTTTGAAATTGTGCAGTGTTATTTACGCATTTGACAATTAATTCTTTAAAAATATGTGTAATTCTTACCTTATTAAGTAATACTGTTTCAATTAAAAATAATAGATTTTATTTAAAAAAAATACAACATGAACTATAAAAACGTTCTAATATAAACTATGACATTGTCATCCTATTCTTTTATTAAACGCTCCAAAATAAAGCAGTATGAAAAAAATTTTAGTTATATTATTCATAGTCAGTATGGTTACGACCATAGCTAGCTGCGATTATGATGACAGTAATGACATTGATATTTTAACTCCTAACGATTCTACCGAAACTGGAGTCAACCAACAGAAAACTTCAATTTAACCTTGTTAATAAAATCGAAATCGCTGATTAATTGGTTTTGATATAGGAGCTAAAAAAACCCAACATTCTAAGTGTCGGGTTTTTTATATAAAAGAATTAATTTCTATTTCTATGTCGTTCTCTAGCTAAAAGTGTATTCTTTAACAACATAGCTATTGTCATTGGTCCAACTCCACCTGGGACTGGTGTAATAAAAGATGCTTTTTTACTTACGTTCTCAAAGTCAACATCACCTGTTATATAGTATCCTTTTTCTTTTGTTTCATCTGGTACTCTTGTGATACCTACATCAATGACGACCGCTTCATCTTTCACCATTTCAGCTTTCAAGAAATTTGGCACACCTAAAGCAGATATAACAATATCAGCTTGTGAAATAATTTGGGTAATATTCTTAGTGTGACTATGGGTAAGGGTTACTGTAGAATTTCCCGGCCATCCTTTTCTACCCATTAAAATACTCATTGGCCTGCCTACTATATGACTACGACCAATAACAACAGTGTGCTTACCTTTTGTATCTACTTTATAACGCTCTAAAAGTTCTAATATACCAAATGGAGTTGCTGGAATGAATGTACTCATATCCAAAGCCATCTTACCAAAATTGGTTGGGTGAAACCCGTCAACATCTTTATCTGGATCAACGGCCATAATCACCTTTTGCGTATCAATTTGCTCTGGCAAAGGCAATTGAACTATAAAGCCATCGATATCATCATCAAGATTCAATTCCCTTATCTTTTTCAACAACTCTTGCTCGGAAGTTGTACTGGGCATTTGTATAAGGGTCGATTCAAAACCCACACGCTCACAAGAACGAACTTTACTGCCCACATAGGTTAAACTTGCGCCATCACTACCCACAATAATAGCAGCTAGGTGAGGTACTTTCTCACCTCTCTCCCTCATCTTAGCAACCTCAGCCTTGATTTCTTCTTTAATCTGATTGGATACTTTTTTACCATCCAATAATTCCATATCCGTATCTTTT